>Ga0310690_10010429_pt1 | contig 11561 bp, 9 predicted proteins | sample AusTroGonzalo_MG_2_FD_207661 | JGI IMG/M metagenome (GOLD analysis project Ga0310690, IMG submission 207661) | Bovine rumen microbial communities from tropical cattle in Woodstock, Queensland, Australia - Gonzalo_04 (v2) (version 2) | ecosystem: Host-associated > Mammals > Digestive system >...
CCCTGGACGATCCTTTTATCAACCGCGACCAGGCCGTTGCAATAGGTCTTGCCAATTATCAGGATCTGGATTGCATGTATGACATTGCCCGCAGGGCGAACAAGCTGCTCAAGCCCCTCTTCCACAAGGCGGGCATAGAGCTGGTGGAGATAACCATAGAATTCGGCCGCGCAGCCGATTCCGGAGCCATTATCATCTCGGATGAAATAAGCCCCGACACCTGCCGCCTGTGGGATGAGGCAACGGGGGAGCGCCTGGACAAGGACCGCTTCCGCCTGGACCTCGGCAAGGTGGTGGAAAGCTATCAGATTGTTCTTGACCGTTTGACTAAAGCAATAAACGAATAAACTATGGGCGTACTTGCTGTATACGGCGTAGAAAACGCATCCAACTTCATTTATTACGGCCTTCACAACCTCCAGCACAGGGGCCAGGAAGGCGGAGGAATCGTCACTTTTGACGAGAACGGCGTAAGCCACCGCTACCGCGGCCAGGGCCTGCTGAGCGAGATCTTCACCAACGGTGAGCTCAACCATCTTCCCGGCAGGCTGGGCATAGGCAGCGTGAAATACGCCAATGCCTCCAAGGGCGGCCTCAACAACGTGGAGCCTTTGTTCTTCCGCCACAATTCCGGAGACTTCGCCATTGCCGGAGAAGGCAACCTGGTGAACGCCCGGCAGGTGACCGAATATCTTGAGCGTCACGGCTCCATTTTCCAGACGGATACGGACAGCGAACTCCTTGCGCATCTCATCAAGAAGGGGACCAAAGTAGACCGTATCGTAATGATAGTGAAGGCCTTGAATATGATTGAAGGAGGCTTTACCTTCGTCATCATGACCAAGAACCGAATCTACGCCTGCCGCGACAAATACGGCATCAAGCCCCTCTGCATAGGCAAGCTCGGCAACGGCTACGCGGTGAGCAGCGAGTCCTGCGCCTTCGAGATAATGGGTGCGGAATTCATACGCGACGTAAAGCCAGGAGAGATAGTTACCCTGGACCACCACGGCATGCGCAGCACCATGTATTCCCAGAACAACAGTCACAGGATGTGCGCCATGGAGTACATCTACTTCGCACGTCCGGACAGCGACATAGACGGATGCAACGTGCACGCCTACCGCAAGGAGGCCGGACGCCGTCTGTACCGTGAATGTCCCGTCGAGGCAGATATGGTCGTGGGCGTTCCGGAATCCAGCCTCAGCGCTGCCATGGGTTACGCGGAGGAGAGCGGCATCCCTTACGAGATGGGCCTTGTGAAGCATAAATATGTAGGCCGTACCTTCATCCAGCCCGTTCAGTCCCTTCGTGAGCTGGGAGTAAAAATGAAGCTCTCGCCCGTCAGCAGCATTGTGAAAGGCAAGCGCATAGTGCTGGTAGATGACTCCATCGTCCGCGGCACCACATCCCTCAAGATTGTGAAACTTCTGCGTGATGCCGGCGCCACCGAGGTGCACGTCCGCATCGCAAGCCCCATGATGCGCTTCACCTGCCGTTACGGCGTGGACACTTCCACTCCCGAGGAGCTGCTCTGCTCCCACAGGACGCTTGAGGAGGCTCGCCAGGCCATTGGCGCCGACTCTCTGGGCTACCTGAGCCCTGAGTCCACCAAGGCCTCCTGCTTCGGCTGCGCAGACCCCTGCCAGGCATGCTTCACTGGCGAATATCCCACTTTGTTGTACGATGAATCGGTAGAAAACGAATAAAATATGGCAGTAAATTACGAAAACGCAGGTGTTAACCTGGAAGCCGGCTACGAGGTAGTTAGAAGAATCAAGTCCCATGTGGCATCTACCGCCCGCAAGGGCTCCATGGGCGGAATCGGCTCCTTCGGGGGCATGTTTGACCTCTCCGCCCTCGGGCTGAAGGAGCCGGTGCTGGTCAGCGGCACCGACGGCGTCGGCACCAAACTCAAGATCGCTTTCGCGCTCGACAAGCATGACACCATAGGCATCGATGCCGTGGCGATGTGCGTCAACGACGTGCTGGCGCAGGGCGCCGAGCCCCTCTTCTTCCTCGATTACGTGGCCCTCGGGCACAACGAGCCCGCAAAGGTTGAGGCCATCGTGGCCGGTGTTGCCGAAGGTTGCCGTCAGGCCGGCTGCGCGCTGGTAGGCGGCGAGACTGCCGAGATGCCGGGCATGTATGAGGGGGGCGAGTACGACATCGCCGGCTGCACCACGGGCGTGGTCGAGAAGTCGCAGCTGATCGACGGCTCCAAGGTTGCCGTGGGCGACGTGCTGATTGGAATCGCTTCCAGCGGCGTGCATTCCAACGGCTTCAGCCTGGTCCGCAAGATCGTTGCCGATGCAGGGCTGGACTGGAAGGATACCTCCGTGCCCGAATTCAAGGGCCGCGGAGTCGGCGAGGTGCTGCTGACCCCTACGCGCATCTACGTGAAACCCGTTCTGGAGGTGATTCACAGCTGCAGCGTTCACGGCGTCGCCCATATTACCGGCGGCGGCTTCGACGAAAATATTCCCCGCGTGCTGCGTCCCGGCCAGGGCGTGCGCGTGAAAGAAGGTTCATGGGAGATACTCCCAGTCTTCCGTGCCCTGGAGCGCCTGGGCGGCGTGCCCCACAGGGAGATGTTCAACATCTTCAACATGGGCGTAGGCATGGTGCTGGTGCTGCCTGCCGATGAGGCCCCAGCCGCCCTGGAGATACTCAGGCGCCATGGCGAGACGGCCTCCGTGATAGGAGAAGTCATTACCGGCGAGGGTGTAACCATAGAATGAAAAATCTAGCGGTATTCGCCAGCGGCGAAGGAACAAATTTCGAGGCCATAGCCGCCGCATGTGAGGACGGACGCATCCCGGCCCGCTGTGTGCTTATGGTCTGCGACAAGCCCGGTGCCCCGGTGGTGCAGCGTGCTGCCCGTCACGGAGTGCCGGCTTTCGTATTTTCCCCGAAGGATTATGCATCCAAGGCTGACTACGAGAAAGAAATTGTGGCGCGTCTGGATGCCGCAGGCGTAGATCTGGTTTGCCTGGCGGGTTATATGCGTATTGTCGGGGAAGTCCTGCTGGATGCCTACCGCGGACGGATAATCAATGTGCATCCGTCGTTGCTGCCTGCTTTCAGAGGCGCCAATGCGGTGGAAAATGCAGTAGCTTACGGCGTAAAAGTATATGGTATTACTATTCACTATGTTGATGAGTCTCTAGACGGCGGCCGCATTATCGCGCAGAAAGCTTTCGAGTATGAAGGCTCGGACCCGGAGGAAGTCCACCGCATCGGTCAAGTGATTGAGCATCAGTTGTATATCGAAACTATTAATAAATTGTTGAAATGAGAGCGTTAGTTAGTGTCAGTGACAAGACTGGACTGGTTCCCTTTGTAAAAGGCCTGAAGGAATTGGGTTGGGAAATCATTGCTACGGGCGGAACCCGGAAGCTGCTGGAGTCTGAAGGCGTCAAGACCATAGGCATCAGCGAGGTTACCGGTTTCCCGGAGATTTGTGACGGAAGGGTAAAGACCCTCCATCCCAAGGTGCACGGGGCCCTGCTGGGCCGCAGGGACCTGCCGAGCCATCTTAAGGAGCTGAGGGATAACGGCATAGAGTTTATCGACATGGTGTGCGTTAACCTCTATCCTTTTGCCCGGACCATCGCCAAGCCCGGTGTGACCATGGAGGATGCCATTGAGAATATCGACATAGGCGGACCTTCCATGCTCCGCAGTGCCGCCAAGAACTGGAAAGACGTTACCGTAGTCTGCAACCCTGACGATTATGGCAAGGTGCTGGACGAGGTACGCGAGAAGGGCAACACCACGCCGGAGACTCGTCTGCAGCTTTCCGCCAAGGCTTATACCCATACTGCCGAGTATGACTGCCGCATTGCCACTTATATGCGTGCCCAGGCCGGCCTTGAGGAACGTCTGTTCCTTGAGTACAAGCTCAAGCAGCCTCTGCGTTATGGCGAGAATCCTCATCAGCAGGCTTCTTTCTACGCTTCAATGACGCCGGAACCTTTCTCCCTGGCCAATGCCGAGCAGATCCAGGGCAAGGAGCTGTCTTACAACAATATCCAGGATGCCAATGCAGCCCTTAACATAGTACGCGACTTCCAGGAGCCTTTCTGCGTGGCTCTCAAGCACATGAATCCTTGCGGAGCGGCTGTGGGCAAGACCCTGGAAGAGGCCTGGCAGGCTGCATACGAGGCCGACAAGGTGAGCATCTACGGAGGCATCGTTGCCGTGAACCGTGAGCTTACTGCCGAAGTGGCCCTGGGTATGAAACCCATCTTCCTGGAAATAGTCATCGCCCCGTCATATTCCGCAGAGGCTCTTGAGATTCTTTCCGCCAAGAAGAACCTCCGCGTGCTCAAGGTGGACATGACCCGTACCGAGGCTCCCGTACAGCAGTACATAGGAGTCAACGGCGGAATGCTGGTGCAGCATCTGGATACCGCGGTGGAAGAGATCAAGCCCGAACAGTGCGTTACCCGCGTCAAGCCGGGCGAGGCCCAGATGGCCGACCTGCAGTTCGGATGGAAGATAGTCAAGCACGTGAAATCCAACGCTATAGCGGTTGTGCGCGACAACCATACCATAGGAATAGGCGCCGGCCAGACCAACCGCGTAGGCTCCGCCCAGATAGCACTCGAGCAGGCCCGTGAGGCCGGCTTCACCGAGGGCCTTATCCTGGCCTCCGACGGCTTCCTTCCTTTTGCCGATACTGTAGAGCTTGCAGCACGCTACGGCGTCAGCGCCATTGTCCAGCCGGGCGGAAGCATACGCGACGAGGAGTCCGTCGCCAAGGCGGACGAGCTTGGCATCTGCATGATATTCACAGGAATTAGACATTTCAAACATTAATATGAAAGTATTGGTAATTGGTTCCGGCGGCAGAGAGCATGCGATAGTTGATGCATTAAGCCGCAGTTCGAAAGTTGAAAAGATTTATTGCGCTCCCGGCAATGCCGGCATCGCGAGGCAGGCTGAATGCGTTCCCGTCAAGGACACGGACGTTCCGGCCCTGCTGGCCTTCGCCACAAAGGAGGGTATAGACCTCACCGTGGTGGGTCCCGAGGCAGCCCTTTCCGCGGGCGTCGTGGACGCATTCAGGGCGGCGGGCCTGCGCATCTTCGGGCACACGAAAGCCGCTACCCGCATAGAGAGCAGCAAGGAGTTCGCCAAGGAACTTATGGCCAAATATGATATTCCTACCGCAGCCTACCGCAGTTTCTCCGATTACGAGCAGGCTCTGGATTACGTGCTGGCCCGCCCCTTCCCGGCCGTGCTGAAGTACGACGGACTGGCAGCGGGGAAGGGCGTGGTTATAGCCGCCGATGCCGATGAGGCACGCACCGCCCTCGCCTCCATGCTCCTGGACCACAGCTTCGGCCAGGGACGTGTGGTGGTCGAGGACTTCCTCACCGGTCCGGAGTTCTCCTTCATGTGCTTCGTTGACGGCGAACGCGTGTACCCCATGCCCCTTTCGCAGGACCACAAGCGTGCCTACGATGGTGACAAGGGTCCCAACACCGGCGGCATGGGTGCATATACCGGCCTGCCTTTCATTACGCCGGAAGATAAGGAATTCGCTCTGCATCAGATACTTGAGAAGGCGGCCGCAGGCATGGTCGCCGAGGGTTGCCCGCTCAGCGGCGTGCTCTACGGAGGCCTCATGAAGACGCCCGGCGGAATCAAGGTCATAGAGTTCAACGCCCGTTTCGGGGATCCCGAGACCGAGGTGGTGCTGCCTTTGCTGGAGAGCGACATCACCGACATCATGTGCGCCGTGGCGGAAGGACGTCCGGCAGAGGCTCCCCGTTGGAGCGACGAGGTAACCATGGGCGTCGTGCTGGCATCCAAGGGCTACCCGGGCTCTTACGCGAAGGGTTTCGAAATAGTGCTGCCGGACAATCTCCCCGGCGTCTCGATGTATCAGATGGGCACCGCCGTGCGTGACGGCAAGCTGGTGACCAACGGCGGCCGCGTCATCATGCCGGTATGCAAAGGCGCGGACCTCCGTGAAGCCCGCGCCCGTGTGTATGATGCTGCGTCGCAGATTCGCTGCGAGAACTTATTCTACCGCTCGGATATAGCGCACCAAGCTCTGTAGGTATTAAGCATGAGGCACGCGATGGTCATTGGACCGACGCCTCCGGGGACGGGGGTGATCCATCCGGCGACCTCTGAAGCGGAGGCGAAGTCCACGTCGCCAGTCAGGTGACCGTCGGCCGTGCGGTTGATGCCCACGTCGATCACGATGGCGCCGGGCTTCACCATGTCGCCCGTAATGACGCCGGCGCGGCCTACTGCTGCTACGAGTATGTCTGCCTCACGAGTGACGGCTCCAAGGTCGGGGGTGCGTGAGTGGGCGATGGTCACGGTGGCGTTGCGGTCCAGCAGCAGCTTGGCCACCGGCTTGCCGACTATATTGCTGCGGCCCACTACTACGGCACGCTTGCCTTCGATGCTCTCTCCGGTGCTTTCGATGAGGTGTATGATGCCCTGGGGCGTGCACGGCACGAAGCACTTGCGCCCCAGCCACAGATTGGCGACGTTGACGGGATGGAAACCGTCCACATCTTTCTCAGGCACTATTGCGTCGATGACGCGGCTTTCGTCGATATGGCGGGGGAGGGGGAGCTGGACCAGTATGCCGTCGACTCCTGCGTCGGCGTTCAGGCCGGCTATCGTTTCCAGCAGTGCGGCTTCGCTCACGTCTTCCGGGAGCTCGATGAGCCGGCTGTCCATTCCGGTGAATTCGGCGGCTTTGATTTTGCCGCGTACGTATGAACGGCTGGCGGGATTGTCGCCTACGATTATCACTGCCAGGCAGGGCAAACGCTTGCCTTTGGCTTTAATGGCCGCGATTTTTTCCTTGAGGTCTTCCTTGATTTGCAGGCTTACTGCCTTGCCGTCGATAATTGTGCTCATAGTTTGCTGAAAAATGCAGCGCGAATATAGCAAAAATTCTTATATTTGCTTGAATACAAGGCATGGGAAAACTGAAATTATATCTTAAGCTGGCAGCTGTCGCAGCAGTGGTGGGATTGCTCATCTATGTCTTTTTCAGCGCCAGAGCTTGCATCCAGGAACGTCAGTGGCTGGCGCTTGGGCCGATTGAGAATCATCCGGTACGTATCTACGACGTCAAGTTCGCCAAGGAGTTCAACGACATGAACGACGTGCAGCTCAAAGTTGCGCAGGCCATAGGCATTGAACCCGTGGCCGACAGGGAGGACGCCGAGAAACGCAAGTCGCAGCTGGTGAAGCTGGAAGATACGGATACCTATGTAATCGACTCCCTGACCCATTCCATCCCGTACCTTATTCCGGTGGCCAAGGCTCTGCTGGACGATATCGGGAGGGTCTTTCAGGATTCCCTGAGCTCCAAGGGGCTCAATCCGTACAAGCTGGTGGTAACTTCGGTTCTTCGTACCGAGGACGACGTCGCCAAACTCCGCAAGCGTAATCTCAACGCTTCGGAGAACTCGACGCATTGCTACGGGACGTCATTCGACCTCTCTTACTGGCGTTACGTGAAGATTCCCGACCTGCGGGGCCGCCCCTACGAAGATGTACCCCCTGAGTACCTGCGCGCCACATTGAGCCAGGTACTCAAGGATTTTCACGATCAGGGAAACCGCTGCTTCGTCAAGTATGAGAAGAAGCAGAACTGCTTCCACATTACCGCCAAGTAGCTTTCGCTACGGCTCCTAAGACTTCTTGGGTATTCTCTTCGCGAGGCCGATTGCTCCTGTGGGGCAAACCAGGCGGCAAAGCAGGCATCCTACGCACTTGGCTCCGTTCACGCGGGGCTGGCGGTCTTCGCCGAAGCTGATGGCCTGGTGACCGCCGTCTGCGCAGGAGGTGTAGCAACGGCCGCAGCCTATGCACTTCTCCCGGTCGACCTTCGGGAATACTACGGTGTCGCGGTCCAGGTCGGACGGCAGGTAGAATTTGGGCAGCAGTTCGCCCACCAGATCTGCTATGTCGCTTATGCCGCGTTCGGCCATATAGTTCTGCATACCCAGGATCATATCGTCTATGATACGGTAGCCGTACTGCATCACGGCGGTGCATACCTGTACGTTGCGGCAGCCCAGCTGAATGAATTCCAGGGCGTCGCGCCATGTCTCTATGCCGCCGATACCGCTGTACTGGACTTTCTTCATGATGGGGTTCTTAACCATTGCCAGGATGTGACGCAGGGCGATGGGCTTGACGGCCTTGCCGGAATAGCCGGAGCCGGTCTGGCAACCGTTCACCTCGGAACCTTCGCCGAGGGTGACGCTCTTGATGGTGTTGATGGCGGATATGGCGTCGGCGCCTGCGAAGTAAGCTCCCATGGCAGGCTCGGATATATGCGCGATATTAGGCGTCATCTTGGGTATGACGGGAATGCTCACGCAGCTCTTGACGTTGGCGGTAAAGAAGGTGACGAGTTCCGGATCTTGTCCAACGTCGCTGCCCATACCGGTCATACGCATCTGGGGGCAGGAGAAATTGAGCTCGACGGCGTCGCAACCGGCTTCTTCGGCCATACGTGCCAGCTTCTCCCACTCCTCTTCCGTCTGGCCCATAATGGATGCCACGACGATCTTGGAAGGATAGTCCTTTTTCAGGCGCCTCAGTATGTCGAAGTCCATATCTACGGGATTCTCGCTCAGCTGTTCCATGTTGCGGAAGCCGATGAAGCTGCTGTTGGCGTCGTTGCGTACGGCGTCGAAGCGGGGAGACACCTCCCTGATTTCCTGCAGGCAGATGGTCTTGTAGAACACTCCGGCCCAGCCTGCCTCGAAGGCGCGGGCTACCATTTCATAATTGGTACACACGGCCGATGATGCCAGGAAGAAGGGATTCTCGCAGCGGATGCCGCAGAAATCTATGGCGAGGGACGGCAGGGACGCTTTGACGGGGGCGGCGGGAAGAGCTTTGGAGATCTCCCGGATACGGATGGGACGGTCGTAATGGATGCAGGCTTTCTCGGCCGCTTCCAGTTCGGCCTCGCCGGCCTGGGATATCCATTGCCCTGCTATGGCCTGGTTGCCGAAACGAATGGCTCGTATGGCTCTGGCCGGGTCACCGTTTTTACATGCTTTGCTGCAAGGCGCATCGGCGCACAGCAAGCAGCGGGCTGCTTCTTCTTGAATGTGTATCATTTTATCAGGTACATTAGTCCGACGGAAAGTGTTTTATTGTTAGCCTTCAGCGGCGTGCCTTCGTAAGGGATGACGCCGCCCGTGCCGTTTGCGAAGCTCGCGTACACCTTGAATGAAAGGAACTCCAGGCTTCCGTTCACCCCGTAAACAAAGCCGTACTCGCCACTTCCGGCATTCATACCAAGATGGAGAAGGCCGGGGAAGTCAAGTGAGAGGCCTCCACGTGCTTCCCAGTAGGGAGCGCAGAAGCTGTAACCGGTGTAAAGGCCTGATGCGTTGACGGAAAGGTTCTCCCAGAAGGGCATGGCATAAGACGCTTTCATGTTGGCGCTCAGGGGAATAGCTTTGTATAACATGCGACCCTCCACGCTCCTGGGCTTCACTACGTTCAGTACTTCGTCTCCCAAATCCTTCACTCTTGCCGTAATATGGTCCTTGTCCAGCTCCTCGAGGGTCATGTTCTTCAAACCTTCGAATGAGTACGAGCCGGAAGATGTTCCGGCATTTCCGTAATACCAGAAGATGCCTCCGAGGTCCATCACGTATGCAGACAGGGAGAAGCCCCTGAACGGTTTCCATACGAGGCCCAGGTCCATAGCCAGGCCATAACCTGAAGGGGCGCTCAGCTTGCCTTTTCCGGAAAGGCTGGTAAGGTCCATGTATCCGGCATCGTCCGTTCCTACCTTCCTGGCAGTGTTGGTAAGGTCTATGTCGGCATCGAGGTCCAGCTTATACTGTTGCTCGTTCATCGTCAAGGCAAACTGCCTGGCGCTTATATCCACGCTGTTCAATCCGGCCAGGAGCTTGATGCGTCCTCCCAATGAGAACTTGTCGCCCAGGGTGCGTGAATAGCCGTATGCGATTTCCCCGTAAAGGTTGCCGAAGGCCCTAAGGGCCGAAAGGTCGTAGGGAGATTGTGCTGTTCCTGTTTTCAGAATCTGAAACACTTCCTTGGGCACGGAAATGCCGTAATTGGCGCGGGCGCCCAGCTCAACTGTGTGGAATCCGTCGGAACGGTCTTTCCATCCGTAAGATGCCAGGTTGTAATTGATCTGGTTATACTTGCTGTTTACGGCTTTCAGGCCTCCCAGGAACGTTTCATTGGATATGGATGGGTGAAGGCCTGTCACCAGCTTTTCTCCCGAAGATGCCGGGAACAGGAAGGCAGAGGCTCCGACGTTGTTGCGGCTGGAGCTCTGGAATTCACCTATGCGTACGAAACCGTTTTCCAGAAATGCGTTTTCTGCAGGATTATCTATGCTTTGCGCCCATGCACCGGCGCAGGAGGCCAGTATGGCCAGAGTAATAAGTACTGACTTTTTCATAGGCCCTGGATGGTTATTCCTCCGGAAACGGTAGCGCGGAGATTGTTAAAATATACAGCCTGGTTCATGCCCAGTCTCTTGTCGCCGGATCCGGTCGGAGCCTTGATGGAGAGGCTCAGCCGCAGGCCGCTGATGTCGGGGACCGTGCCCTCATTGGCCTTGATTGTAATATCCAGCGGGGTGATAGCAGGGTTGCCTGAACTGCCGGATTCAATCCTGATGCCGGGAGTTACGCTTACATCCCCACAAGTGACGACAGATTCCTTCCCATCCTCATCGCTTTGCTTGACAAGCACTTCTACACTTTCGACTGCCAGTGTTACAGGTATCTCGCTGGACACTTCCGTGCAAATCCTGGCTTCCTTAACCTGGAATTGGCCCAAAGGAAGGTTGAGGTCGCTTAAAACAAAAGGAATGCCCTCGGCTAGGTCTTTTTCAAGCGAGATGTAAGCCTTATAATGGTATCCCAGCTCTAAACAGCCCATTCCTCCGGCAGTGTCTTTTTCAAGGAGGTTGGCGGGAAGATGCATGATCAGATTTTCCAGCTGGAATTCATAAAATGATTTTCCTCCGGTGCGCTCTACCCGTAGAATCTCCCCGACGGTATTGCCTGCACTGACCTTCGCTTTTGAGAACTCCTGAGATGCCAGGGTCTCGGCAGGGGAGGAGCCGTCAGGCGCGGAGGTAATTGTCAGTTTGCCGGATATGCCGATTTCGTCTGACAGCGGATTCCTTGCCTGTATCGAAAATGCTTGCAGCGATGGTGCAAACCCTATTGCGGACAAAATTAAGGCGTCGGACCCCAAGTTGCCGGACTGGTCGCTTACAGGCAAATCGACGGGCTTGGTCTGGTCCGGGATGGTGTAGGCAATCAAGAGCACCGGGTTGGAGTAGAGCAATCCTTCCTTCTCAATAACAAGGAAGCCGTCCTGGTCTTCCTTCACAAAACTCTTGAGTACGTTGCCAAGACCGGCTTTGTCCAACAAAAGACTTGGGGTAAACGGGCCTACGTCACCTACAGGGAGACTTACCTGCTCGGTAAACAGTCTTATTTCTTTGTCTATGCCACGGCTGGTGTCGTACGCATCCTGGGAACAGGATGCGGCGCATAGAA
>Ga0310690_10010431_pt1 | contig 11560 bp, 6 predicted proteins | sample AusTroGonzalo_MG_2_FD_207661 | JGI IMG/M metagenome (GOLD analysis project Ga0310690, IMG submission 207661) | Bovine rumen microbial communities from tropical cattle in Woodstock, Queensland, Australia - Gonzalo_04 (v2) (version 2) | ecosystem: Host-associated > Mammals > Digestive system >...
ACGTTGCAGCCCGTCAGGGCTACCATGCCACCGCAGGCGATAAGCGCTGCGGTGGTGAGGAAGATGAACTTTCTCATGGTAGTTCCCTTAGTTTACGGGTTCTGCTGATCGTAGGCGTCCGAGCAGACGTGGAACAGGTACTGGTAGAACGTCTTGTAGCCGGTCTCCTTCTGTGCGTTGAACGCAGCCATGTCGGAGGCGATGGTTGAGATGTTCTTGCGTCGTACCGCCACGGCGCGCACCACAGCCGCAAACTTGTTGCGCTGGGCCTGCTCGTCGGAGGTGACGGGCGTGGAGCGGGTGACAGCCGACAAGCCGCGGAGGTACAGACGGGAGCAGGCCTTGCTCGTGGTGGGTGCCGTGCGGTGGGTGGCGAGGACCATCTTCTGGTCGGCTGCATGTTCGGACTTCTTGTTGATCTTGGTGAGAGCACCACTGACGGTCTTGATAGCGTCAGCATATTCTACTTTTGCCATTCGTGTTCGGCTCGCGTTCGGCAAATGGCGCTTAGCAGATTTTGCTCGGCAAAATAGGGCGCCCCATTGCCTCCGCTCTTCGACCGAAATACCGCTTCGCTGCTATTTCGTTCGAGTGAAGAAGTATTGTCGAAACTCCCGCCGTGGGAGGGGTTAAGGTTCGGTTTAATGGTTAACAGGTAGCTTTTCCGGAAAAGCAGTGCAAAGGTACAACAAAGATTTGAGAAATGCAAATTTTGGCGTTCGCAAATCTGATTGTGCTCAGATTTTCGCTATTTGTCGGGTAAACGCGCGGTAGTCATGAGGTCGTAGCCTGCATATTCCGATAGTTCGTGCACCTCCGTGATATACAGCCAATCGCGGTGGTAAAGGGCATCGCGGTAGGAATGGCCGTAACGGCGGTACTTGAGCCAGCCGCATAGCAGGGTGTTGAGGCCTTGGATACCGACGTCTGTTTGGAGTGCGGCGTTGAGGGCTTGGGCGAGTTGGGATTTGGGAATGCGTTGCATAGTGAGTGAAAACTTTTAGCGGGCAATGGCATTGCCCTGAAATTAACAAAGAAGAGAATTAGAGATTTGTACTGTTGGACAAGGCGGCTTTGACTTCCGCCCAGATGATGCTGCGTGGACGGGTGTCGCCGGAACGGAGACGGCGGGTGACCTCGCGTGATATCTGACCGAAGAGGTTACGGGAACGGGCTTCTTTGGCGGTGACAGGCGTGGTGCGCTGGTAGCCGTGTTGGCGATAAGGATTGGGATAGGCACGCGTTTCAGTGGTGCCGTCGGGACGGGTGTAGGTCTTGAAGATCATTCCGCCCAGTTTGCCGGAGAGAGAAAGAATTCCCTTGGGTAAGATTGCTTTTGCCATAATTGTTCGGCGTTTTTCGCCGAACAGACCGCTTTGCTGAAAGACCGCTTCGCTAAAAGAACAAAGACCGGCTTCGCCTGAAAGACGCATCTGTTCAGATTCTCCACGCCGTGGGAGGGGTTAAAAGTTAATAAAAATGAAGGGTAAATACCGATGTTGGACCGTAAACGGACCGGGAATGGCCGCAGAACGGCTCGACATCGGCTCGGCGCGCGTTCGGCACTTGGGGCGCACAGAATGAATCACAGATTCATTAAAGCGCCCAAGGCCTCCGCTTTCCCCCACCACAACCACTGCGTTGGGTTGTGTCGGGGACCCCTGTTTACGGATGTTGTGTTTTGGAGTAGAAGATTTTGCCGGAGGCGTCTTTCTGCATCTGCCAGCCGTCAATGGGGTTGGTGGTGCGGTAGATGCTGTAATACTCGCTATAGGAGAGCGTGTGCGTCCTCACTTTGGCGCGGCGGGGTAGGTTGTCGTGGAAGGCTTCAAGCGGATTGTAGCTGACAAAGCGGCCGTCGGCTATCTTCTGCCGAATGCGGTCAAAGAGTTGTTGCTGGTGGTCGGGCATGAGGCGCGACCAGCGGGCGTAGAGTTCGTTTTGGTACCAGTTGCTTGACCCGTGGTCGTAGAGCAGCTGCCAGAATTGTTCGAATGTTACCATAGTTACGTTACTTACTGAATGATTTTAAGAAAGTTACGCTACGCTACGTTACTTGTTTAACTGTACGAATCGGTCGAATAGTTTATTGAGTACGGAACTCACGGAATAAACGGAAAGAATTAGTCCAACGAATTCCCTCGCGCGCGTCAGAGAAACGTAACGTAACGAAACTATTTATTTTTTCTTTTTTTTGTTCTTTTTTTCTTTTTGAGCACTCGGAGGGCTAAAAGCACTCGCTTCCTCTGTTACAGAGCGCCGACATGACGGCTCATTGGGGAAAGCGAGTGCAAAGATACGACAAAACGGATCGGCGTTTTCCATTACATGCAAACAAATGCAAACAAGTGCGAACAAATGCAAATAAATACGAACAACGCCAATCGGGATGCGTGTTATTCAAGGTCGATTACGAAATGCTCGCAGATGAAGCGCACCGCTACGGGTGGTAGCATCTTTGTTCGCTTGCTGACGCCCATCTGCTGTAAGGTATCGGCAAGAGGAATGAGCCAGGTTGCGAACGTGTGCAGACTGACGCCGGCTGCGCGGGCGAGTTCGGATTTATACATTGCTTTGTAGTTCATAGAATTATTCGTTAAAGAGTTATAGAGTTAAAATAGTTCCGATTGCATCGGAACGTTAAATAGTTAGAGCGGGATAGTATCCCGCGAAACAAACAATGTATAATCATGGTGGGGGACGAGGATAGGGCATAAAAAAAAAGCCACCGGCTCGGGGGAGTCGATGGCTCGGAAGAGTGTATCTATCAGGGGATTCTACTTGAGTTCGTCGGGTAGGACGGGCATTGCGCCAGCCTGTGTGCAGACGAAGGCGCTGACCTGTACGGCTTTGCGGTGTGCATCGGGGATAGTCTTGCCGAGCAGGATCTGCGCGACGAAGGTGGCAGTGAACGAGTCACCTGCTCCAACGGTGTCGGCTACCTTGACCTTAGGTGTGGCGACGTAGCTCTCGGCGGTGTCGGTGAAGACATATGAGCCTATGGCACCGCAGGTGAGGATGAGCATCCTGAGGTCATACTTGGCGATGAGGTCACGGCAGACAGCGCGCGTCTTCTCGGGATCCTCGGCGATGAGTTTGCCGGGTTCGGAGGCAACGCCGAGCAGCATGGTGGCTACGACATCCAGTTCCTCGTCGTTGATCTTGAGGATGTTCGCGCGGTTAAGCGATTCGGCGATAACGTCGGCGGTGTACCAGTGCTGGCGCAGGTTGATGTCAAACACGCGGAGCGCCACACTGGGTGCAGCGTCGAGGAACGCGTGGATGGTGCGCCGACTGACCTCGGAGCGCTGGGCGAGCGAACCGAAGCAGATAGCACGCGCCTGACGCGCCACCTGAAGCATCTCGTCGGTCAATGGGATGTTATCCCACGCCACGCCAAGGCGCACATCGACTATATAATCCGAAAGCGACTTGCCCGTACGAAGCTTAAAAAAACGCGAGAAAGCCGTAGGTGACATACTGACCATCGCTGCGAGTTGTTCGAGACGGATCTCTTCCATGTAATGCGCCGACACATACTCCTTCACGCGCGCCACACGCCTACTCTCGCTGGTTGTTCTGACCTGTGCAAACGACGAACTCGACAACTCCCGCGCATCGTCGTACTTCGACAGCTCGTGCAGTATGTACATCCACTCCATCGCAGCCTCAAAGCCGCAGGGGATACTGGCCAGCCGCGACAAACGCGAATAAACGCTCATGATCGCCGCCATCGGAAATGCCAAACCACGTTGCGCACGCTCAAACATTTTCTGTATCGATCGGAAGGGATTGGTGGAAAGAAATCCGCTTGACGGATCGAGGTAGAACTGCACGGTTATCTCATGGATGTCAGTGCTGGTGCATTGCCCTTGCGTCCACGCGTGCTCGAGGTTAGGCGCAGCGATAAGCACCAAGTCATACTCATCCAGCGTCTCTACCGAGTCGCCCACAAACCGCTCGCAGCCTGCGCCGTGCTCCACGAAGTTCAACTCGAACAGATTATGTCTGTGCAGAGGAAAATCACAGCACACTTTGTGCCGATCAGCAACATACAACAAGTCATGTTCGCCCAGCGGCGTCAACTCTTGAATAATCTCATTGCTTTCCATAGTATTTTGTCTTTAACATGTCATTAAATGATGTCAAAAAAGTGTCAGTCAAACCACCCCCTCACTCAATGCACGCCGCAAAGATACAAAAAAAATCGCAAATAAGCAAGAGAGGAATGCAGATTTTTGCAATTATGGCAACGAAAAATGAAAAATGTAACGGAAAAGGTGATTAGTGGTCACAAAAGTGTAACCGAAATGCAAAAGACAGCTCTGAATGCCCCTAAGAGCCACCAAGCGATTATAAAAGAGCCGGAGTGCATTTAGCGTGCTCCGGCTCTTTCAGATGGTTAGTTAGAGTTTAATACCTGTCACGTCATAGCGTTCGCCGCCACGGATGATGACAACATGGTCGTTCTCGATGATCTTGTACGGACGATTGTCGTCCTTGCGGAGGATGATCGGCGCACGGAGTGAACCATGATGGCTATCAGCGGAGTTATTGATTGCACCGCTGACAGGCACATAGGTCTCGCCATTGAGTTCGAAACGCAGTTCGCCTACTCTATCGCTCTGAATCGTCAAGAAATAGAGTGAATCAATCGGAGTTGCTACGGCTGCAAGTTCGTCGCCTACATAAACCCTTACAGGCTGACCGCTGACTGCTGATTGCTGATTGTTAACTGTTGCAATCATCGTCATATTCGTCGCGGCGTTCTGATTGCTGAATGCTGATGACTGACTGCTGACAGCCTGCGCGCGCCGCGGAGCGTTAGTCTGCGTGCGGTTATAGAACCGTATATTGACTGCTCCATGAGCGAGGCGGCGGAAGAAGTAGCCCTCACCCGGACGCATGGCGGTCAAGTCGCCTTCCCACTTCTTGTCCTCGGAGAAGTACGCAAAGCGGTCGTGGCTCTTGATCATGTCACCGGGCGTTGCTTGGTCGTAGTAGTCCGACAGAGCCTCCGTCAACGGTGTCACTTGTTTCAAGAGACACGGCATCGGGCTCCACTGTCCCTCACCGTGAACGGGCACGTACATCGAGTCAGCCGGCAGGTTGTTGCCGCTGATGTGCAGGACGTTCCCAGTCTGGCTATAGATCATATACGTATATATATAGCGCAAGTAATCGAAGTCGCCGACGAATTGTCCGAGCGAATCGGAGTAGATGACAAAGTGCCGTGTAGCGGGGTTCTTGATCAGGTCACCTTCCGCCCAAGGTTCGTTAGCCGTCATGATGTTTGCCATCTTCGCCACGAACTGGCGCAGGTCGAGGTTGAACGATGTCCAGTTCCAGCCTGCATTGAGGTTGACGGTCTGGCGTTCGTTGCCGTTGGTAGAGAATACCACCGGATTGCCGTCGCCGCAGCCATAGACAGCACCGTGGGCGAAGAGGATGTCGCGGTCAGGGGATAGGTCAAAGACCTTATCGGTGGATGCTTGCCAGAGTTGGAAACGTACGGGCTTGTGGTTCATCTTGTCATTACCGCGTACGGTGAGGAAGACCTTGGACTTATTGGTGACATTGTCAAAGTCCACATTCGCCATACCGACGCACTCGTTGTTATAGAGCGCTATCACCTTGTCGTTGGGGTCGGTGTCGAAGACGTCTTCGATCTTCACTTGTCCGCAGAGCGACATGTTATACGGGTACTTGCCCGTTTCGGGTTCGTCGTACGGGCACTCGGTTGTTACATCGACCTCGATGAGCAGCGGTTCGGATAGTCCCTGATCATCGGTCAGATAGACGACGTGGTTGTGCAAGCCGGGTTTGAGTGTCTGGGTAATGGTAAAGGTCACCGTTTTCTGCTCTTCGGCTTCTAGTGTTCCTTGTGCAGGCGAGACGGATAACCATTGCGGCAGATGGTCGATGGTGTACTGCCTCGTCATGCCGGTCTGGTTGAGAATAGATATTTGGGATTTGAGATTTGTGATTTGTGATTGTTCATAATCCGTTGTTATCTGCAACGAACGTTCAGCCCAAACTATGCTGTTCAGATTGGCATAGACCGTCCACATGACAGGCGACGGCAGTCGGTTGCCGTTGAGGTCTTCGACATCGCGTATGGTGAGGTACATCGTGCGTTTGTTGATCTCTCGGGTTTGCGCCTTGATATTGATGAGCAGATCGGACTCCTGATACGTCCAGTTGAACGGCAGGTTGGTGAGCAGTCCGCGGTCGCGAACGGGAGCGTAGTTACTCTTGTCGGCTTGGGCGGAGAGTTCATCCACGAGCAGCGGTTGTGATTTGGCGACCACATTACCGTTCGCATCGCGGAAGACTCGCCGGTTATCGGGAGTGAACACCAGCTCCATGACATTCGAGGCATTGCGTTTGACGCAGGAGAATGTAAGCAGGTTGATCAGTCCCATCTCTTCGCCGTTGGGGGTCTGCTTGCCGAACTCGGCTATGAGTTCCGCGGGCAGTGCCTGCTCAAACAGACATACATCGTCGATGTTACCTTTCAGTCCGTCCGCCAGCCATACGGAAGTGCCGGACAGCGCACCGATGCCTGTTGTCGGGAACATGAGCAGCAGTTGGTTGTCTATATAGAGCGAACCGGCGTTGTATGTCTTACTGATGACCAGGACGCAGTGGTGCCAGTTGCCGTCAGTAAGGTTGGCAGATGCAAACTCATCCACATTTCCAGCAACAAAGCGGATCGTGCCGTCGCGGAGTTCTATCTGCATCGTGACGGAGTCGCCGAGTGCTGTACCGAACAGGGAAACGGCATCCGAAGACGCGTTGTCGCTCCTCAGCCAGCACATGAAGGTATAGTCTTCGGCTTCGGTGCGCGAGAACAGTGTTGGCTGCAAACGGACTTTGTTGCCGTTGGTAGCGAGTGATATACCTTGCGGATTCGTCCACGACAGTCCATTGGCTGTTAGCGTAGCGCCTGAGGCGAGGTCGCTCATCTCGTTACCCTTGCTTTCGTCAAGCGGATAGTAAGCCATCAGCCCATGCTCATATCCGGTGAGGCGCCGCATGTGGGTGTTCGCAATTTCAGCCGGTGTGAGCGGTTTAGTCCACACGCGCACTTCCATCATATTGCCGTGGAACGGGTTTTCGCCATTCAGACCGCTACCAATACGCAATGGTGCAGCATCGTTCTGCAATATCCATCCGGTGAAATTATCATCGGTGATGTCCAGCGTTCCGGCATAGAAACGGAGTTTGTTATCGAACAAGTCGTATGCCATTATCACGCGCGTGAAATCAGTGGTGGACAATGCTCCCATCTGCTTGGATACCATCTCGTTTTGTACGCCATCGCTGTTCGTAACTAATTTGAGTCGGTTGTCAGCCGTGAGACTGAATGCAATCGAGTACGTATCATTGCCGTGTGCAAACAGGGTCATCTCGCGCCCGGTCTCGGCAGGTCGGATGAGCATGTCGAGTGTCAGGTCGGTGATAGCGAGTTCGCGCGAAACCTTGGTGGCGGCATAGTGCTGCTGATTGCCGTCGAAGTAGAGCGAGGTGGTCTGCGTGATGCCGGTGGCATTGGTGACGCCGAGGATCTGGAAGTTATTGTCCTCATCAAGCCAGTTGCCGGCAATAGGTTCACTGAACCGCAGCTTGATGTCGCCGTCAAGTTTGAGTATTCCGTTAGCCGGCAGCGGTTTTCCGAACAGCACGGGCGGACGTGTATCTTTCGTACCGCTGATGACGGGTGATGCCTTGGTTACAAATCCTGACCCATGGCGGCAGAAGCTGACAGCACGCAGGTCGTAACTAAGTTCCTTGGGATCGCGCTCGCCATAGAAGCGGAAAGGTTCGATACGTCCGTTCTCAATCATCGCTTTGTTGCCAGTAGCGAGGTTGTACAGGCTGTCATCCGCGTAGAACGAGCACTGGTTAACCCATGCATCGTCATTCTCCGTCGAGAGTTTGTATTGGAACTCGATATGGTCGAAGTTCTTGTGGTGGATATTGAATCCGTCGATGCTGACCGGCAGATAGTAGCCTATCGAATCACGCGGTGAGAGGGTGTTCATTACCCATTTGTCGCGCGGTGCCGCGAGGTTGACCGGTGATGCCTCCGGCAGGAAATGTACGGAGAACTTCGCCATCACACCGATAGACGCGCAGGTAGTGGACGCGAGTTTAATAGTCAAGTTTTCGTAGTCATCCACGATACCGCGGCGTACCAGCATGGTCTTGACGATCGGTTCCCCGGGTTCGAGGAAGAAGGTGAGCGTCGAAGCCGAGGTGAGCGGCTCGCCGTCGATGAGGATGATTGCACCGTTGGGGTTGGTCTGCGGCTCGACAGAAAGCGAGAGATACTGCCCTCTGGCAGGACGACCGTCGGTATTGAGGTTATCATTGACAAGCGTGACTTGGAATACCGCATCCTGGTCGGCAGGCACATTGCTGATAGAGTACCGATCCATGGTTATTTGCGGGTTCTCGATAGGTACCGTAGCGTTGCCTAAGACGAACATCCCGGGCTTGTACCACTTCGTACGCACCTCTCCCTCGTAGGGACAGTGGCTCGAGCCACCTTCCTGGAAGAAGATGAAACTGCCGTACTGGTAGTCCGTGGCGTTGGAGTACATATTCATGTATTGCTTCCAACTGCCTATCTGGGAGAGGAAGATACTGTCAGCCGGTGCACGATAGACGCTGACGGTGGTATAGCCGAAGGAGTCGGGAGAGATATTGAAACTTATCTTCCGGGATACAGACTGACTTCCGCTATGATCGGCAAGCGGGATATCCGTGTCGATAGTGAATACCGGAGTCACCTCGGTTTTCCACTGTGCGCCGACTGTAATACCGTTGATATCAATAATGGCAGCATTATCTCCTGACTTCAAGCGATCATTTAGGAGATTGACGATAGCTTTTCCGACCGGCAATGAGCCGACCAGTTCGGCTCCGGCTGAGGCTTGTTTGAACAATGTACCGAAATCCGGTGTGCCGTATGACATATTTCCTCCCATCGACCAGTCAGCCGTGTAAGACTCGCTATAGTCGTGGTTGGTGCCGCCGCTAACGCTGAACGTGCCTACATGCTTGCCCGACTGGCGTGCAACGACTTTCTCCCGTTCGTTGGTAGCAAGGATGCTTACCCATTTGACTATAACATTGTTGATAGCCTGCACTTTATCGGCTTCGACGTAGTCAGGTACGTTCGTCGGTTTGATGATCTTGTAGGTAGTGGTATCCAGACCTATTTTCGACTCGTCGGTAGCGAGATTCCAATAGACGGCAGATTTTTGTGCATTTGCTATAGCTTGTGCCTCTGCCGAGTCCGCTGCGTTGATGATCAGCGCATTACGCTGTTCAATCAGATTAGGCAGGAGCTTGTTGACGATATGTCCTTGCGTATAGGTGAAATCAGTACCGACGCGGCTGCCCAAAACCGTTTCTTTGGCAATCACAAAATGGTACTTCTCGCCGTCTGGTGTTTGTGCAGAAGCAACCTCCTTGATATATCCTGCATCAATAGCCGGCTTGCGCAACTGATAGGTGGTATCATCAATCATACGCACGGCGCGCACCGTACCGTAGAGCACTTCTGTTGCGTGACCGACGAACACATCCGCGTTCGCTCCCACAAAAGCGGGCGACGAACCGGTAGAGATCTTCTCGGTATTGCTGTAGGTATAACTGTAGGATGAGTTATACTTGACAGAAGCCACAAGCGGCACACTGAATGAGTTCGTCTTACCTGCTGACACGCTCACGCCGCTATAAGACACCGTACTCACCACACCGACGGATTGGTTATACGCCGTACCGATCTTGAAGTTGAGGTTTACACCAGCCTTAAGGCTGATGGCAAATGGGTTGGTCGATTTATAGGTCGCACCTTTCTCCAGCGAGCAGCTACTGCCGCCTCCCGGCGGGTCGCGCAGCACATCAAGCACGCGGATATCGGCTGTCACGGCGCGGAGGTCACCGTTCTCCACATGGTTACCCGTCACGTAGCCGCGCACTGCCTGACAGTCAATCGAACAGCCGTCACGCTCCAACGACAAGTCGAGCGAACGCAGTGCTTCCGTGCCCGTTGCCTGCAGACTGAGGTTATCGACCTCTACCTGTATATTGGCTTCACCGTCCTCGTTAAGCGGATAGATTGCAGTGGCTGTGTTTTCGCCCAATTTGAAGCCATTGAACATCTTCAGGTTGCCGCCGCTCAGACGAACGCGGTCGGGCTTGGTAGTGGGGTCGTTGTTATAGAAATAATCCTCATAGACCGATACGCGGAACTGATAAGTGCGTCCCTGTTGGAAGATAGGGTAATCGAGCAGATAGTCCACTGCGCCCGAACTATTGACCGTATATGCGTTCACTGATTTGCTGAGGTTCAGCAGGTTAGACACCGGCAGTGTTTTCTCGCCGTACCCCTCCAGTGCCATGCCGGCTTGATACTGCACTACGCCCACTTGCATAGGACTGCGGTATATACAGTCATATACGGCATTATAGGTAGCATGTAACTCAGCGCTGTCAGAATGTAAGATTTGCAACGGAGCGTTGGTCAGATCGAAGGTAGGAGCACCGGATTCGATACTGAGCAAGGTCGCGTAGCCCTTGGCGGTAGCTTGTACGACTTTGTATTTGACGGGGAACAAGTCCGTCGCGAACTCACCGGTCTTGCTGTCGGGACGGATAATGATACGCTTGAGTTCGAAGATCGTCTGCGTACCATCTACCGAGCGGTGTATCGTATCGCGTGTCAGGTCGTCGGGATCGTGAACCACATGAGCCGTATTGTCGCCCTCGAGCATCAGTACGAGTTGCAGGTCATCGCCGAGGTTGTTTGTGCCCAAGCCTAAGGCGGGCGGCAGTTTCTGTTGGTCGATACCACCGGCTACACGACCGACGAGACGCACCTTCGTTTGGTCGTAGAACCGTACGCCGTCCAGCGGCTTGACGAGTGAGAAGACCGTATCGCTTTCAGTGACGAACAGCCAGCCGTCGTTCATGAATGTATGCCCGGCTTTCGCTACCTGCAGACGGCACGGCATAGACTTTGGTACCGTCAGTTCGAAATGACCATCCGTGCCGGTTAGATAGACTTTCCCGTTGCGGCGGATCGTGTCGCCGTTGAGCAGGAAGCAAGCGCCGGCTACCGGTATTGAACTCAGGTCATAGAGCACGCGACCTGTCAGACGGGTGCAGCTGGTATTGACGAAGTTCACTCCGCCGGCTATACAGTTCTTGCTGTCCAACGGAACGGATGCTACACCCGAGGATGTGTTGTTATAGACGAATGTACCATACTGTGAGGTAGGTGTTACCGTATAGATAGTACCGGACGATATGTCATAGGGCAGGCTGTCGAACACGAATGCGCCATCTGCCCCCGTGATCATACTGCGCGTGATATCGTTGCCGCTAAGGCTGACCGTCACGCCTGCCATGCCCGAGTTATCAGTCTGCGTTACAACGCCGCGTATCTCACCGCACTGCGTACGCCAACCTATAGCCGTGGCAGAGTTGTCGGTGCGCTGACCGTTGCACTCATAGCGCGCTACAATGGTGTATTCGTAGTGCA
>Ga0310690_10010432_pt1 | contig 11560 bp, 13 predicted proteins | sample AusTroGonzalo_MG_2_FD_207661 | JGI IMG/M metagenome (GOLD analysis project Ga0310690, IMG submission 207661) | Bovine rumen microbial communities from tropical cattle in Woodstock, Queensland, Australia - Gonzalo_04 (v2) (version 2) | ecosystem: Host-associated > Mammals > Digestive system >...
AAGGAAATTAATTGAAGAAAATAAAATTTTACAGTACCAATTAAAAAATTTGCTCTCATTATTTCCAGAGCTTGAAAGTATTAATGAATTTGACTCTCAAGAGTTAAATAATGACATTATAGACCTTGTTGATGATGAAACAAGTGATGAGGAAAGAACAAAACATTGGCTCTCTCAAGAGGAATTTTTAGGTCTTTCTCCATCTGAAAGAAATCAAAGAGCTTTAGATAATTATTTACGAAGACCTAAATCCAATTGGGAAATTGGAAGAGATTTTGAGAGATATGTAGGTTATAGATTTGAAAAACTGGGATTTGATGTTACTTATTTTGGAATAGAGAAAAAGCTTGAAGACTTGGGACGAGATTTAATTGCTGAAAATGATAAGACTATATTTGTTATTCAGTGTAAATATTGGGCTGCTGAAAAATTAATTCGTGAAAAACATATCGCTCAATTATATGGTACGACTATACTCTATAAATTGAACCACGAAACAAAAAAGGAAATTGTACCATTGATGGTTATTCATTCTACATTGTCAGATGAAGCGAAACGGTTTGCAAATGCTTTAGGTGTGATTTGCCAAGAAGAAGTGGAATTAAAACCTTATCCTATGATTAAATGCAATGTTGGTAAAGATGGAACAAAAATATATCATTTACCTATGGATCAGCAATATGATAAAGTTATCATTGAACCATGTAAAGGTGAATGTTATTGTATGACTGTTGAAGATGCAGAAAAATTAGGTTTTAGAAGAGCCTTCAGATGGCATGGATAAAAAATATTCAATTAGATAAGGAAGAAAAAACTATTGTAAAGAAATTATGGTAAATAGTTTTTGTGTGACAATAGGGTAGAAAAGTCAAATAGTGATATATTAATTCATTATTTTTATTTCATGGTCAGGTTAAATTCCCAATGGTGATGGTAAATTGCAATTGTAGGATGAAAAAATAGAATTACTTTTTTGCTTTGTAGGCAAGTTGACCGCAGGCTCCGGAGACCCCGAAGCCTTTTCTTTTTCTAAGGGTGTAGTTGATCCCCAGTTTATCAAGCTTTGAGCAGAATACGTTGATATCCTTACGGTCAGGGGGCTGGAATGGCTTTCCCTCCACAGTGTTCCAAGGAATCAGGTTAACCAGCACAGAAAGGCCCGATGTGAAGTGGCGGAGCGCTGTTATATCTGCATCTCCCATATTGAAGTCTTTTATAAGTACATATTCAAAGGTAAAGCGCTTGTTCTTATCTAGCTGGAACTCCTTAAGGGCAGCCTTGAGCTCAGAAAGAGGGTAGCGGCCTGTTATAGGCATAATCTGCCGGCGCTTTTCCTCTATTGCGCTGTTTAAGGAGACTGCGAGCCGTATCTCCAGTGGCGACTGGGCAAGCATCTTTATACCAGATACAACACCGCAGGTAGATATAGTCATACGCCGGGCACCCAGGCCTATGGCGTTCTTATCGTTAAGAATAGAGATGGCCTTAAGCAGGTTGTCTATGTTGTCAAAGGGTTCTCCCATCCCCATGAATACTATATTTGAGAGCTTACCGGCAAGCTTCTGTCCTATAAGGAACTGCTCCAGTATCTCGCCGCTGGTCAGGTTACGCTTAAAGCCCATGTCGGCGGTGCGGCAGAAGGCGCATCCCATCTTGCATCCCACCTGTGAGGATATGCATATAGTCTTACGGTCTGTGCCGTCAGAAAGGATTACACATTCTGTGTAAAGTCCGTCGGAAAGCTCTATACGGAGCTTGCAGTTGCCATCTTCATCATCAAGGGAAGTGTCTATTTTAGAGGTGAATATAGAATAGTTTTCCGACAGCTGCTGGCGCAGGGAAAGAGGTATATTGGTTATTTCATCAAAGGATTCTATGCCTGAGTAGAGGGCATGATAAATCTGCTTGCTTCGGAAGCTCTCTTTTGCCTGGATAAGTTTCTGGATCTCGGCAGGGGTAAGCCCTAAAAGGCTATTCATAGCTTATATAAGACCTTTGGTGGAGAGCACCTGCTTGGAATCGGCAGCTGAATATGCCTGTGCCAATGCCTTGCCAAGGGCCTTGAAAAGGGCCTCGGCCATATGGTGGCTGTTCTCGCCGTAGCGGCAGGTGCAGTGGAGTGCAATCTGTGCCCGGTTTGAAAGTGCAATCAGGAATTCACGGATAAGGCACATGTCAAAGGTGCCTGCCTTTGGCTGTGGGAAGTCGGCATTAAGAACCATGGAAGGGCGGCCGCAGATGTCGATCACTGTCTCGGACACAGCCTCGTCCATAGGAATAATGGAATAGCCGAACCGCTTTACAACGCCGGTCTTTGCGGCAGACTGGGCAAGGGCATCACCTAATACCAGGCCTATATCTTCCACCAGGTGGTGCGGGTCCACATCAACATCTCCGGTTGCTTTTACCGAAAGGGCAAAACCGCCGTGGAATGCCATAGCTGTAAGCATGTGGTTGAAGAATGCCACAGGAGTATCTATCTCGACCCCTTTTCCATTTATATCCAGGGAAAGTGCAATGTCGGTCTCCTTGGTCTTTCTTTTAAGAACTATAGCATTTTTTTTCATGATATGCCCCCTATACAATTATTATCGCCACTAGGACTTGAAAACTATACTGTTCAAAAGAATATTTTTAATATATATTAATGCCAGCGGTCGTTCCGTTTACCCGCTTTAACAAAACAAGGGAGTTACAACATGCATTTTGGATTTAACGAAGCGATGTGGTTCGCTGTCCTTATAGTGAACTTCATCATTGTGCTTGCGGTCTACCGTTTCATGGGCAAGACCGGTCTTTTCGTATGGATGGCAATTGCCAGCATCTTGGCAAATATCCAAGTTTTAAAGTTAGTGGAATTCTTCGGCTGGGATATAACCCTGGGCAATGTGCTCTACGGCACATCATTCCTTGCCACCGACATAATATCGGAGAATTATTCTAAGGAACTGGCAAGGAAGTCGGTATGGGTGGGCTTCTTTGCCATGATCTCCATGATCATACTCATGACATTGTCCTGTCTTTTCCATCCGGCTGCAGACGACTTTATATCAGAGCACATGAATGCTATCTTCACCGTTATACCAAGGGTTTCCGCAGCCAGCCTCATAGCATATCTTATCTCGCAGAACCACGATGTCTGGGCATATCACTTCTGGATGAAAAAGTTCCCCGACACCAAGTTCATCTTCATAAGGAACAACCTTAGCACCATGATAAGCCAGCTTATAGACAGCGCTATCTTCACCACAATAGCTTTCGCAGGGATGTATCCCTTCAAGGTCTTGGTGCAGATCATCATATCTACATATGTCCTCAAGTGGCTTGTGGCATTCTTTGACACCGGCTGTGTATATGTGGCCGCCCACTGGTTCAAGGCCGGAAAGGTGAGGGAGATATAATGGACAAAGGCTTCCAGGAGTATCTGGACAAGTACATAGAGTTCACAAACCAGTATAATAAAGAGATTTATTATGCCAACCAGGGAAGGGACGATATCCAGGCCCCGGTGGAACCCGAGACAGGGCGTTTCCTTGCTTTTCTGGTCAAGATGACCGGGGCAAGGAAAGTTCTGGAGTTGGGCACAGGAGTGGGCAACTCTGCCATCTGGCTGGCTCAGGCCCTTTCGGAGCAGGGGGGAATGCTCTACACCGTGGACAACCACCCGCGCACATGGAAAGAGGCGGTGGAGAACGTGGATAAATCGGGGCTTAAGGAATATGTGACCATGATCCATTCCGATGCTGACGAAGCTGTCCGCAAGCTGAGGGAGCAGGACCTTGAGTTTGACATCATCTTCCAGGACTGCGCAAAGTATATCTACACCGTGATCTATGAAGATGTAGCTGCCCTTGTAAGAAAGGGCGGCATAATAGTGGCTGACGACACCATGTTCCCTGTATGCGCCAATGTGCGGGAGAACCTGGGGCGCCACATGGACCGGTACAATATGCAGATGTTTGCTGATAAAAGGTTTTTCTCAACAATGCTCCCCATCGGTCATGGCATGACCCTCAGCTGGAAGATATGAGACATTTGACATTTTTTTCAAAAAAAATAATATTTTAATATATTTATATAAAAGAGGATAACTATGCCAATCGATAAGACAAAAATTACAAAAGAGATGCTTGCAAAAGCAGCAAAGTGCCAGACCGCTGATGAGCTTGTAGCCCTTGCAAAGACAGAGGGAATGGAGATTACAAAAGCAGAGGCTGAGGCATATCTATCAGAGATGGATAATGTAGAATTAGACAATGCTTCCTTGGATAATGTGGCTGGTGGCGGATGTTATTCTGAAAATAATTTTGATCCTTGTAATAATTTTCAGGTTGCTTAAAAAGGAAATACTAATGCCAATTGATAAGACAAAAATTACAAATGCGATGATTGAGAAAGCAGCAAAGTGCCAGACCGCTGATGAGCTTGTAGCCCTTGCAAAGACAGAGGGAATGGAGATTACAAAAGCAGAGGCTGAGGCATATCTAGCAGAGATGGATAATGTAGAATTAGACAATGCTACCTTGGATAAGGTTGCCGGTGGCAGCTGTTATTCTGACTTAAGTGGCCCGTGGGATACGTAATTCTGAATTCGACCAATGTCCTAGCCATACTTGTAATAATTTTCAGGTTGCTTAAAAAGGAAATACTAATGCCAATTGATAAGACAAAGTTAACAAAAGAGATGCTTGCGAAAGCAGCTATGTGCGAGACTGCCGAGGAGCTGATTGCCCTGGCCAAGGCTGGCGGTTATGAGCTGACAAAAGAGGAAGCGGAATCTTATATGGAGGAACTGTCTGATTTTGAATTAGATGGTACAGCACTGAATAATATTGCCGGTGGTAAGTGTTATATGTATACTCACCTGGATGATATTATGTGACCAGGGAGAAATATATGCCGATTGATAAGACAAAGCTGACAAAAGAGATGCTGGAGAAAGCAGCAAAGTGCAATAGTGAAGATGAGCTTGTAGCACTTGCAAAGACAGAGGGAATGGAGATTACCAGGGCAGAGGCCGAGGCCTACCTGGATGAACTTCAGGATGTTGAAATTGATTCCGAGACCCTTGAGAAAGTTGCCGGTGGATTCCACATTAATAAGAAATGCACTCAACGGAAAGTATATGGATAAGCTTGATAAGGAGACTAAAATGCCGATTGATAAGACTATAATATGATGAGCGGCAGGCGTCTAATATAAGTGATGTAAAAAATATGTATTAGTAAGAGTATATTTTAATTGACCGTAGGCAAAAACTGTCGTTTTTTTTAAAGAGGGGCTTTTAAAAAGCCCCTTTTCTATTTGCTTCAATTTTTTGAAATTTTTTTCAAAAAATTTGTTTATGTGTTATAATTTCATATGTTAGGAGGCACACATGCCTATCGATAAAACAAAAATTACCAGAGAGATGGTAGAGAAAGCAAAACAGTGCGCAACTGCTGATGATTTGATTGCCCTGGCAAAAGGTGAGGGCATTGACATCACAAAAGAAGAAGCCGAGGCTTATCTGAATGAGCTTGAGAACATTGAGCTTAACAGCAAGGCACTTGATAAGGTGGCCGGCGGTAGCTGTTACGGTGATTGTGGTGACGTTTCACATTGTAAATTTTATGACCTATAACCATGGAGGCAAAAATATGCAGTCAGTATGCGATTTTATCAAGAAGTGCGGTACATATTACCTGGCAACAGTAGAAGGGGACCAGCCTAGGGTAAGACCTTTTGGAACAGTGAATATCTTCGAGGGAAAGCTCTATATCCAGACCGGAAAGGTCAAACCTGTATCCAAGCAGATTGGGGCAAATCCAAAGGTTGAGCTTTCATGCTTTGACGGCTCTACCTGGTTAAGGCTTTCTGGCACATTGGTGAACGACGACCGGCTTGAGCCTAAGGTTGATATGCTGGAGCATTACCCAGAGCTCAAGGCAATGTACTCAGCCTCCGATGACAACACACAGGTGCTCTATTTCAAGGATGCAAAGGCTGTCTTCGCATCCTTTACAGCACCTCCTAGAGTTGTAGAGTTCTAAACCAGTTTCTCAACATCTTTCAAGCAGCACTCAATCACATGACGGGCAGGTGGGAATGTGTCTATCTGCCTGCTCAGATAATTGATGATACGCATGCAGCCTAAAAGCTGTGCCTTATGTGTTGTCTCTTCCAGAATTTTCGGGTCTTCGGTGCCCAGGTACAGCTTAAGGCTTTTATCCCAGATGTAATGGGCAGTCTCCACAGAAATGCCCAGGAAAGCAGCGGCATTAGGGTCTATGTCCGGTAATTCCCTATAGGAATTGTATAGGGTGGAAAGCTCAAAGATAGGGTCCCCGGTGCAGATGGTGTCCATATCTATCAGCATAGGCTCTCTACCGCATATCATGAAATTCTTGAGATGGGTGTCGGCATGGAGCATGTTAAGGCTGTCCGGTACATCCTTGATAGCCTTGATAAGTTTACCGTAGGTCTCCTTGGAGAAATAGGCTTTTATCTCCTCGGCCCAGGAGAGGGTTCTTTCCTTCATATCAGGCAGTTCCCCAGGTTTCATCTGGATTGAATGGATCTGCTTTATCAGAGCTGTCGATTTTGTTATAAAGTCATCCAGTTCCTTCTGTCCCCGGTTTACATATTCTGATGACATTTCTGCATTTAAAAGCTCGAACACAGCGCCGTACTGGTCACCAACCATGACTATGTCGTAGGGGATGGCGGTGGGAACCCCTTTTACAAAGGCCTTCCGGGAAAGCTCCCGCTCCTTGTTGACCTCTTCCATGGTTGTTCCTTTGTTGTATACCTTGACAACAGTGTCCGGAGCAATGCGGTATACCGAACCATGGGCACCCCGGCCCAGCTCCTTGCAGCCTTCTATGCTTATCTTCCTGACGGCTTTCTGAACCTTGAGTATCTCGACAAACCCGGTCATATCGAATATCTCGTAGACATCGGGCTGGGCATTGATGACCTGCACATCCTTGTATTTCTGGGCAAGGCGGAGCAGAATACGGAGTCCTGAACTGGATATGTATTCTAATTTTTCTGCATCCAGGACAATGGTGTCGGGTGTTTCTGTGCCGATAGCCTGCTGTATGTTGTTTTCCCACTGGGCAGAATTAAGGCTGTCGATACGGCCGATAAGGGCGAAGTTCTTTGTCATACTGTCCGTTCCAGAAGCTGGTAAAGCTTATCCTTTGTCAGCTGGTAGTAGAGGGGTCTGCCATGAGGGCACCGGGGCATGGGCATTGCAAACACCTTCTTAATAAGGTCGATAGCCTTGTCGTAGTCTATGGCGTCGCCGGCCTTGAAGGCCTTTTTGCAGGCTGCCCGGGCATAGAGCTCGGTCTTTATGTTCTCAAAGTCCCCGGTCTGGGTCACTAATAGGTTAAGCACATCATTCTTAAGCTCGAAGAAGGAGGAGGGCATGGCATCTATGTAGAGCTGGCCTGTCTCGTCTTTCTTTATGATGATGCCTATCTCTGCATACTGGTCAAGCTGCTTCTCTATAAGCTCCTTAATCTCTGGCTCGCACTCGATGTTGTAGGGGATAAGGAGCTGATGCACCTCGGGCTTGCTGCTGAGGAACAGGTCGAAGTAGAACCGCTCCTGGCTTGCATGCTGGTCTATGATATAGAGGGAATCCTCCCGCTCGCAGAGGAGGAAGCTGTCGAATATCTGTCCCAGATAGCGGAAATCACCCTTGTATTCGGGGCTGGGCTGGAAGCTGACCACCTCGGGCTTGTCATTTAGCAGGTTGGAGAAGCTCCTGCTCTGGTGCGGTGCCGGAGAGAAGATCATCTGGGTCTTTTCCGGCCCGAAGAGAGTCTTGCTTACCGGTTCAGTTGGTTTATATGATGGTGCTGGCTCTGCCGGTTGTCTTATGCCTGTCGTAATTTTCTCGTCCTTCGGATAGAGGCTGTCGGCGCTGCCTGCAGGCTTCTGGAGCTCACCCATGTGCTGCTTTAATGCTTCCACCACAGTGCGGTGTATCATGGGCAGGTTGTTTATCTTAACCTCCCGCTTGGCAGGATGGATGTTGAAGTCCACCAGTGACGGATCTATCTGTATGAAAAGGAAGGCGGCAGGGTAGGTTCCGCCGGGGAAATAGGCCGAAAGGCCGTAGCACACCGCCTGCACCAGGGCAAACTCCTGGATTGGGCGGGAATTCACGTAAATATGGATATCACGGCGGTCACGGCGCACAACCTCAACACCTGGGAACAGTATGGTGACAGAGTAGCCGTCACACTTGGCCTCCACCTGATGGTAGAGCTTCTCCGGAGCCAGTGAGGGGTATGCATCGGAAACCCGCTTCTTGAGTGGGGCTGCCGGCAGGAATGATGTAAGTTTTCCATCCAGGAACAGCTTGAAAGTGATGCCGGGGAATGCCAGGGCTTTCTCGTAGAACACGGTGCGGCAGCTGGAGGTCTCGGCAGCAGGGCTTTTGAGGAACTTGCGCCGGGCCGGGAGGTAGCAGAAGAGCTCCTTTACACTTACTACAGTACCTTTGTTGGCCTTAACAGCCCCCATGTCGGTCACTTTGCCGCCGTCTATAGATATGCCGTAACCGATCTCACCGGTCTGGGATGTGGTTATCTCAAGCTTTGCAGATGCCGCAATGCTGGCAAGAGCCTCTCCACGGAAGCCCATGGTCTGTATGTTGAAAAGGTCGTCAGCAGAGGAGAGCTTGGATGTGGAGTGGGGAAGAAAGCAGATATCCAGGTCTTCCTTGGACATACCGCAGCCATCGTCAATGACACGGATCTCCTTGATTCCGCCCCCTGTCAGGTAGACTGCTATTTCGGTGGCACCTGCATCTATAGCATTGTCCAGAAGCTCCCGGACCACGCTTGATGTGCGGTCTATTACTTCGCCTGCAGCTATCTTGGAGGCTGTGACCTTGTCTAAAACATGTATTTTTCTTTCTTCGCTCATATCTACAGTTTAACCTATACTGGACAAATTTCAACCCTTTAATATAATTGAGGCAGGAGATTACTATGGGAATGAATGACACTCCGTCCGGAGAACGGCTCCATATAGCACTTTTTGGCAGAAGAAATGCAGGCAAATCCAGCCTGATAAACGCAATAACTGGCCAGGATCTGGCTGTGGTGTCCGAGATAAAGGGAACAACCACCGACCCTGTATCCAAGGCTATGGAGCTGCTGCCCCTTGGCCCTGTGGTTATGATAGATACCCCTGGCTTAGACGATTCCGGCGCTCTTGGTGACCTGCGGGTGAAAAAAGCTTTCCAGGTGCTTAACAAGGCCGACATAGCCCTTTTAGTAATAGATGCCCAGGAAGGCTTCTCGCCTGATGATGAGCGTATCCTTGAGCGGATCAAGGCCAAATCCATTCCTTATATAGTGGTGATGAACAAGTGCGACCTGGTGAACGCCCCGGGTAAAGCTGATGACCACACCATCTGGGTAAGCTCCACCACAAAGGAGAATATCCACCAGCTCAAGGAGCTGATTGCCCATTCTGTAAAGCCTGAAGGCGAGGGAAAGCGGGTAGTGGGCGACCTGATCAAACAGGATGATGTAATTGTGCTGGTAGTTCCCGTTGATAAGGCTGCCCCCAAGGGAAGGCTTATACTGCCGCAGCAGCAGACTATCCGGGATATCCTGGACACCCAGGCCACCGCAGTGGTATGCCAGAACACCACACTGGCCGCCACCCTGAAGACCCTGAACAAAAAGCCTGCCATGGTCATAACCGACAGCCAGGTCTTCGGCGAGGTCTCCAAGATCGTGCCTGAGGACATTCCACTTACATCCTTCTCCATCCTCTTTGCCCGGTATAAAGGCAATCTGGAGCTGGCTGTGAAGGGTGTGGCGGCCCTTAAGTCCCTTAAGGACGGGGATACTGTCCTTATTTCTGAGGGATGTACCCACCACCGGCAGTGCGGAGATATAGGCTCTGTGAAGATTCCACGGTGGATAGCCCAGAATACAGGAAAGAAGATAAATATAGAGCTCTCAAGCGGCACCGAATTCCCTGCCGACCTGTCCAAGTACAGGCTGGTGGTCCACTGCGGTGGCTGTATGCTGAACGAGCGGGAGATGAAGTACAGGCTCCGCTGTGCCCAGGATGAGGGTGTTCCTATAACCAACTATGGCATTCTTATTGCCTATGTGACCGGTATTTTGAAGCGGAGTGTGGCTCTTTTCCCAGATATTGCCGCTCTTCTGGATTAATAGCACTTATCTTTGATTATTGCTTCGGGGTAGTAGTGCTTCAGGATATCCCGGAATTTGATGCCAGACACTGCCATACCGGCAGCCCCGGTCTGGCAGAGGCCTACGCCATGTCCCCAGCCGCCCCCTATGAAAAGGAAGGTGTTGGGAAGACCGTTCCTGGCCAGCTGATATTCGCATACAAACATGGAGCTCTTCAAGCCACCCAGCTTTGCCCTCATGTCACGGCTTCCGATTACTATGACACCCAGAGTACCCTGTACTGTGAAGCTGGTGACACGGCCGCTTATGTCCCGGCTGTTCACCTGGACACCCTTTATGAAGCCGATGGTGTGCTGTGGATCTACCAGGTTCTCAAGCTCTTCCCTGGAGTACTGTACACACCAGCGGTAAGATGGGTAGGAGGCGTAGGGTGCTACATAGCAGTACATTGGGGGCGGGCTTTTTATGAACTCTGCCATCTGGCCAGGGCTGGGGGCAGCCTTGTTGGCCTTTACCTTTTTATCAGGAACCGGGGTCAGGAACCCTTGGTTGAGGCTGCCCCAGGCGGTTGCGGGGGATGAGGTGTATCCCCCGCTATTGGTGCAGAACAGTGCATCAATAGGGCTGCCCAGAGGTGTGAACAGGGCAATGCCGAAGGTCTCGTCCACAGCCGCAGTAGTCTGGGGCTTTTCCCTTGTGTACCCGCGGTAGGCGGTGTTTTTACCCACATATACATCGTATTCGGCTGTGGTGGAGGCCTGCATCCTTAGGAGGATGTAGCTCCGGGCAGCCACCGCCTGGGCTTTGAGTGCTTCGTAGTGCCATTCACTGAACATCTCGGAAGGCAGAACACCGTACAGGTATTCCTCCAGGTCGATATGGTTTATGAGCATCAGGGCCTTATCCCTGATCAGAATCTCAATGTCGCCCCTGAACATGCTGCCGGTGGGCAGGCTGGTGGAAGCTCCGGATCTGGTCCTTATATCTGTCAATTTCAGGATTCCATCCTTGTTGGAAATCCTATAGGAAGAAGTTGTACCTTTTATAAGTTTACCTTTATTATAAACTAAAATTGCACCTTTTTCATAGTTTATATTTAAAACTTCATTAGTTTGACTGATGTTTACATTGAAAGAAGTGATCTTCTCAGCCAGGCATGCCCTGACAATCCGGCCCGATTTTTTACCCTTGAAATTGGCTGGAAGAGTCTTTACCGGCTTGACAGGCGGGGGCGAGAAATAGCCTTCCCCCCTGGCCATAGTTGTATAAATTCCCTTTGCAGCTTTATCGGCTTCTTCCTTTTTTCCCAGCTGTTCCTTCACCCTTGCCAAAGCCGGGAGGGCTGCCTTGAAAGTGCGTTCCGACGCCAGTGCCAGGTCGTAGTA
>Ga0310690_10010433_pt1 | contig 11560 bp, 19 predicted proteins | sample AusTroGonzalo_MG_2_FD_207661 | JGI IMG/M metagenome (GOLD analysis project Ga0310690, IMG submission 207661) | Bovine rumen microbial communities from tropical cattle in Woodstock, Queensland, Australia - Gonzalo_04 (v2) (version 2) | ecosystem: Host-associated > Mammals > Digestive system >...
AGCTTCAGTCATTGAATAAGGAGAAAAATTATGTATATTATTCTTGAAACTCAAACTAATACCAACGGTACAGTTGGCACACTTATTGACACCTATACTGATCGTAATGCTGCAGAAAGTAAATACCACACTGTTCTCGCAGCTGCGGCAATCAGTGCATTACCACTTCATTCAGCTTTTATGCTGACGGATGAAGGGTATTTAATTAGAAGTGAAGTTTATAGACATGAGGTACCAAATCCTGAAGAGGAGTAAAGTATGGCCGTTAATTTAAAATCATTACTGACTAAAATAACCACGGATATATTATTTACGTCTGGTGGACAAATAAAATCTGGCGGAGATATATTAACATCTTTTCATTCAGAAAAATTAGCTGCATCTGGTCAAATATCAGCAACAACAGTTTCCGGAATGATTACTGAATTAAATAATGGATATGCTGGGCCTTCCATGGGATCAGTCTATATTGGTACAGAATATACTCCATCAGTAACTCTTGGTTCTAGTACTAGCAATTCGCAATTAACAATACCAGTGGGGTGGTATAATTATGTAACTTATAAAATTCCATCTACACCAAGAATTTTATTATTTGGAATGAGTCCAAGTTCAGTAGTAGGAAAAAATTTTATAGTATATAGTACCAGTATAATTGCAGAATTTCAGCCGCAGATAGTGACAAAAGGGAGTATGAGCAACGGAACCACTACCTATTATAATTTAAATGGAACTTCTGGTACTCATTATTATTATGTAAGGCAGGGCAATATAGTAACTGTTAATTTAAATGTAAAGTGTACAACGCCAAGTTCAAGTTTTACTACTTTTGCGTCTGGATTGCCCAAGCATAATCAATATTACGTTACTGAGACAGTATATCAAGGAACGAGTCAAGGTAAAACTCAAGTAGATGGAGTTATGGGGTCATTGAGCTGTGCAACAACAAATATTGCACCTATGAAATGTAAGATCACTCCTAATGGAGAAATTCAGGGCGCTGGGGGGACAGCTGGAGAATATTTTTATGGTTCAATTAGTTATTTAGCTAATAACTAAGAGAGGTATTTAATGTTAAATGTTAAATCATTATTAACAAAAATTCTTAATGAAGGCATATGTTTATCAAAAAGCACAACTATAACAGGAGAAATTAAAACTTCTACAAAAAATTTAGGTGGAACGAATTTAATCGGTTTTGGTTATTACTCTACTTCTGTTACTACTTTTTCAGATTTGTGGACTGAAATTCGATATTCAAGTGGATGTTTTGGAACTATTGCGACTTCTGCAGCAGAGACGGTAGGCGGTGTTTCCATTCCATCTGGAACTTATTATTACATATATTGTCCGCATAGAAGTGGCGGAAAAAATGGAGCTGCACAATCAGATAATCATAATTATGGGTGTATTTTTATTATTGGAACATACTCAAGTTTTCGATTTAGAACATATGTAATACGATGTTCTGGCGGTAGCATTCAAAGTACTTATACTTTATATAATTATTATTATAATCGTTATACATTAACGAAAAACAGTAGCAGTACAGACTATGTTTTAAATCCTAGCATAAGTAGTTTGGGAGAGAGACAAACTATTTACACATCTTTAGTACAACGATCTGCTCATGTGGCCTCAGTAATGCTAGTTATACAATGTGTAACTTCTTCTTCAAGTTGGACTACTACTCGTTGTGGCTCTGTTTCGCCGACTCCAAAAGGAACAGTTTATGCCGCTTTAACTGACGGAAATGGTAATACTTTACAAATTCAAATTACTACAAGTGGCTATATACAATGCCGAGATGGAGATGCGGGAAAAATTTATAGCGGTACAGTTACTTATGTTACAAGTACTACATAGTGGAGAGAAAAATGCTTAATTTAAAAAATCTATTTACAATGATGCTAAATAAATTATGTTTTCCCTCTGGTTTTACTATGGAAGGAGAGCTTAAAAGATATGATGGAAAAGTTATTATAGGAAGTGGACAAATCCAAGGTAGTAATACTGTTAATATGACAATGGATACATTTGTTGCTGCAGTTCGTATGACTAGTGGATGTAGCGGATCCTTTAATTTATCATCTAATTATACATATAATGGTGTGACAGTTCCTAATGGCTGGTATAATTATTTATATTTACCCCATAGAGATGGCGCAAAAAATGGAGCCGCGAGAACAGAAAGCGGCGTTACTGATAACCATCTATATGGAACGGCTATTTTAATGCCTATGACAGTAACTACTTTTTATCCATTTTTTGTAACAATTGCAAGTGGAAGTATTGCTGGTATTTTCTTTGAACAAAATCCTGAACCCACTGCTACGACTACAACGATCACAACAAAAAATAATACTACAAATTATGAAAATTATCAAACTATAGTAACGAAACGAGGTAAATTTGTAACGGTTAGTTTTGAAATAAGAACAATTTCTGTCGCAAAATGGCCCAGTGTTTATCCTGTTGTCGGATTACCTCCCACCTATGATGGAAAAGAAGTCTATGGATCTTTATTAGGCCCTCATGGGCAATCGGTATCAGTAGCTATTCAATCAGATGGCAGTGTAAAAATGGGTGGAGGAGTAAATGGTGTAACTTGTTATGGCACCGTTAGTTATTTTACAACATAATTTTTCTCAAATAAGGCATTTTATGCCTTATTTTTTTGTACAAAATAAAATTTGAAAATTTTTAATATTCATAGTATAATATTATTGTAAAAAAAATAGTAGTAAAAAGAAAGGAAGTAAAATATGTGCATTTACGCTTATTCAATCAAATATATCAATGATTTTGATTATGCGGATTCCAAAAGTCGCGGCATCGTTGTAGCAGAAAATATTGTCGACGCAATTAAAAAAATTACTGAGTGGTTCGGCGACGATATTCAAGATATAACTTTTGAAGAAGTTACGGGCAATGACATCGGCGTATTTGAGAATTACTCTTTCGTTAAGCCTAACGGCGAGGTAAAAGGCTGATGGACCGCAATATTTGGCGCTCATGGACTAAGCGACCTTTCTATTACTATTTAACGCAGCCAGGGCAGTTCTTTAAGCGCATTAAATGGTGCTGGCAGCGTATTACCCGTGGCTATTGCGATTGTGATCTCTGGGATTTGGATTGCTATGTGTCAGAACTCATAGAGAGTATGCTCTATGACTTTGCAGATAAGACGCAAGGCTATCCCGATACGCTTTGTAAAGACATTATGGAATGGCGCAATAAAATTATGGAAACCGCATATGCGTTTACAAAGTTCAATGTGAACTATCATTCAGCACTCTACGGTTTCCTTGACGAAGACCCGGAGCCTTATCGCAAGGCCGCATATGAAAAACTTATTGCTATAATGCCGCATCTATGGTATTGAGGGATTAAAATGGAGAAAGTAATTACCTATTCAGAAATACGAGGCAATCAAATTGTGGTGTGTCAAGATGAATACGATTACGAAGTGCGTTTAAATGATATGGTAATTTGCTCTACTGGAGATTCTATAGAAGCGGAGATGATTGCCGAGAGTCTAAATATTGCGCTGACAATATTAGATTATCAAGGCGCACTAAAATAAAGGAGAGGATATGTTAGAAAGAAAACTTAACGCTGAGGAAATGGAAGAATTAATAACCTTGTTATTTCAAAATGCAACACTCGGAGGAATCGACGAATTCGAGAAAGTAAAAGATCTAACATTACCCGATCCTCGCTATGTTGAATACTTCAAGAATGAAGCAGCAAGGAACATATATTTAGAGGAGGACATCGACGAGTCTTCCATAGGGATTGTCAATAGTATTATTGAATGGAATACTAACGATGACCTCCTCGAGCTACCCGCGGAACAACGTAGACCTATTAAGATTTACATCAACTCCTCAGGTGGCTTGCTGGAAGAATCGTTTGCAATATGCGATGCAATCCTTATGAGCAAAACTCCTGTCTACACCATTAATATAGGTCGCGCGATGTCAGCTGCTGCGCTGATTTTCCTTTGCGGTCACAAGAGGATTGCAGCTCCTTCGGCTCAGTTCCTGCTCCACCTTGGGTGCGGCGGTACTGGCGGGACTTATCAGCAGACGAAGGCTCAGCAAAAGAATTATGACATGATGATTCATAATATGAAGAACATAGCTATGAGCAGGTTGGATAACATAGACGGAGAAACATTTGAGAATCTCATAGATACTGAATGGTACCTCTACATGATGGACCAGGATCCTGATTCTATCCACAATGCTCGTCGTTACAACTTAATAACAGAAGAAATGACTTCTCTAACACAATTTGCAGTTTAAAATTTGCAAAAAGTTGAAAAATCGCGTATAATAAATACATAAGATAGAGGAAAGACCTCGATTAAGAATTAAAAAGGAGAAAAAAGACAATGACAGTAAGAGAGAATTATGAAGCTATTATGAATTTCCTGCTTGAGAATGGTGCTCCCGAAGAGCTTTCCACGTTCATCCAGTCCAGGATTGACCAGGATGCTAAGGCGAAGGCACAGGCTAAGGCTAAGAGAGAAGCCAAGAATGGCGGCGTGAAGAAAGACCCTGCTGATTCCCCGTTCTATACAGAGCTGAGGAACAAAGTCATGGGCGTCATGACTGCTGATTTTCAGAGCGGCGATGCTCTGATTAAGGCTTCTGGCGTTACCACTCCTTCTGGTAAGGCTGTTCTTGCGGCTCAGGTAGCCATGGCGCTGAAGCCTGCGGTCGAGAGCGGAACCGTTGTGGTCGGAGAAGTCGTCGAACAGGTCACTGGTAAAGATGGTCTGAAGAGAGAGTCTCTGAAGAAGGGTTATAAGCTGGCATAGTTCAGTTTCCCGTAGAGGAGAGAGTCGTATGACTCTCTTTTTTATTGTTTTAATTGGAGAAAGGAGAGGAAAAGTTTACTTAGGGATAGGAGGTAGGAACATGACTAATTTAGTTGCTACTAATAATATGGATGATATGGCTTTCTTATATGATGAAGCTGCTAATTATGTTTACCATAAAAGTTTGCTAAGTAGTGAAAATCCTTTTTTCAGAAAATTGGGAGAGGATAAAATAGCAAGTTATAATTATCATCTTCAAGATATGAGTACAACAAGAGAAATAAGATTAAAGGAAATGGGGCTTACACTTGTTACATGGGGATATAATGAACGAGAAAAAGAAATTAAAGCTTTACAGCAATTACTTAATACTGCTTCTCCGATAGAAGAAGGCCGGGCCCTTTGGGATGAACCATATATACTTAATTTAATAAATAAAGCTTATAATACCAAGACTGTTTTGTCACGTGCTATTAAACTTATAAAAAATAAAGTAGAAGGAAATGAAGTTTACAAAATGAAAGAAAATGAGCAGGCTTTTACAAGCGCTAGTATTGATGCGATGGGAAAAGCTTTAAATCGTCCTAATGGAAAAGCTATGATTCAGATTATTAATGATAGTGTAATAAATAATAAAAAATTATCTTTTAATGACATACGATCTTATTGGGACACGCTTGTAGATGATTGGATTAATATTTTAATAAACAGTGCAGCCTATAAACAAATTTTTCTTTCTATGTTTGATCTCGAAAAAGAAGGCTTAGCATTACAGCAAGCAGCGCAGCTTTTTGATGATTTTAAAAATTCAACAGGTATGATTTTGAAATCTGGCCGTGGCACACTTTCAGAAGAAACTGCAAGAGAATTAATGAATAATTTAAAATCGAGAGCTACTCATATGACTAATAAATCTAGAAGGAAAGATCTCAATACCGCGGTAAAAATAGGCGGTCGGCAAAATAATAAGGGGAATCAACTTTCTTTATTAGCAGAAACAATTGCTGCAATACTTGTCTCTACAATAAATGGCCATAACTCTAATGGAAATATCTTTTTAGTAGCTCGTCAAATTGGAGGACAAGGAGCAAGTGCAGACAGTTTTAGTATAGCAGGAAATGATAAAATGGATATTGAAGGAATCATAAGCCTTTCCTTTGATAATATTTATAAAGAAGTAAAAGCAAATATGAGGGCATGGTTGAAACAAATTGAAGAAAAATATGCAGAAGATCCTATGCCAGATAAATTTATTACCTATGAATCTACAAAATTGTATCTTGAAGAGACTATGCGAAGTGGCTTCCATGGAACTAAGTATACTTATTCAAGTGCAATTAAGCTATTAGAAGAATTAAAAGTAGGTAATGCTGAACTTTTTTTACATGAAGTAATTAATAGCACAGAAAATGCTATTCTTGAAAATCAACAAGAAAACTTTACGCAAGAACTGAAGGATGTTGTTATCGCAAATGTCGGCAGCTTTTTATTTGATGATTATTGGAATATAGGAAAAAAAGTCAGCGCAAAGGGAAGTACCAATACTATTGATGGTATTCACATTTTCAGATTATCTAATACTGTTGTCCCTTTATCTACTTTACTTATGGGATTAGGGCGTGCAGCAATCAAAAGTGCAGATGATATGGATCAGTGGGCTACGGTTGAATTAACATTAGGCCCTGTTATGGAAGGCGATAAAAAAGATGAATTAAAAGACCGCTTTGCTGCACAATCTGCAGCCGCCATTAAAAAATTTGCATTAGCGGTTAATTTTTTAACTAATTTTACAACTATAATAGTCGGATATTTAGAAAAAGCCAGTGAAATGGAGTGATTTAATGGATACACTAATTAAAACAGGTTATTGCACCTTCACGCTTTCAGATGATGAAATGGCGTGCTTCTATGAACACGGACTCAAGTTCCCGAATCTTTATGAGAATGAATATGTCCTTATCGCCAATTCTGAAAATGAAATCTGTGACAAATTCGTTTATCGTGACGGCGATTTACATCGCATTTCTTGGAAACCGATTGAAAACAAATACGTCGGCACAATTCGTCCTAAGAATATAGAGCAGGAGCTTGCGCTTGATATGCTTCAAGATAAAGTCAGCCAAGTTAAGGTGCTTTCTGGCACTTTCGGTAGCGGCAAAGACTTCTTAATGATTAATGAAGCATTGCAAAGACTCGATAGCGGCGAGTTCGATAAGCTAATTTGGGTTCGCAATAACATTGAGGTTAAGGGTGTTGAAAAACTCGGCGCGCTACCAGGCGATGTCTATGATAAAGTAGTGAACTTCGCAATGCCACTGGCCGACCATCTGGGTGGCATAGAAATGCTAGAAAATTATATCGACCACGGTCAGATCGAGGTCGCGCACCTCGGCTATATGCGGGGCCGCGATATTAAACATTCTTTAATTTACGTCTCTGAAGCTGAAAATCTTACCACAAAACTTTGCCAGGTTCTTATTAGTAGGCTTTCTAATGGTTCACAACTCTGGATGAATGGTGACTGGCGGCAAGCTGATAGAGAAATGTTTGAGTCTGATAGCGGTCTCATTAAGATGATTAATAGACTATCAGGTAATCCACTGTTCGGCCATGTATATTTACCGCATTCAGTGCGGTCAGAGGCGGCGTCATTAGCTGATTTATTAGATGATTAAAATTTGTAATTTTTTATTTTTTATAGTATAATAAATTATAAGATGATAAGAAAGGAAAATTGAATTATGGCTATTTACACTCTTTGGTATGAAGGCAAAGTCTTTGAAGATGACCGCGAAGGCATTAATTCACTCGATTTCGACCGCTGGGAAGATGCTTGGTGTGACGGTATGTGGCTTAAGAACAATGGAATCCACGCTGAAATCAAGCATAACGAATATGACGTGACATTCGATTGCAGAACGGAGGAGTGGTACTGATGACAATGATGATTCTGGCACCCGATGTAAGAATCGTATATCTCGAAACTGAAATGGCTATCAGAGAGCGCAGAGTCAAAGAGTTAATCGCTCTTCATAGTACAGATCTGATGATACAGGAGGAAATTGCAGTCCTCGAACATGACATTTGGGATCTCAGAGATGAGATTACTGATATAAAAGAAGCGAAAAAACGCGGAAAGGTAATAGAAAGATGAGTAATTGGAGAACTGTTAGGGTCTGGGTAGGTAATGATTATCTGGAAGCTGAATATGAGCAGCCTGAAGGAATGAGTGAAGATGAGTTTTGCGAGAAAGTCGCACTCGATGTATATAGTATTCTTTCCATAGAAGTAGTGGAGTAATGAAAATTAGAGTATTTATAAAGAAAGTAAATGCCGAGTTAGAGGATAAAGTTCTACTCGGCATTGCGCGTGATGAAAAAGAAGTGTGGACCAGGTTCGTCAAACCATGGGAAGACCGCATGGGAATTAAGTCCTATTATGTGCGTAGCTGGATAGACAGCGGCTATTTCTGGTACGACGTCGGCTCTTGGTCTTATTATGTGCTAATACCACTTGAGGACTTAGATGGGCAGCAAGAAATATGACGTGGTGTATATTCTGAAACACAATTGCCGACCCGATGAATTAAGATATTCGATTCGTTCGGTTTGTGAAAACTTCGATTTTAATAGGATAGTCTTTGTCGGGGGTAAGCCTTATGGCTTGACTCCCGATTTGTATATCAATTTTAGTCAAGGTAATGGTACTAAATGGGATAAGACATTTAGGACTATTCATTATATTTGCTATAATACTGAAATTACCGAAAACTTTTGGCTATTTAATGATGACTTTTTCATAATGAAGCCAAATCCAGTTTTACCAATTACCAATGGCACGCTTCTTACCTATGCTGAGTCTATTGAGCAGGGGCATGGCGGTATTTCTCGTTACAGCGCGCAGCTTAGGCAAACTGCTGGAATGCTATTGTATAAAGGCTATGACATTAGGAACTTTGATACCCATACTCCTATTCTAATTAACAAGAAAAAGGGATATGAAATTGTAAGAAGATTTCCAAATTATCACGCCACATTCCGCAGCGTCTATGGAAATGTTAATAATATAAAAGCTACTGAGCAACCCGATGTTAAGATCGCCGCGCGCACTCCGAAGGAGGCAACAGGAGAGGAATCCATGTTGTCGACTACTGAGTACAGTTTTAATAATAGAGCGGTTGGTGAATACATTCGATCTGTGTTCCTTAACCCATCTAAATACGAGGTAGAACTTGAAATATGATGTAGTATATCTTTTAAAAGAAGATATTGTTGCAGATGAATTGCGCTATTCTCTTAGGAGCATAGAACAAAACTTCCCCTATAATAAGGTCTGGTTTTATACTGGATGCCCAAAAGAAATACAGCCCGATTATCATGTACCGCATAAGCAAACAGAGAAGGTCAAGGCAAACAGAGGGATAACTACGCTGAAATTAATGTGTCAGAATGATAACATAACTGACAACTTTTGGATATTTAACGATGACTTCTTTGTTATGAAAGAAATGCAAGATCCGCCGATAGTTGCAGGCGGTGATTTAAAACAATATATAGCTTACATCAAAAAATGGTTTGGTAAGGAAAGTAAATATACTCGATTGTTAAAAAGAACTATTGATGCGTTAAAGAGTGAAGGTAAGGGCATTGTTAACTATGATACCCATACTCCGTTTCTTGTCAATAGAGAAAAAATGCTATACTTGTTAGAGCGCTATCCGAGTTGGATATTGCCAAAGAGTTTATACGGTAATTACTATAACGTACCTTATCTTGACCTCGGTAATGCAAAGACAGAATATTTTGAATTAGACAAAGTACCAAGTGGAGAAGAGCCATATCTTTCCACTGATGATATATCATGGAAGAAAGGTGTTATTGGTGACTACGTGCGCCAAGCCTTTCCCAATCCATCAAAATACGAAATTATTGAGGAAAAATAATGAGTTTTAAAGAATATTTCAAGAAACTTTTCCAAGAAAATCCCGAAGTAGAGGAACTAGAGTTTGAAATTCCTACAAAGAAATATGATGTCGTCTATGTATTTAAAGGCGGCGAATCAGAGGAATTAAGATACAGTATTCGTTCTGTGGTTAAAAACTTTCCCTATAACAGAATAGTTGTTTATAGTGGAAAGCCAAAGGGACTTACGCCTGACCTCTATGTTCCGTATACTCAGCATGGAACAGGTAAAATATCAAGAGTCGTACATACTATGGAAGCAATCGCAATAAATGATGAGCTGACTGAAAACATCTGGCTTTTTAATGATGACTTCTTTATTATGCACCCATATAAAGAAGACTCCTTGCCGCTCTGTAATGGTACAATCTATGATGTAGTAAATAAAATTGAAAAATCAAGGCTCGGTCATGCTTCTAAATATACAGACATACTCAAGATTACCGCAGACTATTTAATGAAGAATGGAAAAAGCATTATCTCCTATGCTTCACATACTCCTCTTTTAATGAATAGAGAAAAAATGAAGGAAATTTTTAGAGTCTTTCCTAACGAGATGTCTTTCCGCTCGGCTTACGGCAATTATTGGGAGATAGGAGGCCGCATTGGTCCTGATGTTAAAATAATTCACATGGATGAAGAGCCGAATAGAGAAGCTCCTTTTCTTTCAACTAATGATAGATCATTTAGCATGGGGCGTGTAGGAGAATACATACGAGAACAATTCCCGGAGCCATCACAGTATGAGCAATAATTTTCTATAAAAAGGTAAAAGTCAAAATTTGATTTTTGCCTTTTTTTATTGTATAATAAAAGTACAATAAAGGTTGAGAAAGGACAATCGAGAAAATGGATAGGTTTGAAAGATTTAATCAGCTTGTCGCCGACTTTGAAGGCTTTTCTGAATGGCACGATTTCTGCCAGCTCAGAACTGTCGAGTCTTGGTTTGGGCTTGTCGATGTCCTTCGTGCCGAAGAAATGATAGATCGGGAAGATATGCCGTCTGGATGCACAAAGGGTTGCATCATAGATTGGAGAAACGATTATGTCTATCGTATCGGCTTCCAGGACGTAATCGAATGGGGCAATACCCATGATTATAAGGACTATTGCGAAAGGGAATATGACCTTTATCAGCAGATGAACGCCGATACGGAAATCCCGCAAGATGTATTCGAACTTTTTCTGCCCGTAGATTTTGTAGGAAATTACAAGATTACCATCGACGGCATGGAGTACACCATGGCTGTGTACGGACAGGAAAGAGTTGACATCGATGAAGAGCGTGTTTTTACTACGTCGCTTGAGCGCTATTCTGAAGATTGGACTTTTCCGCACAGTGAGGAAGAAGTAACCGAGGAATGGGAAAACTTTGAGGAAACCGAGCAGGTCATCATGTGCTTCCCTAACGACATCAATCGTGTAATGGCTGAGTACAATATCAATGACATTCACGCTTCCAATGTCGGCTTCCTTAATGGAGAACTTAGGATATTCGACTATGCTGGATACGGCATACTGTAAGAAAGGATAATGAAATGAAGAAATGGACAATCGACTGGCTTAATACCTATTCCGAAGTTATGATTAGCGAGGAACTTCCGAGCGGAATTATAATGAAGAAACATTTTCTGAAAAATCCTGATGAGCCGAATTTCTGGACTAAATATTTTTCCACAAATTCGCAACTTCCTTTCTGTCCGTACCACGGTGACTTCCGCCAGTGTGCCGCTTGTGAATGGTACAACGGAGAATATTGTGAAAACTGCTT
>Ga0310690_10010434_pt1 | contig 11560 bp, 10 predicted proteins | sample AusTroGonzalo_MG_2_FD_207661 | JGI IMG/M metagenome (GOLD analysis project Ga0310690, IMG submission 207661) | Bovine rumen microbial communities from tropical cattle in Woodstock, Queensland, Australia - Gonzalo_04 (v2) (version 2) | ecosystem: Host-associated > Mammals > Digestive system >...
GGGTGTTTGTGCTGATTATTGGTCTTGGCATTGTCGGAGGAATGTACTACACGCGTTTTGATAATCGTATCTACAAAGCGAATGCGATTGCGATGATTAATGGTGCTTCTATTCAGCAGTTTGATCAGACATATGCTATCCTTCGTACAATTGAATTGATACCGAACGATGCGGCTATTAAACCGTATTTGGAGAACAACACCATCTCTCATTTGAAGACATTTTTTGTGATTGATGCATTGAATGACGGTATCTCGGACTACACGGATTTTGATCGTTTGTCTTCATCGACGGATACAGTAAGGGTGCGCATGAAAGATCGTTTGTGTATCCAATTCCGCATCAAAGGTCGCAATCTGCCTCAATTACGTGACGTGGAGAATGCTTTGTTATCCTATTTGAACAGCAATGAAGCGTTGTGTCAGTCTTATCTGGGATACGTGGCTAATCTGAAGGAAGAAGGTGCTTTTAACCATGCTCAAGCACAAAAGTTGGACAGCCTGACCAGTTATTACTATTTCAATGAGAAAACGGTGATACCGACGATATCTTCTAATCAGAAATCATCCGGGAATGTCAACTTGTACGTGGATAGCAGTGTAAAATTGTTCTTGGACGATATCTATAAGCAACAGAAACACATGCAACAAACGGATTATCGTATCCAATTAGCATCTGCCCCCATCGTGTTGGAAAACCATTTCTATTTGGATGCGAAACCGGTGAATGGTCGATTCAGAGTGATGTGTTTTACTTTGATTCTTTCTTGGCTGCTCAGTTTGATCTGTGCAGAACTCTTGCATCATCGCAAAGCGGTTAGCGCTTGGCTAAAGCAATAAGTTTTTTAGCAGCGAAATAGAGAATTACTGCTCCAAACAGTATGAGTATGGCCACGGATAATTCGTGGCTATATTCTTTTATAAGGTCCATTTGTCCGGCAGCGATGTAACCTAAAGCGGCTAAGATACAGTTCCAGATGAACGCACCTAAAAAGGTCCACCAAAGGAACGCACCGAAATGCATGCGGCTTAGTCCGGCAGGGATAGAGATCAGCTGACGGATACCCGGAATAAAACGACCGATGAAGGTCGAGACGTTTCCTTTCTCGCGGAAATACTCCTCCGCTTTCTGCAGTTTCTCGCCCGACAACAGGCACAGATGGCCCAGTTTGCTGTCGGCAAACTTATAGATAATCAATCGCCCGAGCCATACGCTTAGACCATAGTTAATCACGGCACCGATCATTGCACCGAGCGTACCAAAGAGCACAATAATCGCTACATCCACGACATAATTGCCCGTTGCGCACAGTACACTCTCCGGCTGACCGGCTACGAAAGCAGCCGGCGGGATAACGACCTCGCTCGGGAAGGGGATAAAGGAGGACTCTACCGCCATCAACGCAGTAATCGACGCATAGTTCATATGCGCCGAATACCACGTGATGATATTATCAACAAGACTCATTTAGATAAAGAGGAGTTGAACGATGATATAAACCGGTAACAGGATAATCAAGCTGAACTTAATCATGTAACCGAAGAACGACGGCATATCGATGCCTTCTTGCTCGGCGATCGACTTCACCATGAAGTTAGGTCCGTTACCGATATAGGTCAACGCACCAAAGAAGACGGCACCCATCGAGATCGCTTTCATGAACTCCGGAGCGATACCGGCTACAGCGGTAGCAGCATCTGCCGGCAGGGTAGTAGCGGTGGCATGGAAGACCATCGCCGTCGGCGCATTATCCAGGAACGCACTCAAAGCACCCGTGCAGTAAACGAACTGCCACGGAGCGTGTACAGGCAGCGGGTTCTGCTGCAGGAACATCAGCGCAGGAGTCATCGTAGCGAAGATACCGAGGAACACGCAAGCCACTTCCAGAATAGGCACCCAACTGTAGTTGTTCTTTACGCGTGTCTCTTTCGGCGTCGTCAGCCAGCTGGCTGCGATGATAGCGATGAACGCCCACTCGCGCAGCAGCTTCAGGTACCACGGTGCATCGTGTTCACCCATAGCCGGGATGTAGGTCGAGTTGATAAACATGGTCGAGGAGATCACGCAGAGCAGCCAAACGATATTGATCAGGCCCTCCATCGTCAGCTTCTTCGCTTCGCGAACATCCGCCATCAGGTGCTCAATCGGCTCTTTCTTGTAGAAATACAGGTCCACAAGGAAGTATATTCCGAGCAGCAGGATACCGGTTACGAGCCATTCGGGCATCATGTTCTGCATCCACCACATGAACGGCGTACCTTTCTGGAACAGCAGGAACAAAGGAGGATCGCCGAGCGGCGACAGCAGACCGCCGCAGTTAGCCACGATAGCGATGAAGAACAGCACCGTGTGCACTTTGTACTTGCGTTGCTGAATAGTGCTCAGCAGCAGACGGATCAGCAACATCGCTGCACCGGTCGTCCCCATAAACGACGCTAACACCCAGCCGATGGCCATGATGATGGTGTTGGTCGTCGGCGTCGCCTTCAGGTCACCGCGGATACAGATACCACCGGTCGTCACAAACAGCGCCATCAATAACAAAATAAACGGCACGTAGTCGTAAATCATCTGATGCTCTAACTCATGGCTCATACCGTTCACGCACAGCCAGATACCTACCGGTACACCGAGAATCAGAGATACATACAACTTGTGCAGATTTTCTTCCCACCACTCGCCTACATGAGGAATGAGCGGCAGTACGGCGATACATAACAGCATCACCACAAACGGGATTAACATCCACGCAGGAATTAAATGCTCTAACATGATATATAATTGTTTTAATCCAATTTCAGTACAGCGAGGAAGGCTTTCTGCGGCACTTCGACGTTACCGATCTGCTTCATACGTTTCTTACCGCGTTTCTGTTTCTCGAGCAACTTACGCTTACGGCTTACGTCACCACCGTAACATTTTGCCAACACGTCCTTGCGCACTTGTTTCACCGTCTCGCGGGCAATGATCTTCGCACCGATGGCAGCTTGTATCGCTATATCGAACTGTTGACGGGGCAAGAGTTCTTTGAGTTTCTCACACATGCGTCGTCCGAAGTCCACGGCATTGTCGCGGTGGGTGAGGGTAGAGAGCGCATCGACCTGTTCGCCGTTGAGCAGGATATCGAGTTTGACGAGGTTAGATGGTCTAAATCCGTTCATGTGCCAATCGAAAGATGCGTAGCCTTTGGAGATGGACTTGAGCTTGTCATAGAAATCAATCACAATCTCACCCAACGGCATATCGAACAGCAACTCCATACGATTGCCGGATATATACGACTGTTTGACCAGTTCACCGCGTTTACCCAGACACAGCGTCATGATCGGACCGATGTAATCGGCGGTCGTGATGACCGACGCACGGATATACGGCTCTTCGATACGGTCTATCTCCGTCAGATCCGGCATGCCTGCCGGGTTATGTACCTCTACCATACCGCCGTCTTTAGTATAGACATTGTAACTTACGTTCGGTACGGTGGTGATGACATTCATATCGAACTCACGGTCGAGTCGTTCCTGGATGATTTCCATGTGCAGTAATCCGAGGAATCCGCATCGGAAACCGAAACCGAGAGCCATCGAACTCTCCGGCTGGAAGGTCAGACTCGCATCGTTCAGTTGCAGCTTTTCCAGGCTTGCCCGCAGGTCCTCGTAGTCCTCACTCTCAATCGGATACACACCGGCAAAGACCATCGGCTTGGCTTCTTCAAATCCGTCTATCGCCTTGTCGCAAGGCCGTGCTACATGGGTAATCGTGTCACCCACCTTTACCTCGGTGCTGGTCTTGATACCCGAGATGATATAGCCTACGTTACCGGCACTGATGCTTTTGCGCGGACTCATGTCCAACTTGAGGATACCGATCTCGTCGGCGTCGTACTCCTTGCCTGTGTTCACAAAGCGTACCTTGTCACCCGAATACATCGTGCCGTTCACCACTTTGAAATAAGCGATGATACCTCTAAAACTATTGAAGACGCTGTCGAACACCAGACACTGCAGCGGGGCGTTCGGGTCTCCTACCGGCGCCGTTATACGCTCGATGATAGCGTCTAAGATCTCCGGCACACCTTCTCCGGTCTTGGCAGAACAACGCAGGATCTCTTCGCGTTGGCAACCTAACAGATCCACGATCTCATCCTCCACGCGCTCGGGCATGGCATTGGGCATATCGCATTTATTGAGCACCGGAATAATCTCCAGATTGTGCTCGATGGCCATGTATAAATTGGAAATCGTCTGCGCCTGTACGCCTTGCGTAGCGTCAACCACCAGTACCGCACCTTCACACGCCGCAATACTACGACTCACCTCATAACTGAAGTCCACGTGCCCCGGAGTATCAATCAGGTTAAGGGTATAACCCTTATGCTGCATCTGGATCGCGTGACTCTTGATCGTGATACCGCGCTCTTTCTCCAACTCCATATCGTCCAGCACCTGGTTCTCCATCTGCCGAACGTCCACCGTGCCGGTGAGCTCCAGCATGCGGTCGGCCAGGGTACTTTTGCCGTGGTCTATATGTGCAATAATACAAAAATTACGTATCTTATCCATAATCGGGCACAAAGTTACAACTTTTTTTGCACATATGAAAATTTTTTTGTAATTTTGCGCAAAATTTAACAAATTCTAATACAATCGATGAAGAATATTGTAGTTCGATTTTGTGGAGACTCGGGGGACGGTATGCAGCTGACGGGTAATATGTTTGCCCAGTTAGGTGCCGAATTGGGTCATGAGATCTCCACCTTGCCGGATTTTCCTGCAGAGATCCGGGCGCCGCAAGGAACGATCGGCGGCGTAAGCGGTTTCCAGTTACAGTTAGGTAGTGAGGTCTATACGCCGGGCGACAAGGCGGATGTGATCGTGGCGATGAACGCGGCGGCCCTCAAGGTCAGTGCGCAGAGCAAACATTTCCATGAGCACGCGATCATCATTGTCGATACGGATTCGTTGACGGACAAGGATCTGGAGAAAGCCCTGTACAAGACCGATAATCCGTTTACGGAACTCGCTATACCCGAAACGGTGCAGATCGTGCCGGTAGCCTTAACCACGCTCACCAAAGAGGCGCTCAAGGAAAGCGAGATGGATAACAAATCCATCCTCAAATGCCGCAATATGTTTGCCTTGGGGCTCATCTACTGGCTCTTCGACGAGCCGATGGACAAGGCGATTCATCTCTTAGAGGACAAATTCAAAAAGAAACCCGCCCTCATCGCTCCGAACACCAAGGTCATGGTCGATGGCTATAACTACGGGCAGAATCTCGCCTTATCTATAAACCAGATAAGACTCGATTCAGTTGAAAGTGGAAAGTTGAAAGTTGAAAGAGGTCGTTACACCTCTATCGCCGGCAACAAAGCGACCTCATGGGGACTGATTGCTGCCGCTGAGAAAGCCGGTAAGCACCTCTTCTTAGGTTCGTATCCTATTACCCCGGCGACGGATATTCTCCATGAACTGGCAGCACGCAAGGACATGAACGTCATGGCCATCCAGGCGGAGGACGAGATAGCAGGAGTTTGTACGGCGATCGGTGCGGCTTTTGCCGGTGACCTCGCTTGTACGACCACTTCCGGTCCCGGTCTGAGTCTCAAATCCGAAGCAATCGGTCTGGCCGTGATGGCGGAGTTACCGCTGGTGGTAGTCGATGTACAGCGCGGTGGTCCGAGTACCGGTCTGCCGACCAAGACCGAGCAGACAGACTTGCTGCAGGCCCTCTACGGTCGTAACGGAGAATGCCCGGCAGTCGTACTGGCGGCATCGAGCAGTGCCAACTGTTTTGACTTCGCCTACGAGGCATGTAAGATCGCGTTGGAAAACATGACGCCGGTGATCCTGATGACCGACACCTATCTGGCGAACGGTACGGGGCTCTGGCGAATCCCGTCGATGGCTGAGTTGCCGGAGATCCATCCGCAGAGCGTGCCTGCAGAACTGAAAGGTCATTTTAATCCGGCCCTGCGGGACGAACGCGGCGTACGGTACTGGGCGTATCCGGGCATGGAAGGCTACGAGCACCGTAACATCGGTCTGGAGAGAGACGCTGAACGAGGTGCGATCTCCACGAACCCCGAGAACCATGAGAAGATGGTCCTTGCCCGCAAGCATAAGATAGAGCAGATCGCGGAGCGTATTCCGGATCTCAAAGTGCAAGGCAAGGCCGACAGCGACACCTTGCTGGTCGGCTGGGGTAGTACGGAGGGACATCTCCATGCGGCAGCAAATGCATTGAATTGCGCCCTTGCACAGTTCAATTATATCTGCCCGCTGCCTAAGAACACGCGTGAGCTGCTCAGTCAATACAAGCGCATTATTGTGTGCGAACTCAATACGGGTCAATTTGCCGCCTATCTGCGTGGACAATTCCCCGACATCAAGATGGAACAATATAACGAAATAATGGGACAGCCGTTTGCTGTAGAAAGGATAGTAGAGTATGCAAGCAAGTGATTTCAAATCCGATCAATACGTACGTTTCTGCCCGGGTTGCGGTGACCATGCGATCTGTATGGCGCTGCAGAAAGCGATGGCGCAGATAGGTATCCCGACGCACCAGGTAGCCGTGATCTCCGGTATCGGTTGTTCAAGTCGTATGCCGCATTACCTCAATACCTACGGATTCAACACGATCCACGGTCGTGGCGGTGCGGTAGCAACCGGTGTCAAGACCAGTCATCCGGAATTGACCGTCTGGCAGATGTCCGGTGACGGCGACTGTTTTGCAATTGGCGGTAACCATTTTATCCATGAGATACGCCGTAATGTGGACCTCAATGTCTGTGTGTTCAACAACCGCATCTACGGTCTGACCAAAGGTCAGTACAGTCCGACGAGTCCGAAGGGTTTTGTTTCTAAGTCCTCTCCGTTCGGTACGGTAGAGCGGCCGTTTATCCCGGCGCAGCTCGTGTTAGGCGCCCGCGGTACGTTCTTTGCCCGTACGCTCGATGTGGATATGCCGACGACGGTCGATTGTATGGTAGCCGCTCAGCAACACAAAGGCTGCTCGATCGTCGAGTGTCTGGTCAACTGCGTGATCTTCAACAACGGTACGCACGCGTGGATAGCCGATCGCGAGCAACGTGCAGAACATTCGATCATCCTTAAGCACGGACAGAAGATGATCTTCGGTAAGGATAACGACAAAGGTCTGGCAGTAGAGATCGACCCGGTCACTTTTGTGCCGAAAATGATTGTCGTGCCGGCCGATGATCCGCGTGTGCTCGTTCATGACGCCCATCAAGAAGACACGACGCTCCACCGTATGTTGGCCCTCATGGGACAGGAAGATCATGACCTGCCGATTGCCTTAGGTGTGATTCGTGACGTCGAAGCGGAGAGCTACGACGAGGCGGTCAACAAGCAGATAGCGGACGTACGGGCAGCATCGAAAGCCAAGACCTTCGATGAGTTAACCGCTACGCTCGAGAGCTGGGAAATGTGATTAACGATACTTGGACTCGGTGCAATCGCCGAGTAAAGACAGATAGGATTCATAGCGCGAGATCGCTATGGATCCTTTTATAATGGCCTCTTGAACGGCACAACCGGGTTCGTTGGTATGCGTACAATTACCGAAACGGCAGTCACGACTCACGGCAAAGATCTCCGGGAAATAATGACTCACTTCCTCCTTCTGGAAATCAATCGAACCAAAGCCTTTGATACCCGGCGTGTCGATGATACGACCTACGGTCGATTGGTCATTTGTCATTGGTAATTGGTACATCTCCGAGAAGGTGGTCGTGTGCATGCCTTTGTCGTGGGCATCGGAGATCTTGCCGGTGCGCGTGAGTTGCTGACCGAACAGCGCGTTGAGTAGGGTACTTTTACCCACACCGGAATTACCGCTCAAAAGCGTCGTCTTGCCTGCAAATAATGGCAGTATATCTGAAGACTGAATACTGATCGCTGAAATCTCTGTCGTCTCGTACCCGATGGATTCGTAGAGGGTACGGAGGTCCGCCAGTTGGGCCTGTTCGTCTTCGGTGAGCAGGTCTATCTTATTAAAGATAAGGATCGCGCGCACGCGATAGGCCTCACAGGTCGCCAGAAAACGATCGATGAAGGTGGTACTCGTGACCGGATGGTTAACCGTGACAATCAATGCCACCTGATCGATATTGGCGGCGAGAATATGACTCTCTTTGCTGAGATTGGTCGCACGACGGATGATGTAGTTACGCCGTTCTTCAATCTCCGTGATCCAGTTGGTTCCATCGGGTAGGGTCTGTACTTCCACAAAGTCCCCGACCGCCACCGGATTGGTACTACGGATACCACGAATGCGGAAGTTGCCTTTTATATGGCAATCCGCATTCGAACCATCGTCCAGACGAACGATGTAACTGCTACCCGTGGATTTAATAACGAGACCTTTCACCGCTAACCACTAACCGCTAACCGTTATACGGTCATGATCTCTTTTTCTTTGGCTGCGTAGAGGGCTTCCACCTTGGCGATATACTTGTCGTGGGTTTTCTGCATTTCCTCTTCGGCATCTTTCTCGATGTCCTCGCTCAGACCGTTCTTGACGAGTTTCTTGAACTCCTCAATCGCATCACGGCGGGCGTTACGGATGGACATCTTTGCCTCTTCCAGTTCACCCTTACACTGCTTACAGAGGTCACGACGACGCTCTTCGGTCAGCGGCGGCAGGATCAGACGGATGGTCTCACCGTTATTGGACGGCGCCAGACCGATGTTCGAGTTGATGATCGCGCGCTCGATCTCACCGATCAGTTTCTTCTCCCACGGTGTGATGGCAATCGTACGTGCATCCGGCGTGGTGATGGTGGCGCAGTTAGCTAAGGGGGACATCGCTCCGTAATAGTCGATCTTAATCGGATCGAGGATACGCGGGTTCGCCTTACCGGCACGGATGTGCTGCAAGGTATCGTCCAAGTGCGCTACAGAATTCTGCATCTGCTCTTCAGCTGCATTTTGATACAATTCCAATTCGTCTTCCATATAATTCGTATTTAGGGTTTTACTAATGTTCCGATTTGTTCGCCGTCGATGACACGTGCGAGGTTTCCGACCTTATCCATGTCAAAGACATAAATCGGCAGACCGTTATCTTTGCACATCACGATAGCGGTCAGGTCCATGACCTTGAGTCCTCGTGCAATCACTTCGTCGTAGGTGATCTCGCTGAATTTGGTGGCAGTCGGGTCTTTCTCCGGATCCGCCGTGTAGATGCCGTCCACACGCGTACCTTTGAGCATCACGTCCGCTTTGATCTCCAGCGCACGCAGACTACTACCGGTGTCGGTGGTGAAGTAAGGTGCTCCTGTACCACCGGCGAGGATCACTACATTGCCTTTATCCAGCAATCGTTGCGCCTTGGCAGGACTGTAGAAATCACCAATCGGCTCCATGCGGATGGAGGTCAGTACACGTACCGGTTGCCCGATGGACTCCAATGCCGATGCCAATGCCAGCGCATTGATCACAGTCGCTAACATACCCATCTGGTCGCCTTTGACGCGGTCAAAACCTTTCTGTGCGCCTGATAAACCACGGAAGATATTTCCGCCACCGATGACGATACCTACCTGGATGCCTTTTTGGGCTATACTCTTCACTTGCTCGGCGTATTCTGCCAAACGTTGGGTATCGATACCCTGTTTGTTTTCTCCGGCCAAACTCTCACCGGAGAGTTTGAGTAAGATGCGTTTATACATAGTATATTTACGTTGTTAATTTTCGGGTCCGGAGCCGCTCCGGTACCAGCTTGCATACATGGCATAGTTATTAGCAATTTTTTTATTTATCTCTGCGGTCTGCTCCGGATCGGCTTTCTTGATGAACTTCGCCGGTACTCCGCCCCAGATCTCGTGCGGGCCTATCTGCGTTCCTTTGAGCACCAGTGCGTTAGCCGCTACAATCGCTCCTTCGCCTACATGCGCATCATCGAGTAGGGTAGCACCCATCCCGATCAGCGCGTAGTCATCGACATCGGCTCCGTGGATCGTGACGTTGTGTCCGACGGACACGTAGTCACCCAGACGAATCGTCGATTTCTGATAGAGCGTATGCAGCACCGCACCGTCCTGGATGTTACAGTGTTTACCGATGACAATCGTGTTGACGTCACCGCGGAGCACCGAGTTGAACCACAGACTCGAGCCTTCCCCCACCGTCACATCCCCGACGACGGTCGCATTCTCTGCCATAAACACGTCGTCAGCGATGTGCGGGGTAAGGATCTCACCGTTTCTATTTATGGTCTTTACCAGTGCCATAATCAGCGAGCAGCGATAATGGCGAGGAACTTCTCTGCTACGAGTGCAGCACCACCGATCAGACCACCGTCGATATCCGGGCAAGCGAAGAGTTCAGCTGCGTTCTTCTCGTTGCAGCTACCGCCGTAAAGGATAGTGGTGTCTTCTGCAGCCTCTTTACCGAATTTCTCTGCTACCAGACCACGGATGTACGCGTGGATCTCCTGTGCCTGCTCCGGGGTAGCGGTCAGACCCGTTCCGATTGCCCATACCGGCTCGTATGCCAGCACGATGTGCTTCCACTCCTCTGCGCTCAGACCGAAGACCGAACCCTCGAGTTGGGCTTTTACTACCTCGTTCTGACGACCTGCCTCACGCTCTTCTTTGACCTCACCGATACAGAAGATCACCTTCAGACCGTTCGCCAAAGCCAGACGTACTTTCTGAGCCAGCATCTCGTAGGATTCAGCGTAGTACTGACGACGTTCCGAGTGACCGAGGATGACGTACTCAGCACCGGTGGACTTAACCATCTCAGCGCTTACCTCACCGGTATAAGCACCCTTCTCGTGGTCGGCGCAGTTCTCTGCAGCTACCTTAATCGGGCTACCCTTCAGCAGCTCTGCTACCGATGCCAGGTGAATAAACGGTGTACCGATAACTACGGCACATTTGGGGTCTTTTACTGCGGCTTTGAGCTCCGAAGCCAATGCCAATCCTTCCTGCAGGTTTTTGTTCATTTTCCAGTTACCTGCAACCATTCTTGTTCTCATAATGTATATCTAATTATTGAATTTTTTGTCCTACAATCGTATATTTCGCGTTGTCACGGATGATGACGATCTGTCCGTTCTCAATGATCTTCACTGCCTTCGGTGCAGCCAAAACGGCATTCACTACCGATCCCGTACCGCAGTCGCAAGACTTACTGTAGTTGCTGTACGAAGCACCACCTGCACCAGCAATGACAGATATCGAAGCGATATACGCGCGCTTACTCGTGGTAGCTACGGTGATGGTGTTGCTCTCTACGGCAGGATCCGCCTCGAAACTCAGATTAGCGGCCGGCGTTTGCTGACCCAATTCTTTCGAACCTACGGTCACTTTCAACTTGCCGTTGTCCGCTGTACCGCTCTGACCGCCAATATACTGCGTAGCGTTCACAATCACTTTCGATACGGATACGGCAGACGTCAAAGTCAACGTGATAGAGCCGGGAGCACTACTGGTACCCAACTTGACACCGCTTTTACCTTCATAGAGTTTCGAACCGCTGAAGGAGTCGATACCGGTGGATGACTGTACCAGTTTGGTAGCGATATT
>Ga0310690_10010435_pt1 | contig 11560 bp, 11 predicted proteins | sample AusTroGonzalo_MG_2_FD_207661 | JGI IMG/M metagenome (GOLD analysis project Ga0310690, IMG submission 207661) | Bovine rumen microbial communities from tropical cattle in Woodstock, Queensland, Australia - Gonzalo_04 (v2) (version 2) | ecosystem: Host-associated > Mammals > Digestive system >...
CTTCTTTTTTATCAGCCATAAAAAACTCCTTTTCGATTATTATATCAGATATCGCTATGGAATTTTTTATGAACTTCCCGAAGTTGCGGATCGGTCACGTGTGTATAAATCTGCGTCGTCGAAATATTTGCATGGCCCAAAAGAGATTGCACCGAACGCAAATCTGCCCCGTTCATGAGAAGATCCGTCGCAAACGAATGGCGGAAAGTATGCGGCGTTACATGCTTTGTAATGCCAGCCGCCCGCACATATTTCTCAATAATTCTCTGAATGCTACGCGGCGTAAGTCGTCTATAATTCCCAGAAGTCCCGGCAAGCGGCGTATTGCGCGAGTTATTCAAGAATAGCGCCGGCAATGAATCCTTGCGTTCCGCGAGATAATCTTCAATTGCTTCCGCCGCCGCATCCGTAATAAACACCGGGCGATCCTTCTGACCCTTACCACGCACCGTAAATTCTTTGCGTTGCAAGTTCACATGGTCGCGATTTAGATTAATCAGCTCCGAAACACGAAGTCCCGACGAGAATAATAGCTCCAAGATTGCCCTGTCGCGCAGTCCCGTCTCCGTATCAAGTGGAATCTCTTTGAAGATTCGCTCAATCTCATCGACATGAAGAAATGTCACCTGCGGGCGATGCGTACGCGGCAATTCCACGAGCGTCGGATCAAGCGTTTTAATTCCCCGCTTCGTCAAATACTTTAAGAATCCTCTGAGAGCAATCAAATGATAAGCCTGCGTCGTCACCGACAAAGTCTTGCCGTGCCCATCACGCACCTCAAAGCGATTCAGCCACAGACGATACTTTCTGAGCCACTCCGGCGTAATATCCTCCGGCTTCATATCGCCTTCACTAATCTCACCGTTAAACTCGAGAATGCGCATCAGGCAAATCTCATAATTTCGCGTCGTAAAACGACTGCGCCCGTTTTCTACCTCGAGCGATTCGAGAAAGTCATTTATGAGATCCGCAACAAACATTTTAGAATCCGTTAATAAAGTTTAGGAAAAACTCTTGGAAATAATAAACAACCAAGAAGCCAAGAATCAGGAATGGCCCGAACGGAATCATCGCGTGTTTTTCCTTCTTTGCAATCGTGATTGGAAGCATAATTACGCTGCCAATCATATTCGACAGGAATAGACAGAACATCGCGAGCCAAAAGTTGCCAAGCATCATCGCAAGCGGCACGCACAGAATCGCATCACCACTACCAATCCACTTCTCTTTACTCGCCTTGTACATGAAGTAATAGAAGCCCGGCAAAATCAGCATCGCGCCCGCAAGTTGCGTTAGCGTCACTGGCGTGAAGCCAAAGAAAACAATTATCTTGATAAAATTCACAATCCAGAACGCCGCACCGAGTGCGCAGCTTGCGATAAGAATTGGCACCGGCATTTCTTTCCACTTCGCATCATATACGAATAAAATCGCGAATAAAACTAGCTGCACAAGAAATAGCGCAAATTTTGCAATCTCAAACCCGCAAAGCTCCATGAGCTGCTGATGATGCGGCCACAACACAAAAGACAGTACGAATGCCGCCGCTAGACCAAGTTCGGATAGAATCTCGGCCGCCCCAATTGGCTTGCGACACTTTCTGCACTTCCCGCCCAGCATCAACCAGCTGATAATCGGAATATTGTCGTACCATTTCAACTTATAATTGCATTTCATACAGTGCGAGCGCGCCGATTTGTCGTGCTTATTAATACGCCAAGCCTGGCAACAAGCGAACGAACCAAACGCCGCACCAAATACCCCCAAAATAATCATAACGACTATATCCATACCTCTATTCTACCACGAACAAAAAAGAACCTCCCGAGGGAGGTTCTTTCTAACCAAGATTAATGGTTATCGTTGCAGGTGATAGCACCACCTTCAAGAACATACATCAAAGCGTAGTTACGAGCACCGCTTGCTGCAATAGTCGTACCTTCATCGCCACAAGTAGCGGTAGTGTAAGCGTGGACGGTATGCTCGTTGTTTTCCCAAGTCTTATCGAGAGTCTGAGCACCGACACCCTCACCCTTCAAACGGTAGTTCGTACCATCTGGATCGCGGAATTCGTTCGAGCCCTCAGCACAAGAATACTGATCAGTGTTCGAAGTGTCCTGAGTACAAGTCTTATCGATGTAGCGCTTAACGAAATTGCTATCGACGCTAACAGCAGTACCAGATGCCTTGAATGGAATCTTACCGTTGTTATTTGTCTGATAACTGTTACCAGCAGTCAAGAAACGAGAAATATCGTCCTCGCGCTGAGTATTGCGCTGGCCACGCTGAAGAGCAGGAAGCGCAATGAAGACCATCAAGAAGATCAAGCCCGCGATAGCAAGAACCAAGACCACCTCAATGATCGTGAAACCTTTTTTAGTTTTAGCCATTATATAGCTCCTTTTTATTTGTTTATTTTGCGATGCGAAAAGCCGCAATTACCGCTATTATACAAAAAACATAAGCAAATTGCAAGGGTTTAGGCTATCTCATTCACGAGCGCGTAGATCGGGAACAAAATACCACCAACCAAACCACCAGCTAGGACTGCCAAGAGAATCATCATCACCGGCTCGATTGCCGAAGAAATTGCCTGAACCTTTTCATCAAGCTCGTCCTCAAAGACCTGTGCGGCCTTTCCTAACATCTCGTCCATCTTACCAGACTGCTCGCCAATTGCTGCCATCTGGTGCACTAACGGAAGAATATAATCACGGTCCTTCAACGATTCAGACATTGCCTTACCTGCTTGGACCTTTTCCATTGCATCTTTCACTTCGTCGTATACAATAACGTTGTTCGTCGACTCACCCGCGATATTCATCGTATCGAGCACTGCGACACCAGTCGAAAGAAGAATCTGCGAAATACGCGTGAAGCGTGCCATATAAAGCATGCGGAAGAGACCATTGAACATCGGAACATTCAATTTAATCCTGGCCGCCATGCGAATACCAGGCTCGGTTTTTCTATACTGCAAAAGCCCGACCACGAGACCGGCTAGAATAATCAAAGCTAGCCACCAGAAATGAATAATAAAATCTTTTATCGCGACGAGGAAAAGCGTAAATGGCGGCAACTTCTGTCCGAGATCCGCATAGAGACCTTCAACCTGCGGAACGACCGCGAGCATCATATAAAGGAAAACTACAAAAATCACGACGAGCGTAATAATCGGCATAACTAACGCACCCTTAATGCTGCCCATCATCTTCGCATCTTTTTCCTCTTGTGTCGCAATGCGCTTCAAACTTTCATCGAGTGTACCGGAAACTTCACCAGCTTTAATCAAAGATAGATAAACATTACTAAACACATCCTTGTGCTTGCCGAACGAATCACCAAGCGTATGACCAGCTTCAACATCTGCCAAGATTTCCTCGACCACGGCTTTCATTGCCTTGTTCGAAGTTTGCTCAATAACCGTACGAAGCGACTGCGCAATCGGAAGACCAGCGCCAACGAGCGTCGCAAACTGACGCGTAAAGTTAATGCGGTCTTTTGCAGTAACACGATTTAGCTTTTCGCCAAAACCAGTGCCTTCCTCACGGATCATATCTGGCACATAGCCACGGTCTACCAAAAGTTTGCCGGCAACATTCTCGTTCTCGGCCTGAATCGTACCCTTGATTACTTTACCGGTGCCCTGCTCTTTGGCTTTGTAGCTAAAGCGTCTCATCCGCGTGACAACCTTTCAAATTCTTGTAGATCAACCGCGAACTCGCGTGCGTTATCGTGCGTGATAACACCAGTTTGGACGAGCTTTACGAGCGTGCGATCCATCGTCTGCATGCCCTGATCTGCACCAGTCTGAATAATCGTATCGAGCTGATGCGTCTTCCCCTCGCGAATCACCGAGCGAACTGCTGGGTTAGCCACGAGAATTTCTGCTGCGACTACGCGACCGCCGCCAATTGCTGGGACGAGGCGCTGTGCACAAATACCCATGAGAATATTTGAAAGCTGCGAACGAACCTGTGGCTGCTGATGCGGCGGGAAAACGTCGATCATACGATCAATACTCTGCGAAGCAGAGTTGGTGTGGAGTGTCGCGAAGACCAAGTGACCGGTTTCTGCAATCGTAATCGCTGCCGAAATCGTCTCAAGGTCACGCATTTCACCGATGAGCACGACGTCTGGATCCTCGCGGAGTGCGCTACGAAGCGCCGCGGAGAAGGAATAAGTATCATAGTGAACTTCACGCTGGACCACAACCGAGCGCTTGGATTTGTGCGTAAACTCAATTGGATCCTCAATCGTGATAATGTGGCAAGCTTTTTCGGAATTAATCTTATCGACAAGAGCGGCAAGCGTAGTGGACTTACCGGAACCAGTAGGGCCAGTCACAAGCACAAGGCCGCGTGGGAAATCTGCAAAGCTCGTCACGACAGGTGGCATACCAAGCTCTGCGATTGACTGAATCTGATTCGGAATCAAGCGGAACGCTGCTGCAAGGTTGCCCTTTTCATGGAACGCGTTCACGCGGAAGCGACCGAGGTCGCCAAATGAGAACGAATAATCGAATTCCTTATCCTTGATAAGAATTTGTTTCTGGTCTTCTTCAAGTGTGGCAAAAACCAACTGCTCGACCGTAGGCTCGTCGAGAGCGGCATAGCCAGAAACTGGCTGCAAAGCACCGTCAATACGCAAAATTGGAGGCAAACCAACCTGAATATGAAGGTCGCTCGCTTTTGTGCGTACGCATTCCTCGAGAAGATTCTCGATGCGAATATTTTCTTTTGCAATCATTGGCGCGGCTGGCGCTGCTATCGGAGCTGCCTGTTGCTGCGCTGGCGGTGTCATATCTTGGGACACCTCTTGTACCGGCTGCTGTGCCGGAGTCTGCACTGGCGCTGTTGGAACGGCACCAGCATTTACCTGCCCACTTTGTTCCATACTCACATTATACTTATGCTTTTCGAAAAATGCAAACAAAAATTAGGGCTTTCGCCCTAATTTTCTACTTCAAATATTCATGAAGTTTCTTTGTGTCTTTATTTTTGCGAAGTTTCGTAAGTGCCTTTGCCTCAATCTGGCGAATGCGTTCACGCGTAACCGAGAACTCGGCGCCAACTTCCTCGAGCGTATGACTCTTGCCACCGCCGATGCCAAAGCGCATCTTGATAATCTTCTGTTCCCTGTCCGACAAAGTTGAAAGAATCGCGGCAATCTGCTCCTTTAGAAGCTGCGTTGCAGCAGAATCTTCTGGCGAAATGCGGTCTTCGTCCTCAATGAAATCACCAAGCGAAGAGTCATCATCGTCGCCGTCACGACCAACGGAGGCATCGAGCGATGCAATATCCTGCTTAATCTTCATGACATACTCAATTTTGTCCGTCTCCATGCCCATCGCCTTTGCGATTTCCTCGACAGATGGTTCGCGGTTGAGATCCTGCGTGAGACGACGCTGCATACGCATAACTTTGTTAATCGTTTCAACCATGTGCACTGGAATACGAATCGTACGTGCCTGGTCGGCGATTGCGCGCGTAATTGCCTGGCGAATCCACCAAGTAGCGTAAGTCGAGAATTTAAAGCCTTTGTCTGGGTCGAACTTCTCAACTGCACGGAGCAAACCGGTATTACCCTCCTGAATCAAATCGAGAAAATCTAGGCCACGGCCAGAATAACGCTTCGCGATCGAAACCACGAGACGCATGTTCGATTCAGCCATTTTGTCCTTGGCCTTCTTCTGCTCTTTTGGCGTGCCATTAATAATCTTCTGCGCAAGCTCGTACTCCTCTTCCTGGCTAAGAAGTGGAATTTTACCGATTTCGCGAAGGTAAAGTTTCACCGAGTCGTCAGAAACTTCGTCATAACCACCGGCTTCGAGATCGAGGTTCGCAATATCTTCCTCGCCCTCTTCGTCCATATCATCGAAACTAGGCTCATCGACATAATCGTCGCCGCCATCGATGCTATCTAAATTATCTAATTGTAGGTCTCTCTCTTCGTCGTCCATAAAAACCCTATATAAGTTGCTATTCTTTTGTTTATTAGTGTTTGTTTGATTTAAATAACTTCTTCCTGGATGGGCAATAAAACAAAAACTTGCCCGCTAATCCAGCGCATTCACCGCAAATTATAACACATTAGATGAGAATACCAAAATTATTTCGCTTTAGCGTTGAGCGATTGCATCTTGCGCATCAACTCATCGACCTTCGCATCGTCACCGGATGCCTCGGCTTGACGAATCGCTTCCGACAACTCTTCACGCTCAGCTTGCATGCGCTCACGTTCTACGATTTTCTGCAAGTTTTTTGCTTCTCTTTCACGTGCCGCCGCATCCATCTGCGCATAGCTCGCCTCAAAAATCAAGTCGAGCTCGTCTTTATTCAAACCGCTTACTGGCTCAAAGCCCTCGCACTTGACACCATTTTTAATGAGTGCTGCAAGGTTTTTCTCTGCCCGCGAAATCTCGGCCTGCTCGCCTTTTTTCGCAACATTTTTCTTTAATTTTTTCGTGTCTTGTTTGACCTTTTTTGCACGGAATGCCTCAAGCGAAATTCCAAGTCGATCGGCAACTTTACGTTCATACTTTTCACGAAGCACCGCATCTTCGACGTCATCAATCAAAGTCTTCGCCGCCGCCGCATATTCCGCAAAACCTTTCTCAGTTTTCAAGTTAAATTGCCCCTCATATTTTTCAAGCAACCATTCGAGCGCCGGACGATAACTGTTCACCGCCTTCTGCCACAAAGCAGGATCTTTCTGAATCAATTCATCCGCGTCTTTGCAGCCATGATAATCGTCGATCACGGACAAATAAATGCCAAATTTCGAAGCCATACTAATCGCACGTTCCGCCGCGCGAACACCCGCCTCGTCGCCATCATAAGCAAGACGAATATCGTTCGTCATGCGCGAAAAACTCTTGAGATGCATTTCGGTCATTGCCGTACCGGCCGTCGCAACCGCCTCGCAGACACCAGCCTGATGCGACGAAATCACATCCATATTCCCTTCAACTACGACCACGAATTCAGAACGACGAATCGCATCTTTCGCCTGGCTTAGACCGAAAATATGTCGGCCCTTATTGTAGAGCAAAGTCTCTGGCGTATTGAGATATTTCGGCGAGTTTTCGTCCTTTTCGATAATGCGCGCAGTAAAGCCAATCACGCGTCCGCCAACATCCATGAGCGGCACAGTCATACGACCTTTGAATAGGTCGCCGCCAAAACGGTTCACGAGTCCGGCGTCTTCAATTTCCTGCTTCGTAAAACCGCGCTTCGTCAAAAAATCGACGAGCGCCCTGCCCGACTTTGGCGCATAGCCAATGCGAAATTTCTGAACCGTTTGCTTGTTGAGATTTCTCTTATAAAAAACGTATTTCATTACGTCTTTGTTCTTCGTCAAACAGTACTGGAAATATTTCGTCGCCAGTTCGAGCGCTTCATAAAGTCGCGCTTTATGCTCGGCCTGTTTCTTATCATCGCCCGAATAGCGCTTCAGCTCCACGCCCGCCTGCTGCGCCAACTTCTCGAGCGCCTCACGAAAAGTGCAACCTTCCATTTCCATTACGAACGTAAAAATATCGCCGCCTTTATTACTCGAAAAATCATGCCAGATCCCCTTCTCTGGCGAAACCATAAAGCTCGGCGTTCTGTCAGTCCCCCAAGGTGAGTGCCCTTTGAAATTTCTGCCGGCACGCTTCAACTCGATGTATTGCCCAATCACATCTTCAACAGCTAGCCGCGCCCGAATTTCCTCTTTGGCATCCTCCATACCATTAATTATACCATCTCTTATCCGAAGATTGTAGCTAGCGCGCATTACGCTTATGTTATAATAGCGGTATGAATGGCAAGGAATATCTTGATCTAATCGCCGTCAAAGGCAAAGTAAAAACGGGTCCAATCTTTACCCCAACGCTTATAAAACTAGTCGCAGCAGGCGTTATTGCATTAGTTGCAATCATTACTGTCGGCGTCATCATCAGCAATTCAAACGCTAAAGTTACCAGAACCTATGAACGCGTTTATCTCCGTATTCACAATCTTAGTGGCAATAACTACACAAATCCATTCAGCAAATACAAAGAAAAAATCCGCGATTCTAATCTTCGCTCTTATACCGATACTCTTATTTCCGTTTTAACCACTACTGACTCTTCACTCAGCGGCGTCGTTAGCGCAGTTGGTGTCAAGACCGACAAAATCAGCAAAGAAGTCAGCAACGCCGAAACAGCCAACATTGATACCCTGACCGGCCTCTTGCTCGATGCTTCCTATGCCGGCAACGTCGATCGCGTCCTCGCAACAAACGCAACTTATCAAATCTCGACATTAATTCAGTATGAGACCGAAGCATTAAAAAAGTCGAATAATGCCAGCTTCACTAGCGTCATTAACCAATCAAAAACCGACTTAACTCAGCTTCAAACCAAATTCCAAGACTGGGTCGACACACATTAAGCCACAACAAAAAGCCCCCCGCGAAGGGGGTCTTTTTTATTCTACAGATATTTCGTAAGCGTGTCGCACAAGATCGCGCACTTCGTCAGCACTAAGCTGTCCAGAGCAAATTACTTCGATACCATTACGCCCAAGCGCCCTGCTCTCCATCACGCTTTCATAGCGTTCTTGTAGAGTTTCGCTGAGCCGCCTATCGCATCTTAGTTCAATGCGTAACGGATCCGTGCCCGTCTCAACGCAAAGGAAAATCTTTTCGCGCTCAAATATCAACATGCCATCATCGACGCGTTCACTCACGCCATCGAGACTACGTGCGTATTTTAAGATATCATCTTCAGATACCATTTCAACTCCTCAATACTACCGCGAATGTCATCGAGCGCGCGGTGATTCTCCGGTTTCAAGAATCTCTTACCAAGCGCATTTTCGAAATAAATCTTCCACGCCGATACGTCAAGCTGCCTATAATGTAGGCGCTTGTTGAGCTTCGGCCATTCACGTTCGATAAACTTCTGATCCTGATGGATTGAATTGCCGGCGAGATAAACGGTCGCCTTCTTGCAATTCTTGTCAACGAACTTGAGTAGCTCTTTTTCGATCGTCGCAGCCGCCTTGCCATCCTTATTCTGGGCAACAAGCGCGTCGTAAGATTCTTTGTTCTCTTCCCAAAATTCGCCGACCATACGAGACTTGATAATCTTCTCGTCAACTTTCACGATGCCAGTGTAAGTAGCCTTCTCTTCGAGATCCCAATCCGTAATAATCGCGGCAACCTCAAGAATGCGGTCCTCTTCCGGCGAGAGACCGGTCATCTCAAGGTCAATCCATAGCAGCATGGATTTTTCGTCTTTTTTCCTAGCCATTATTTTTTAGCGTCGAGCTTCAAAGCCTTAATAACAATATATATAACTAGTGCGAGCACGAGGAAGTCGATGAGCACGCTGAGGAATTCGCCCATGCCAATCACAGCGCCAGTGTCGCCAAGCGGAATCGTCCAACCCTCGAGGCCCTTCGTCGAACCAAGAAGGAGGCCAAGTGGTGGCATGATAACCTTATTGATCAAAGTGTCGATAAGGCCTTTAGCTGCAGTACCTAGAATCAAACCTACAGCGAGACCAATGACGTTCTGTTCTTTTATAAATGTTTTAAAGCCGCTTCCGCCCTCTTTGAGCTTACCGAGACCCGCTTTTGCTTTTGCTTTTGCAGCCTCTTTTTTATCGACAGGCTTTGCCTCTTCGGCCTTTGTAGTTTTCTTTGCTTTTTCTGCCATAATAATCCCTTATTATTTATTACCTTCACTATACCAAACATTGACTTTTTACGCAATCTGTGATATAATAGATACATGGTCTCGAGCAAATGCCCGAGAATTTTTTGTTAAAAAATGTACTTGCATTTTAAAAAAGCTTATGCTTTACTAGAGAAAAGGGTCAAAACATATACAAAAAGGGAGAGGTCATGTCCAAAATAAAAACATGCAACAAAAATGTCTTTGTTGCTTTTTGCGCGCTTTTCGCGTCAGTTTTTATCACTAATATTATTTCTAACAATACGTATGCTGCCACTAGCGGCATTATCGATAGCGGGGACTCTCGCTGGGAATACGTCCTTTCGGATGCCCCACAAGAGCTGACCATCAAGTTCTACGATAAGACACCGTCTTCAACCACGGTTACTGTCCCTTCCCTTGCATGGCTCAAAAGCAACGTTCCAGGTGCTTCCGCTGATCTCGACACCTACTTCCTAAAGGACGCTGACACGACCCAACAGGACACAGACTACTCTCCATCTCCAGCACGCCGCTCCCCTATGTCCGACACGACCATCCTCGACATGACTTCGACCAACAAGATTCAGATTCTCGGCGTCAGCCCAATCATCGACCCAGAAGTCGAAACCGAACTCAAATTCGGTCCAGAGATGGTTATTGGCGATACGCTAAATAAAAGAGTCTGGATTCCATATTGCGACCTCGATGACGATGATGGTGACGGCTATTATTATTGCCGCATTCGCGAAGGCAAGTGGGTAGATAATGTCGAGGATATCGTTTCTGGCTGGGACGACATGACTGAAGAGGAGCAGATTGCCTATGCTCCAACCATGCAACAAGGCGTTCAAAAATCCGGCTGCTACGTACTAGGAGAATACACTTACTGGGTTAACCCGACCATGTATGCCACATACCCATGCTTCGTTAAATACGAGAGCTATTATTATCCAGACGTTATCAATCAAGACGCACGCTCTGGCGGCGCATTCTCAGGTTATAAATTAAAACTCACGAATTTCACGGCAGACAATTTTAATTATATTGGCTGGGAAGCATTCAAAGACTCAACGTTTAACTCCAGTAATACAACTGTGACGGTAAACGAGAAATTCGGTGGTAGCTTCATCTTCCAGAACACAAACGTCAAAAACGTCACGATTAATTCGAATAATATTGGCACCGGTATCTTCAAGGATTGCCAGAACATCGAAAGCATTACATTTGGCGACGGCGTCGACACTATCGTTGGAGACACCTTCGCCGGCACCGACCTCACCAGCTTTGATTTCGGCGCTCACGGCATCAAGCGCATCGGTGCTCGCGCATTCGAGGGTTCTCGCCTAGAGTCAATTGACCTTACTGGCGTCGAGCGCCTTGATTATCGTGCCTTCAAAGACAACGACATCAAAGAGCTTTACTTGCCAAAGTCTATTAGCTATCTCGAGGCCGAGGTCTTCAAAGGCAACGGTAATATGAAGAAGCTCACAGTCGCTTATGATACATTGACGAGCGGCACTATCCTCCCACTCTGGGTAGTCTTAAGTAATAATTACTCGCAAAATAGTGGCGAAACGAATAGTTCAATCGAAGAAATTAACGTTATTGCTCCATATGCAGCAAACGAACAAGTTAGCGCAACTCACCTCACGATGGACGACTATGTCTACCACTACGATGCGGATTTCAACTACCATGCGGAAGAAGTCTCTCACTTTGGAACAGGTAGTGGCATCGGCGACGTCATGGATACGAACTACTGGAGAAATAAAACCAGGGCCCAACAGACAGGAACAGGAGCTTGGGAATCTCAGAAACAAGCTACCGAGCCAGAAAAGCGCTGGGCAAAACCAGACGAAAAGAAAAACGT
>Ga0310690_10010436_pt1 | contig 11559 bp, 13 predicted proteins | sample AusTroGonzalo_MG_2_FD_207661 | JGI IMG/M metagenome (GOLD analysis project Ga0310690, IMG submission 207661) | Bovine rumen microbial communities from tropical cattle in Woodstock, Queensland, Australia - Gonzalo_04 (v2) (version 2) | ecosystem: Host-associated > Mammals > Digestive system >...
ATAGTATGTCAGGCCGTAATCATCCGCCAGGTAACGGAACGGGAAACGGTCGCCAAAAAGAAGGGTTTTACAGGCGGAGCTGCTGACAGTTTCAGCATACCGCGCGTCCAGATCCGTCAGCTTGCCGATATAAGCAGCAGCATTTGCATGGTATTGATCCGCATAATCCCGATCGATTTCCGAAAGCGTATCGGCTATGGCCTTTGTCAGTTTCCCGGCATTACGCAGGGACAGCCAGACATGTTCGTCCGCCTCGTCCCCGTGCCCGTGATCATGTTCGTGTTCCTCGTGTTCCCCGTGCTCCTCATGATCTTCATGGTCTTCATGGTCATGATCGTGTTCCATGCCTTCCACGATTTCTTCCGTTTTTATCCCTTCCCCCATTGCTTCCACGAGATTGATTGCTTTCAGGCTGGGATTCATAGCGGACTGCAGTACATCTTCCACCCATTCGTCGCTTTCGCCGCCCACATAAACAAACAGGTCTGCCGTCGAAATCGCCAGGATATCCTGCGCTGCAGGCTGATAACTGTGCAGGTCCACGCCGTTATCCAGAAGAAGGGTCATATTGACGTGGGAGGCATTCTCCCCGACAACCTCACGAACCCAGTCGTAAATGGGGAATATCGTTGTGACAACATTGATCTTATTTGCTTCGCCTCCCGCCCAGGCCACCGTGCAGGAAACAAGAAAAACGGACAACAGCAGAAAAGCAAATATTTTTTTCATTGTGAATTCCTCCGACTCATCATCGATTATCTGAATTTGGGTATAAAAAGGCAGGAAAAAACTTACAGGGGTTGCGCCTGATAAGCAGACGAATCCCTGTAAACCAATCCCTGCCCGGATATTCAGTTAATCGTTAAGCCGGACTTTCCAGCTTACAAGCGTTCCGGAGAAAAAACAGTTATACCGATCCCGCCGGCCGCAGGCCAGGCGCCTGGAAAGCAGGAAAAAGAAGGATAAGAAGGCAATTGCAGCCAGTCCCAGGATATGAAGCAGGTTGAAGTTGACAGCAATCAGCCGGCAGACAGGACAGTCCTCGCCGGAGCAGTCATGATCAGCCTCGTGGATGATAAAGGCAGCGGAAACGGCCAGGATAAACGCCATTCCGATACACAGAACCAGTGCGCCAAAGCGTTTCCGGCTTGTCATGGCCCGTTTCCCTCCTTCCAAACAATAATGAACCTGCTCAGTCTTTCCGGCACTGGCTGCAGACTCCGTAAAACACGGTCTTGCCTGCATCCAGGACAAAACCGTGATGATCCATCAAATGAACCCGGATCTTCCGCAATTGGCTGCAGTCCATATGAATCAGCGCCCCGCATATTTCACATTTGCAGTGAAAGTGAGACTCACAGCCCTGATCCCCGGCAAATGCGTAACATGCGCTTTCACCAGGGCCAAGAGTAAACTTCCGGACGCTTCCTTCCTCGACAAACCTTTCCATCTGGCGATAGATCGTCGCCGTTCCGATCGGTTCATTGTTTCCGGAAAAGTGTTCCCTGATCTCCGCAACGGTAAAATGCTTTCCGGGCGCGGTTTTCAGATAATCCAGAAGTTCTTTCTGCGCACGGGTCCGATAGGGTGTTCTGCCTGCCACAAAAGGTTTCCTCCTGAACGAATTTGAAAACCGTTCTCAATTATATGCGCGTAAAATGTAATTGTCAATGACAGCCATCCGTCATTCCCGGTGGCATTGACCGCGTCCGCCGATCCCTGTAATCATGTACTCTGTCCGGTTTTGAAGCATATGAAGCATTGATCCGAAACTGGACAGAAGGTTTCCGGTATGGTATATTTGACTCAAATACTGACATAAGGGAGATGAATATGATGAGGAACGCTGTTTTTTCATTCCGCAGGCTTTGGCTTCCGCTGCTGCTGACGGTGCTGTTGTTCACTTTCTGCTTCGGGGCCGCCGCGTATGCGGAGCAATCCGGAAACTGCGACCCGGAAGAGACGTCCGTTACCGTGAAGGGCGGCAAATATGAACTGGACGCGGATAAGACGCACGCGGTTTTCACGGGAGCGGCGAAGAAAAGCGTCACGGAGCTGGTGATCCAGGATAAGGTGAAGATCGGCGATAAGAAATACAAGGTCACCGTGATCAAAGAAGGCGCCTGCAGCGGGCTGAAAAAGCTGAAGACGCTGACCATCGGGGCTTACGTAAAAACCATTGAAAAGGACGCCTTTGAGGATTGTACCGCGCTGAAAACAGTCGAAGGCGGCGCCGCTGTTCAAACCATCGGCAACGAGGCTTTTGAAGACTGCAAAGCCCTGAAATCCTTTACCCTGGGGGCCAAAGTCAAAAAGATCGGCGACGAGGTCTTCAACCGCTGCAAAAAGCTCGCCACCCTCATCATTAAATCCGAAGTACTGAAAAGTATTGGAAAGGACGCTTTCGGACACGGTCCCGACTGCGTGACCGTGACCGTGCCGAAGGATTGCGCTTCGGCCTATAAAAAGCTTTTGAAAAAAGCCGGCATGACCGGGAAAATCATCCTGAAGAAAAAGTAAAATCGATTTAAACTGCCATCCTTCCTTTCGGCTGCGTATCAAAGGGTGCGACCGGTGAGAGCCGGCACGGAATAAAAAGAAAGCACCGCACAAGATGCGTGAAAGGAAGGAAATCCAATGAAAAAGAATCTGAAGAAAGTCATCAGTATCGCTGTTATCGTAATGATCGTGTTCGCCCTGACGATCCCCTCGTTCGCTTCTGCCGGCCAGTACGGCGGAAAGGACATGTGGGTCTACTGCCCCAACGGCGGCAGGCTGTGCGTCCGGATGGACCCCCAGGAAAACAGTTATGTGCTGACCAAGCTGACCAACGGCACCAAGGTTGACCTGATGGAAGACCTGGGCAACGGCTGGGCCAAGATCGAAACCTACGATTATGCCGGCTATGTCAAGACGCAGTACCTGCAGTCCCGCCCCCTGACCAAGTACCAGGTCGGTGAGAACGCCAACAACATCATCGCCGTAAATCCCTACATCGCCACCGCGAAGGCGCTGAACGCCAAAACCACCCGCAGCGTAGGCCTGCGCGTGGAGCCCACCAAGGCCTGCAAAGCGATCCGCCGCCTGGAAGCGGGCGACCAGCTGGAAGTCATTGCCCGCGGCAGCGTCTGGAGCAAGGTCATCGACATGAAGACCGGCAATATCGGATATGTCGCCAACGACTACATCGAGGCAGCCTGAGCACATTCAACAAACGACTTACACGAGCCCGGACCGGATGGTCCGGGTTTTTCATTTCCCGCTTTCTTGACCGGCGGGTTTTTTTCGGATAATATGACAGAAACAAATCAAACAGGGAGGCTGTTCCTATGAAAAAAATGCTGTCCGTGATCCTGGCGCTCATGCTGCTGTCCCTGGCCGTATTCCTCCCCGCGTCCGCGGAAGAAGCCCACGACGCTGACTGGAATCTGCCGGAAACCATCGAAATGACGGATGAAGTCACTTCGCTTTTCAACAACGCCATGAACGGGCTGGTCGGCGTAGGCTATGAGCCGCTGGGATTCCTGGGCGAAAAAGACGGCGTATACTGCATCCTCTGCCGGGCCACCGTTGTCTACCCGGGCGCCAAGCCCTTCTATGCCCTGGTTTATGTCACCGACGCCGGCGTACAGAACATCTGGGAAATCTGGATGGACGCGCATTCCAAGAAGTAATTCCGCCCCTCCCGTCTTTCCGTTCCGCCCGGCAGCATTTGCAGCCGGGCGGAAGCAGACCAGCAAAGGCATTGAGTCATGAAAGCGTTATATGTCACAGATCTTGACGGAACCCTGCTGAACAGGCAGGACCGGGTCAGCCCTTTCAGCGCCCGGGTGATTAGCGGACTGGTGGACAGCGGCCTGCTGTTCACCTACGCGACAGCCAGGTCCCTGGTATCCGCTTCCAGGGTCACGGAAGGGCTGAGCACAAAGATTCCGGTGATTGCCTATAACGGCGCTTTTATTTTTCAGCCTTCCACCGGGGAGATTCTGTCCCGGGAAGGGTTTACGGATGACGAAAGAAGCAAAGTAAAAGAAATCCTGGTCCGTCACCGGATCAGTCCCCTGGTCTATTCCTTTATTGACGGAACTGAAAGAGTTTCCTGGATTCCGAAGTATGAAAACGACGGCGTCCGCAGGTACCTGAGCAAACGGCAGGGAGACAGGCGCTTCAGGGCCGTCCAGGACGCGGATTCGCTGTGCCGGGGGGAGACATTCTACTACACCTGCATCGGGGAAAAAGACGAACTGCAGCCGGTCTTTGAGGCGTTTTCCGCCGACAGCCGTTTCCGTTGCACGCTCCAGCAGGAACTGTACCGTCCGGAATACTGGTGTGAGATTATGCCGGCCATGGCGTCCAAGGCGAACGCCATCCGGAAGCTGAAGGAAATGCGGGGATGCAGCCGGGTGATTTCCTTCGGGGACGCCGTCAACGATCTCCCGATGTTTGAAATATCAGATGAATGCTACGCGGTGGAAAACGCGGTCGATGAACTGAAAGCGGCCGCGACGGGAATCATCGGAAGCAATGAGGAAGACGGCGTCGCCAGGTGGCTGCTGGAACACGCCCGTTAAACGCCTGCAGGAATGTCGTCGTTCAGGCTCTTGTTGCGGTAATTCAGGTTTGTCCGCAGGGAATAGCCCTGCTGTTCCCAGAAAACGTTGGCCGCCTCATTGTCCTTGAATACCAGGCCGAATATTTTCTGGATTCCTTCCCTTTTCAGCGCCTCTTCAGCCAGCGCCACAAGGCGGGCAGCAATGCCCATCCGGCGGTATTCCGGATGGACGCACATATGGTGGATGATCCCCCGGCGCCCGTCATGCCCGGTCAGGATCACGCCGATGATCCTGCCGTCTTTGACCGCCGCGAAACAGGTATTCGGGTTGCGTTTCAGGTACCTTTCGATCCCCTCCCGGGAATCGTCGACCGGATTCAGCGCGCGCCGGCTTTGTTCCGTGGTGTTCCACAGTTCATAGATCGCGTCGTAATCATTGGCAGTCACTTGTTTTACGGTATAGTCCATATCCTTCTCCGTGTTCCGTTGATATTGCACGCAGGTAAGGAAGCATGCCTGCTGAAAGTATTATAGCAGGGATGAAAGATCATGAACATAGGTATCCCGAAATGGTTTGAAATACAAAAAAAAAGGAGGGCTGCCCCGTGCCCAGGGTAATCATGACCTGCGGAAAGATCTGCTGCGGGAAAAGCACTTATGCCCGAAAAATCAAGGAAGAGGGAAACGCCGTCATTCTCTCCATTGACGACATCACGCTGAAGCTGTTTCCGGACGGGTCAGGGAATATGCACGACACCTATGCCCTGCGGGCGGAACAGTACCTGCTGGAACTCTCCCTGCAGATCCTGCAGGCCGGCGTGGACGTCATCCTTGACTGGGGGCTCTGGACCAGGGCCGTCAGAAACCGGATCAGGGATTTCTATGCCTCCCGCGGAGGAATTCACACGGAGCTCCATTATCTCCGGATCGACCCGGAAGAATGGAACCGGAGGATCCGGAAAAGAAACGACTCGGGGGAAGCCGCCTATTTTGTTGACGAAGGCCTGCTGAAAAAGGTCGAATCCCTGTTCGAGGAGCCTCCCGAAGATGAAGTGGATGTCCTGGTTGACATACGTAAAACCTGCCAATAAAAAAACAGGGAAAAATTAACCCTGTTTTCAGAATTCCCCGGCGTTTCAGGCTTTTACTTTCCGTAAGAACGTGCTGCCGAAGACCGCAGCGGAACCGATGGCGGTAATGCCGAGGAGCGCCTGCAGGAAATCGGGCAGGTCGATGAGATCGAAGGCTTTGTCACCCAGGAAGAGGGCGGCTGCGCCAATCAGGATGCCCAGGCTGATCTTGCGGATTTTGGTGATGTCCATTGTCTTCATTTTCTTTTCCTCCATTTCAATTTCTCATATTCTTTTTCTGTTCCTTCTCTCTTCGCCGGAGCTTCATCGCTCAGACACCTGTATATACGGCCATACAGGGGAAGGTGTGGTTGAATATGATTCTGACCCTGGTTGATTATGATTCGGAGTATGCCTGTCCCCTGTATTTGATCCGTTCCCCCGGGCCGGAGATTCGGACAGATCATCCAGCAAACCGCCGGATCTTTGCCCTCCGTAAGAATCTCAACTGAAGCCGCAATCATATTCAACCCCACCTTCCCCGGCCTGTCCGTATATACATGTGCAAGAGCAATGAAGCGCCTGCAGGACAGAATAAGAAGATAAAGGAGGCTGAATAAAATGAAGACTGAAATGAAGGAACTGAACCTGGATGAAATGGAACAGGTCAGCGGCGGAGATTTCCTGATTGCGGCCGCTGTCATCTGCGGCCTGATCTACTACGGCACAATGGTGACAGTTGCTTATAGCAAAAAATAACGAAATCCCCCTGATCCTATTCACCCGCACCGGACGGCAGGAGCCGCCCGGTTTTTTCGTCAGGCTGTTTCCCTGTTCATTCCGGTATAAAGCGGTTTTGTAAAAATTCTCCTGTGAAAAGCCTTGAAATCATTCATTGTTATCAATTTGTAACTATTTTGAAATCTTTTTTTCATTCTCACACAACACAATATATAGTATTATGAATCGATTGTTCTACATAATATCACGTGCACAGGAGGAAATACGATGAAAAAGCGTCTCATCCTCAGCGCAGGTTTAATATTGATCCTTTTGCTGCTGCTCTGCCAGGCAGCATCTGCCGCACAGACAGACACGCCGCAGCCGGCCAAATCCGCGGCTGAATGGGCCAGCGAAGGATATACCGTCATTGATCTGGACAGTTCGGCATTCGGGCCGGATGAAACGGACGGAAAGCTTGTAAGCGGCTATTTTGTCCTGAGAAAAGATATCAACTATCTGAAACAAAAGCCGGGCAGCGTAAACGCCGTCAACGGAAACAGCTTCACCCTTTCCGGGTTCCAGACAATGCAGACGGGGATCGGCGAAAACGCGAAGATGTACTGCTTTCAGTCCGGAAACAGATTTTATTTCGGCCATGTTGATACAGAGGCGAACGGGGCCATCGTTCTGAAGGATATGGTCAGCATGAACAATTGCCAGTATTCCCCGAACGTGGCCCCCTATACCGTCGGAGCGTGGATTGACTGGCGGCTCGAATTCAAGGCTGAAATCCCGGGCGTCCCGTTCTTCGGAGATGGCTATTTTCAGATTCTCCTTGATCACCATTCTGTCGATCCGGGCGCGTGGGAACCGACTGAACATACCATTGAATACTATAACGGCATCCATTTTGACCGCATCGGGGTAAAGGCAGAAGATGAAACCACCGAAGACTACGATGTCGGTCTCTTCAGCTTCAAGCACGCGGTCGGTGTGGCCCGTCTGGAGCTCTCACTGATAGAGTTCTGGGGAGAGCTTTCTTTTGACGCGGACGCCCTGATGGGGGTGGAAGTCCTTTTTAAAAGTTACGGGCCGGTCTTCTGGGACTGGAGCGCCATTCCGCATCCCAAAAACGGCCTTACGATCAACAAAGTCAGCCGGGCGAATTCACACGGGGGTCTCGAACTGTCCATTAACGTCGGACCTAAAGTTTCCGCTGAATGGATGCTGATCCAGGACCTGGAACTGGACGTGAGTTTACTCGGCGTCTATATGACCGGTTCAAATTACGGACATGGTTATTCTCTGATAGGAGACGGCGAATACAAATGGCATGTGTGCGTAGACTGTTTCCAGGAAAAGCTCACAAGTGTCATAGGACCGCTGAAGTGTATCCTCGACCTGGTAGGCTTCGATCCGGTAGACCTTATCGATATTGATCCCGAAGATCTGGAGCAATTCTACCAGTTCTATTACAGCGTGGATCACGAGGAATGCGGCGAAGGCGACTGCCCCTACTGGGCGTATCCTACGCATGTGTACGTAACAAATCAGCGCGATTCCAAACCGCTGTCGGCCGTCGAAGTATCCTTCCGCCCCCACCCCTGGGACTGTTCTCCCTATGACAAGGGAACCACCGGTTCGGACGGCAAGGTTGATCTGTATATGAAGCCCGGGGAGGATTACTACGTCACCGCGGAACTGGAAAGCCCCCTGGATCCGGACTGGGTCATCAGCAAGGAAAGAATGATGCGCAAGGGGGAAACCGCGGATACTTTCGACATTGCCCTGGATATTCCGGAAAAAACCGTATTTTTTAAAAACACCGGTTCCGGAGAGCCGGCGGACTGGCCGGATGATATCAACTTCATGCCCTTCTTCTCCAAGGATGTCACCCTGCCGAACAATGTTCCGACGGTTTCGGGACGCAAGTTTACCGGCTGGAATACCAAAGAGGACGGAAGCGGAAAAACCTATGCGCCGGGCACGAAGCTTACGCTGGATGACGACCTGACGCTCTGGGCCCAGTGGGAGCTGGCCGAAAACAGCTGGGTTGTCGTATATAACGCCAACGGCGGTACAAAAGCACCCGGGCCGCAGATCGTCAAGCAGGGAAAGGACGCCGTGCTGAGCAACGAACTGCCCGAAGCCGGGAAAATGATCTTCAAGGGCTGGACGCCGGACCTGCAGGCCATGGATCCCATCTACCAGCCCGGGGCAACGCTGCCCTATGACAAAAACAAAAACGTCGTGGTTCTTTATGCGATCTGGGATTTGTCTCCTGTTCCGGAACCGATCCACATCGCCTTTAATGCCAACGGCGGAAAGCATGCCAGCCTGCCTCGGGATATCTGGATGGAGCAGGGCAGCTGGGTTCAGCTCAAGCACGCTGTGCCTCCGGTAGGCAGCACATTCACTTTCCTCGGATGGAGCGAAAACCCCCTCGCGAAGGAACCGGAATTCCTGGCGGGACATTCGTATTACTTCTATAAGAGTACGACGCTGTACGCCATCTGGGAAGAGCTGGATACGGTAACGCTGGTATTCAAGGATTCGCTGCCGGGCGAAGCCTCAGGCATCCCGTCCCCGATTATCATCACGCCTGCCATGTCCCGGTACGTGCGGATTCCCAGTACGATCCCGCAGAAAGGCGGCAGGGTCTTTACCGGCTGGAATACGCAGCAGGACGGGAGCGGAACAAAGTACGCCCCGGGCGCAGTGATCACCCTCTTGAAAGACGTCACGCTCTGGGCGCAGTGGGAGCTGACCGGGGATAGCTGGTTAGTCGTATATGACGCCAACGGCGGCACGAAGGCGCCGCACGCACAGATCGTTCCCAAGGGCAAAGACGCTGTGCTGTCAGATGAACCCGCCACAAGCGAAACCATGACCTTCATGGGATGGGCAACGAAACGGAAAGCAACCCAGGCCGAATACCAGCCCGGGGATACGCTGCCCTATGACAAAAACAAAAACGTCGTGATCCTTTACGCGCTGTGGGAGCTGGAACCGGTCAAACGGCCTGTGGTCATCTCCTTCGATGTCAACGGCGGCCTGCCGGGTACTGAGCCGGAGGAAATATCCGCCCCGCAGGGCGTGTGGACAAAGCTGCCTGACAAGATACCCTCCTGGGACGGGCAGCATACCTTCCAGGGATGGTCCACCGATCCGCGGGCGAAAGCACCGCAATGGGAAGCCGGCGAGGCAGTCATCTTTGAGCAGGATACGACGCTTTACGCGGTATGGAAAGTGCACTACACGGTCATCAGCGGCGCAGGATCCACCTGGCATCAGCACAGCATCAAGACACAGCGCTTTATCGCTGACGGCAATATCATGTATTTTACTGAGCTCCTGATAGACGGAAAGCGCTTTGAGAACGGCGTGGAAATCACTTCCGGCAGCACCATAGCGGATATCAAACCCTGGGCGATGGAACAGCTGTCCGCCGGAACACATACGGTCACCTTTGTTTATGAAGACGGGGAAGCTTCAGCCTTCTTCTATGTAAAGCGCCGGCTGCCGCCGACCGGGGATACGGGGCATCCCGCACTGTGGCTGATCCTGGTCCTGTCCGGAACGGCAGGACTCGCGCTGTGGGGCAGGAAGTCATATATCGCCAGAAAAAAGAAGTAATACCGGTATCATGAAATACTTAACCCGGGCGGCTGAAGCCGCCCGGGTTAAACATTCTCCGCACATACATCACGCACGCTGCCAGATCTCATTCAGTTTTTCATCATAACGGCCTTCAAAGAACAGGCACTTGGTCGGGTCGTGGGCGAGCGCGTCATTGTTCAGGCCCAGGGCAAAGAGGCGGCAGCCGCCCTGGCACCGGGTAAAGTACCGGCAGGAGCCGCACTTCGGGTCATGCTCCGCCACGGCGTGAACGCCCCGGCAGACAAAGGACAGGTAGGGGCTGTCCTGGAGGAGCTTTTGCAGCCCGTCCCGGAAGACGTTGCCCAGGTGTATTCCTTTCGCCCGGAAAAGCCCGGGGCTGGGCGTGCATGGAAACACGTCCCCGTCCGGCGTGACGGTGATGTTCTCCCGGGCGTTCGGGCATACCGGAAGCTCCGGGCGGTATTCCTCCGGAGCGCAGCGGACCGGCGCCGGGTAAAACCGGTTGTTCTGCCGGTCCAGCACCGCGAAATGCCAGACGTTGAGGGCGATCCGGAGATCCGAGGCGGCATATTCCCGGCAGAGCTCCAGCATGGCGTCATAGTATTCCCGCATGGTCAGGCAGGCGTCCCCGGCGTTGAGCACCCAGCGGGGAACCTCGCTGGTGCGGATAATCCGGAACTCCTGCACGCCCAGTTCATCCATCCGGCGCATGGTTTCCGAAGCCGCCTTCAGGTTCACCCGGTTCAGGGTCATGGCGGCCCGGACCCGGTATCCCTTCTCCACGAGAAGCCGGATCTTCCCAAGCAGGTCCTTCTCCGCCCCTTCCCTGCCGCGCATCCAGTCGTGGTATCCGGCGCCGTCATAGGAGACGTTGAAGAGGATATGCGGATCGATCTCCCTGAGCGCGTCCACCCGTTCCTCCGTAAGGAAAAACGCGTTGGTGTTGACGCGGTCGACGGTCATTTCGTTTTCGTACACGCAGCGGACGATTTTCAGAAAATCCCGGTGCATCAGGGGCTCGCCGCCGGTGATCTTCACGTTCTGGACGCCGCACTCCCGCGCCTCCCGCAGGAGCCTTTCGCAGTCCTCATACGCCATCTCGCCGCGGGGGATGTCGTTGTCCGCCGCCTCATAGCAGTGCAGGCAGTTGAAATTGCACCGCTCCGTGATGTTGATGCCCATAAAGGGAACGCAGCGGTTTTCATATTCCCGGTACTTCAGGAAGGGATCCACGGTCTCCCCGTCCTTCGCGGGACGGATCATTTTTCTTTTCAGCAGGGACAGCAGGAGTTCCGTTTCGGGAAGCTCGGCCGTTCCGTCGCACAATTCCAGGAGATCGAACTCCTCTTTCCTGAGGTTGCTGACCCGGCGCTGCTCCGTCCCGATTCCCCTCACGCAGGCCCGGGGGACCAGCCACCAGGAACGCAGCGCGGTCTGATTCAGCACATATTTTGCCATAACCGTTTCTCCTCCGCGGGATTTCGGTCCTTCCCTTTTTTCCCTTCTCAAAAACAGCTCCCTCTATGATCCTCTCATAGAGGGAGCGCCGTGTTTCCCGTTCTTCAGTTTTTCAGGGGAGACGGGGCCGGATCT
>Ga0310690_10010438_pt1 | contig 11558 bp, 11 predicted proteins | sample AusTroGonzalo_MG_2_FD_207661 | JGI IMG/M metagenome (GOLD analysis project Ga0310690, IMG submission 207661) | Bovine rumen microbial communities from tropical cattle in Woodstock, Queensland, Australia - Gonzalo_04 (v2) (version 2) | ecosystem: Host-associated > Mammals > Digestive system >...
TGGACATGAAGCCGCCGCCGGAATGGCCGTGGATGCCCACGCGGTCCAGGTCTATGAACTTATGGCGGGCGCCCAGCTGCTGCACGGCGTATTTCTGGTCTTCCAGGCCATAGTCCCGGAGGTTCCAGTAGCCGTAGTTATGATACCATTTGGAGCGGTTGGGGTGGCCTCCGCGGTTACCCACCGTTATCACAATCATGCCAATCTGGGCCAGACGGTCCGTTCTCACGCTGAAGCTCCAGGAGATGTTGTTGGCTTCTACCTGGGGGCCGGGATACACATAGTCTGCAATGGGGTACACCTTGGTGGAGTCGAAGTCCATGGGCTTGTGCATAACGCCATGCAGGTCCGTTACGCCGTCGGCCGCCTTCACGGTGAAGCGTTCGGGGAACTTGTATCCGGCGGCAAAGAGCTGGGAGAAATCGGCCTCTTCCAGCTGGGTGCGTTTGCCGGTTGCGGTATTCACCAGCATGACGTGGGGCTTGTAATCGGCCCGGGAATAGTTGGCCACTATGTATTTGCCGTTGTCCGAGCAGGTGGCCAGCACGTCCATGTCGTCCATATCCAGCTGTACCATGGCGCCGCCGGCAAGAGGCACGCGGAAATTGTGCATCTGGTAGGGATTCTCTGCGGGATTCACGCCGCAGGCGCTTACAATCATGTTTCCGCCGCCCACTCCCAGGACATCCTCCACGTGGAAGGAGCCTTCCGTGAGGTTCTTCTTGAGGGTGCCGTCGGCCCCGTACAGATAGATGTTGGCCCAGCCGTTACGCTCGCTCCACCAGAGGAAGTCCCCGTTCGGAAGGAACTCCGGCGTGCGGGTTTCCACATAGGTGTTCATGCGTTCCGCCACCAGGGTGCGGGTGCTGTCGGCCCCGATATCCACGCGGCAGAGGTCCATGCGCTTGAGGTCACGGCTTCTGCGGATGAGGAAGAAATGGTCTTCCCCGCCCATCCACTTGCTGCCGTAGAAATCCGTATAGACATCGGCCACGGTACGCTTGGCGGGGAGAATCTCTCCGTCCTGGTCCTTGAAGGCCTCCCAGGCAATCTTCCGGGAGTTGCCGTCCGGGGTGAACACATACAGGAAGCCCTTGGGGCCCGGTTCTCCGGGCAGCTGGTAATGGTAGGTTTCCAGCTCCGGACGGGGCTTGGCCACTGAGTTGATGACCCACAGTTCCTTGATCTTGGACATATCCCAGCGGATGAGGGCGAAATGTTTGCCGTCCGGAGCCCACTGGGCCGCCACGAACCGGCGGGCGGTGGAATCCCGCTCCGTGTCTCCGTTGTAATTGTCTCCGTCCCAGGAGAAGTCCTTGGTGCCGTCCGTGGTAAGGGCTCGCTCCACAATGGTGGTGTCCTTGGCATCCTTGGCGGCCTTCTTCATGTTCTCCCGGTCCATGATGTACAGGTTGTGGTTCTTCAAGTACAGACCCATGCTGCCGTCCGGGGACACATTGGCCCAGTGGGGATACTCTTCCTCGTGCTTTTCCGTGTCGTACGTGAGCGCCCGGGTGTTGATATCGTAATAGAACCGGTACTTCACGAACTCTCCGGTGGTGTTGCCGGCCGAATCCCGCTTTTCCCGCTTGGAATCCATGTCCCACTGGAAGAACTTGTCTTCCTTGAGTTCCAGGTTCATGGGAAGGTGCTGGGCGTCGTACGGGTCCAGGGTGATTTCCGTTATCTGACGGGCCAGTTTGGCCATGTCGAAGATTTCCTTCTTGGTGCCGGTGGCGGCGTCCACTATATAATAGCGGGTGCCCTCCGAGGTGCGCCAGCTGTACCAGAACTTGTCTGCGTTCTGGAACCAGTTGGGACGCATCTGGGTGGAAAAGACCATCTGGCTCATCTTCTTGGAAGAGAACCTTGCGGCCTGCTCATAATTGGCCTTCTGGGCCGATGCCACCAGGCAAATCGCCAAGGCGGCGAGGGTCAATACTTTCTTCATTCTTATTTCAGGGTTCCGGCTTCGGCTTCTTTCACCATTTCTTCATTGGCCGTGATGTAGATTTCCACGCGGCGGTTCTGGGCGCGGCCGGCCTCGGTGTCGTTATCGGCCACGGGGAAGTTGTAGGAGAGGCCTTCCGCCGTCATGCGGTTCTTGGCAATGCCTTTGGTTTTCAGGTAGTTCTCCACAGACTGGGCCCGCTGGGCGGAAACCTTTTCATTGGCCTTGGCGGTGCCTACGTTGTCCGTGTGGCCGTAGATGGTGAAGTTGGTCTCCGGCATATCGTTCATTTCGGCCGCGAATTTATCCAGCTGCGTTTTGGCTACCGGCTTCAGGGTGGACTTGTTGAAATCGAACAGGATGCCGCTGTCGAAGGTGACCTTGATGGCCGGAAGGCCGTTAACGTCCGTAACCGTTTCTACCTGAGCATTTTCCAGTTCTGCCAGCTCGGCGGCTTTCTCGTCCATCTTCTTGCCGATGATAACACCGGTTCCCGCACCGACGGCCGTACCCAAGGCGGCACCGATGGCAGCACTTGTACCGTCTCCGCCAATCAGATAGCCGATACCGGCGCCCAGGGCAGCACCCGCACCGGAGCCGATGAGGGCACCCGAACCCGTGTTGGACATACCGCAACCCACCAGAAGGGTGCCGCAAACCAGGATGGATAAAATCTTTTTCATATCAGTGTGTTTTGGTTATAGTTAATGATTATTCGCTTTGATAGGGATGGGGCCACCACTGCGGGCGGTCGTAAGAATAGGCTTCACGCTCCTTTGCCCAGGACTCCGACACAAACACGGTATCTGCCTTGTCTGTGTACAGCACTCCGTCCAGATGGTCACATTCGTGCTGGAAAATGATGGCCGTGTAGCCGTGGACGGTATCTGTCCGGGCTTCCAGCGTTTCCGGCTCAAGGTAAGAAACGGCAACGGAAGAGTATCGGCGTACCATTCCCCGCAGGGGCGGAAGGGAAAGGCATCCCTCCGGGCCCACGGTCTGCTCCCCCCACAGGCTGTCAAGATGCGGGTTCAGATAGAACCGGAAAGGTTTCCCCTCCAGATCCATACGCTGCACCAGTATTAGCCGGCGGCCGATGCCCACTTGCGGCGCCGCCAGCCCCACGCCGTCCTGTTCCGGAGAGGTGAGCGTGGACAGCATCTTCTCCATCAGCACCCGAAGGCGGGGAGACTCCAGTTCCGCCTGGGAAAGATCCCGGCAGGGCGTCCGGAGAACGGCGCTGTCCCGGTCCATAACGGCCACGTACATAACGCTTCCGGACTTGTCGATAATGATTCTTTCCGCCCGGCTGAAGCCTTTGTCTGTGTTTCCACAGGCTACCGGCATCACCGCAAAAGCCAGCGCCAGCAGCACCGGCACAAGTATTTTACCACTATTTTTCAGGGCTTCTTTCATCGAATACAAATATAGAAAAAAAACCTCAAATTGTTTGCAAGTTCAAAAAAAAGCCTTACCTTTGCAATCCCGTTTGACGGGAAGTTCTTTACATTCTGCGGAAATAGCTCAGTTGGTAGAGCACGACCTTGCCAAGGTCGGGGTCGCGAGTTCGAGTCTCGTTTTCCGCTCAACGTCAGAAAGGCAGTCCTAGTGACTGCTTTTCTGCGTTGAAGGAAGAGACTGACGAGCGACCCCTGTCCCCCGAGGGGACCGCCGCGTCAGCGGGCTCGAGTCTCGTTTCACGCGTTTATCTTTGGCAGGTTTTGGGCCGTTTTCCTGCCCGAACCTTTCCTATTTAGTTGTTTGGGCAGGTTTTGAGCCGATTTCCTGCCCAAACGGTTACCGGCAGCGAGGGGGTAACGTGGATTTCGCGAGGGCGGAAGGCCCTGAGCAACCTCCCGGCCTGAGCCCGGTGAAACCCTTTTTGTTTTATGCGGTAAAAGTGTTATCTTGTGAGGGTTAAATCAGATTCCGTATGAAAAAGACCGTTCTCTGTCTGGTGGCCGTGATGGCCGCCCTTTCCGGTGCAAAAGCGCAAAGCGTGGATGAACAGCTTCCGATAAGGGGGTTCGCCATCGAGGCCCCTGCGCCGCAAGGGGTGGATGCCTTTATCCGCTTCATTGACGAGGAGCTGGCTCCGGCCAGAATCAACCTCCTGATCCTCCGCGTAGACTGGGGTTATGCGTACGAGTCCCACCCCGAGCTCCGGGACCCCAATCCCCTTTCCAGGGCCGATGCCGCCAAACTGGTGGCCGCCTGCCGGAGAAACGGAATCCGGCTGGTCCCGCAGGTGAACCTGCTGGGGCACCAGTCCTGGGCCACACACGACAACGCCCTGCTGAGGGTCTATCCCGAATTTGACGAAACGCCTTCCATCAAGACAGAGAACTACACCGAATGGCCCAATCCGTACGGCCTGTACTGCAAGAGTTACTGCCCGCTTCACCCGGAGGTCCACCAAGTGGTGTTCGATATTGTGGACGAGGTCTGCGAAGCCTTTGAGGCCGATGCGTTCCACGCCGGAATGGACGAGGTGTTCTATATCGGCGAGAAGGAATGCCCCCGCTGCAACGGGCGGGACAAGGCCGAACTCTTTGCGGGAGAAGTGACGCTGATCCGGAACCACCTGGCCCTGAAGCAAAGACAGCTGATGATCTGGGGAGACCGCCTGCTGGACGGCCGCACCACCGGCCTGGGAGAATGGGAGGCCAGCTACAACGGAACCTGGCGCGCGATAGACCTGATTCCGAAAGACATCCTCATCTGCGACTGGCACTATGAGCGGGCCGATTTAAGCGCCGTATACTTTGCCATGAAGGGCCTTCCCGTGGCCACCTGCGGCTACCGGGACCCGGACGTGTCCCTGCAACAGGTGAAGGATATGATCCGGTTCCGGGAACAGGCTTCGGACCAGACCGCCGGTCATCTTCAGGGATATATCCACACCATCTGGAGCAGCGCCGGGGCCTTCCTGCGTTCCTATTATTCCCAAGACGGTTCCGAGGACCGTGACGGCGGAGCCAAAGCCGCCAGGGCCGTCCTTCATTTCCTCCGGGAACTGTAGCAGCCATGCCGGCTACGACAAAGGAGGCGTCCTCTTCCGGGGCGCCTCCTTTCCTGTAGAACAGGCAACTCAATATATTAACCAACCAAAGGTATTTACGGGACGATAATCTGATGGCCAAGGACCAGCTTGTCACCGGAGTCGTCCACGGTCCAGTACTGCGGTTTGCGGGGACCGTTGCCCTCGGAGTGATGCACCACATAACGGAGTTCGCCTTCGAAGGTGCGGAAGAGCATGCCGTGGCCGGAGTTGTTGGCCAGGAACGGTTCGGGTTCCTGCACCCACGGGCCGGCGATGGTGCCGGACTCGGAGTAGCACACGGCCTGCAGATAGCGCTCCTTGCCCCAGGTGCTCCAGAGCATGCCCAGCTTGCCCGTCTGCGTGCGGAACATCTGAGGACCGTCGGTAACCCAGCCGGGCATCTTGAGGCCGAAGGTGGCTTCACCCAGCCCGTTCATCTCTCCGCAGCAAGGCAGCTCACTGGCGCGGAACATGGTTACAGGCCATTCGGAGATGGTTTTGGTAAGATCCGGGGCCAGCTCGATGTAGTCCATGGTGCCGTCAATCAGCTGCGTCCACTCGTGCACGAAAACCATGTAGATGTGGCCGTCTTCCTCATAGAGGGTGCCGTCGATGCAGTCCCACTCATGGGGCTGGTAGTCATAACCGGGCGTGACGGAGAACGGTACGAACGGACCTTCGGGATTATCGGCACGAAGAAGATAGGTCTGGTTGTGGGGCACGTTGTAGCGGCGGGGGACCTGCTGGATGAGGTCCGAATGGTCGCTCCAGGTGCCGGCGTAGTAATAGTAGTCTCCAATCTTGTGGATTTCCGCCGCGGCGGCAAAGCCCGCCTTTTCGCACCAGGTACCGGTAAGGTCGATGACATTGTAGGGGCCTTCCCACATCACCAGGTCTTTACTCCGGTACTGACGGCCGCCGGAGGAGGTCAGGTAGTAGGTCTTGGTGACCGGATCCGGATAGATGTACGGGTCGCTCATGGACAGGTCGTTGAAATGGATGGTACGGATCCTGTTCTGTTCTTCCCGCATCCGGCGCATGCGCTCCGCCATGCCGGTGGTGTCACGGGGTGCTCCGGTGGCCATGCCGCCGAAGTTCTTCTGTCCGGGGTCTGCAAGGGGAGCCTGCTCACCGGGTTGAATCTTGACCGGGCCGGACTCCGCCGGTGCGGGGGTGTTGCCGTTGCCGCAAGAAGCAAGAAGCATGGCGGCCAGGCAGTAACATAAAACGGTTCTGGTTTTCATATAATTATAAGATTATGTTTCATTTTCGTACCGAAAGATACGAAAAGTTTCTTGAATAATCGTACCTTTGTGAAGAGTTGTACCAAAGAATCCCATGAAACACATTCTCTCTCTTTCCCTTGCGGTGGCCATGATGGCCCTGACCGCCTGCGCCTCCGGTCCCGTGGTGCCGGAAGCCACCCAGTCCCGTGTTGTAGAAGAAGGCGGCACCGGTCCCTACAAGGTGCTCATGCTGGAAGATCCTACTTTGGACGCCCACACCCTCTTTGTTCCGGCCGACCTTTCACCCTTCGGCAAAAAGAACCCCCTGCCGGTACTGGTCTGGGGCAACGGAGCCTGCACCAATTCTCCCTGGGAGCACTATAAGTTCCTGAACGAGATTGCCTCCCACGGCTTCCTGGTCATCGCCACCGGCCACATCCCCATGACCGACGACCGGTATATGGGGCCCATGTCAACATCGGCCCAGCAGATTGAATCCATCGACTGGGTTCTCGCCAAAAATGCCGACAGGGAAAGCCCGTACTACGGAAGGATTGATACCGCCCACATCGCGGCGGCCGGCATGTCCTGCGGCGGCCTGCAGACCCTGGAGAATTCTGCCGACCCGCGGATTTCCACCATCATGATCTGTAACAGCGGACTGTTCATCAATCCGCGCACGGCGGTTCCTAACATGCCCATGCCCGTCAAGGAGAAGCTGCAGGAAATCAAAGTGCCCGTCATCTACATCCTGGGCGGCCCGGAAGACATTGCCTACGAGAACGGAATGGACGATTTCCATCGGCTTACCAAGGTTCCCGCTTTTGCCGCCAACTATCCCGTGGGTCACGGCGGCACCTATTCCAAGCCGCATGGCGGCGAATTCACCGTCCCGGCCATCGCCTGGCTCAAGTGGCAGCTCAAGGGAGACAAAGAGGCGGCCCGGATGTTCCAGGGCAACCCCTGCGGTCTCATGCAACAGGAAGGCTGGACCGTGGAAAAGAACGACAAGATTGATTAACTGAAAGACACGGTTTCTTTGTATTTACGGGAAACCGGCAGTTCTGTCTCTCCACGGCGGAGTAACGCAGTATTTCTCCGGGACTGCAGTTATAATGATTGATGGAGGAGCAGGAGCTGGCCATTCGTTGCGCCCGGGCCGATAACCGGGCACGCCGGGAACTGTACGAGCAGTACAGTCCCCGTCTTATGTCGTTGTGCCGTCGGTATTCCATCGGCCCCGAAGAAGCGGAAGACCTGATGCAGGATGCGTTTGTGAAGATTTTCCGGGTTATCGGCCGGTTCCGCTATACACATCCGGGCTCGCTTTATTCCTGGATGGCCCGGGTAACGCTCAATCTGGCCTTCGATTCGGCCAAACGACGCCGGCGCCTTGCCCGTCAGGTGCTGGATGTGGAAGGGTTGGAGGGGTATGTGCAGGAAGAACTGGAATATGAAGAAGCCTCTTCCGTGCCGCTGGAAGTGCTCAAATCGATGATTGACGCACTTCCGGAAGGCTACCGGATGGTGTTCCAGCTGTACTGCATAGACGGCCTTTCCCATAAGGATATAGCCAACCTCTTGGGTATTAAGGAGAAAAGCTCATCGGCAAGCCTTTCCCGGGCACGGGCCCTGCTTGCGGCCGGCATCCGCCGATATTTAGATCATTAAGGAGTGATATATGGACAAGAAGATGAATAAGGATTGGACGGATGCCGTCCGGGAGCAGTTCCTCTCGGACCGGGTGGCTCCGTCCCCCGACGGATGGTCCCGGATAGACCATAAGATGCGGCGTGCAGCGGCCGTGCGCCGCAGTGCAATGGCCGCTGCCGTGTTTGTCCCTCTCGCAACACTCCTTCTCTGGGCACCCTGGCGCCAGCCTTCCGTTCCCCGCCTTGCCACCATCGGTCACTCTTCCGTTCTGGCCGATACTCCCGCCTCCCTGGCAACGCCCCTCCTTCCAGGTACCGTCCCTTCCATTCCCCACAGGGCTCCGACCGTGCCGGAAGCTTCTCCCGTCACCCCGGCAGCCCCGGCTGTCATTCCGGACACTCCTGCAGACGGAACGGACGCATCTCCGGCCAGACAAGATACACCCCCTGTCCTGTCTGACACGCCCCTTGTCGGCCCGGAGGAAGCCGTTTTTGAACCCTTCCAAGCCCCGGAACCTCAGAATCGTCCCCGTCTCTCCGTCGGCCTGAAGGCCGGTTCCGGAGCCTTCCGTCGCAATGAAGCCGTTTCCCTGCCTTCTTCCCCCTATGTTGCGGGCCTGACATACCTGAATACCTATTTAAAGATTATCAACCCGACGTGGACACAAAACGTCAAGTCCACGGCAAGCAACACGTCCGGACTCGGTGCTGAGGCAAACCTTTTCTTCCCGGAATCCTCCATAAACCAGTATCGCCACAACCTGCCGCTTTCGCTGGGTGTCATGGTTCGGATGGATATCCGTCCCCGTCTGGGAGTGGAAAGCGGAATAGAATACACATTCCTTCATTCTGCCATCGAGTCGGTTATCGGCCGACTGGACCAGCGGCTGCACTTTATCGGCATTCCGGTGCGGCTGGACTACCGATTCCTGTCCCGGGGCGGGCTGGACCTGTATGCCGGCGTGGGGGCGAAGGCAGAAAAATGCATCGCTGCCTCGTTCGGCGCCGTAAACTGTGAAGAGAAGCGTATACAATGGTCGGCCGATGCGTTCGCCGGCGTCCAATATCGGCTTTGGGACCGCGCGCATCTGTTCATCCAGCCGGAGGTTTCCTATTATTTTACGGCCACGGACCTTCCCACCTACCGCACCGAGAACCCTCTCTCTTTTACTCTTCAGGCCGGCCTGCGCTTTGATTTGTAGCCGGAATGCAGTATTTTTGCAACTGGGGAGTTATATAGGTAGTTAAGAATCAAAACTATGAAACGCCTGATTATTACAGCACTGGCATCGGTTGCCTTATTATTTGCAATGGTTTCCTGCAGCAAGGACTATATTTCACCGGAAGAACTGTTCTCGGATGGGTCTAAGGTGGCCAAAACGACCATCCAGACCAAGAGCAGTGACTATGAAGACACCGTTACCACCTTCAACGACCCAACTGTTTACCGCAAAAACGGCGAAGAGGAGGGACAGTCCTGGTTTGTTGCCTGGAGCGGGGGAAGGATGGTCTACGATATGTTCATGCTCAGTATTTTCTTTGACAGCATAGACAACATGGAAGTGGGGGACAAGCTGCATATTACCCATTTCATGTTTGCATTCCCCGCGTCAAGCGACAGCCGTGCGTATACCAGCACCTATTCGGGTAAGATTACACTCGCGGACAAGGGAGAAGACTATGTCATCCTTCAGTTCCACAAAGTCAGTGTCAGCTGTTTATACGGAAAATATGTGACAGACGGATATCTCTACTGCACGCTGAAAGACGAGCCCAAACTCTCTTATTGACGTTCGGACAGAATACGCTGCACGGTTTCCTTGTATTTACGGGAAACCGGCAGTTCTGTTTCTCCAACGGTAACAGCATCGGCCGAAAGGAGCCTGGCCTGGGCGGCATTCACCAGATAGGAACGGTGAATCCGGAGGAAATCCTCTCCCAGCAGGTTCTCCCACTGGCCGATTCCGGTCTTGTTCCGATAGGTCTCTCCTGAGGCGGTTACCAGGCGGACTTCGGTGTCGTTGGATTCCACATAGGCGATATCGGCCAGGCGCAGCGTTACGCTCCTGCGCTCGGAGAAGAAGGTGACGGTGCGCTCCCGGGCCTGGAAGCGCTTTCCCAGCCACTTGGCCCAGAAATAGTCGCCGATGGATAGCGCCGTGAGGATAAGCCCCAGGAAGATGGGATTGATGAGCATGGGGGCCACGTCTTTCCCCTGATTCAGATAGCCCTGCGCGGTGATTCTGGACCAGACCAGGGTGTGAAGGCACAGGATGAGAAGGATAACCGCCGAAAGGACCGCCAGCGAAAGGTACACTTTTTCCATGGGCTTCTGCGCCTTGGGGATCAGGAATTCCAGCAGAAGCGCACAGGGGCCGAAGATGAGGCTGATGAGGACGGCCTGGGCCAGGGAATAGTCCAGACTCACCAGAATGGCCGATACCAGCGTGAGCGCCACCAGCCAGTACGCTATTTTGCCAAGGATTCTCATTGCTGCACAAAAATAGGCAAAATCGGCTGCGAAAACAAGCCGATATGCCTTGCGGTGGGATTTGACAGGCCTGCGGTGGGATTCAACTTTGGAGATTACAAAGGGTCCGCGTACCTTTGCAGCAAACCAAAAAACAATCTGCCATGAAAGAAGAAGTATTCTACGTAATTGACTCTCTGGGAGTCTCCCACGAGGAAGTGATCGAGCGCGCCGGCTTCTCCCTGCCCCAAATATTTGTAGAGGGCGGCCTGGGATGGATGATCGTTATCTCGCTATTTCTCATCGGCCTTTTCATCGCCGCCTGGAAGGCGCCGCGCTGGGTAAAGGAAATCGGCATCGGCGCCCTGGTCTTCTCCATTTTCGGGACGCTGGCCGGTCTGGCCCAGGTTTTTGACGCGGTTCAAATGTTTGGAGATGTCAGCTTTCCCATTATCTGCGGCGGCCTGAAGGTAACCCTCATCTGCACCTTCTACGGCCTCATTATCTATTTCATCTCCCTGGTCATCCGGGTAATCCAGAAGCCGAGAATCTAAAAAAATGACCTTGGGCCCGACTGGTCCAAGGTCATTTTCTCTGTTGCGATTACCCGATTACTCGGCAGCAGGGGCTTCAGCGGCGGGAGCTTCCTCAGCGGCGGGCTCTGCAGGAGCTGCAGGAGCCTCGGCGGCAGGGGCTTCGGCCTTCTTGGCGCGGCTGCGGCGGGTGGTCTTCTTGGCCTCTTTCTTACCGGAAGCAAGGGCGGCCTCGTTGAAGTCTACCAGTTCCACCATTACCATTTCGGAAGCGTCTCCGGAACGGAAACCGGTGTGGAGGATACGGAGGTATCCACCGGGACGGTCGGCCACCTTGGGGGCCACGGTGCGGAAGAGTTCGGCCGTTGCCTCTTTGTCCTTCAGATAGCTGAAGACAACGCGGCGGGAGTGGGTGGAATCTTCTTTGGACTTGGTGATAAGGGGCTCCACATAAGGCTTCAGGGCCTTGGCCTTGGCCTCGGTGGTGGTAATCCTCTTCTTCAGGATGAGGGAGGATGCCATGTTGGCGAGCATTGCCTTGCGGTGTCCGCTCTTACGACCAAGATGATTGACTGCTCTATTGTGTCTCATTGTTAAACGATCTTTTTCTTAGGTTCAATATTGTACTTGGTGACATCCATGCCGAAGGAAAGCTTCATCTTCTCCACCAGGAGGTCGATCTC
>Ga0310690_10010439_pt1 | contig 11556 bp, 8 predicted proteins | sample AusTroGonzalo_MG_2_FD_207661 | JGI IMG/M metagenome (GOLD analysis project Ga0310690, IMG submission 207661) | Bovine rumen microbial communities from tropical cattle in Woodstock, Queensland, Australia - Gonzalo_04 (v2) (version 2) | ecosystem: Host-associated > Mammals > Digestive system >...
AAGAATTTCCGGATATTGAATTTTCGGAAAAAGATCCGATAGCAAGAATGATTCAGCGCATCTATACCGAAACAGGAACAAAATTCGTGATAATTATTGACGAATACGATATTTTGATCCGCGAAAAAGTTGATGACGGACTTGTGAAGGAATATCTGGAGCTTCTGAACTCGCTTTTCAAGAACAACGAGCTTTCACCGGCAATCTCACTTGCGTATCTCACGGGAATTCTGCCGATAATCCGTGACAAAGTGCAGTCAAAACTTAATGTTTTTATGGAATCGACAATGCTTCTGCCGTTCGGTATGGAAGAATATTTCGGCTTTACGAAAGAAGAAACTGAATCGCTCTGCGACCGCTACGGAATGAGTTTTGCCGAGTGCGAGAACTGGTATGACGGCTACAAGATCGGAAAAATCGATATTTACAACCCGCATTCAGTTGTTCTGGCGATGCTGGGGCGCGAATATGCGAACTACTGGCAGGTCACGGGCTCCTACGAAGCGGTTTCGGACTATATCAAGCTCGATTTCGACGGCATAAAAAGCGCAATCATTGACATGCTGAGCGGCATGGAAGTGCCTGTAAATATTGTAAATTTCAGGAATGATCTGAAAGAGATCAAAAACAAGGACAATGTTTTGACATATCTGATTCATCTCGGATATCTCAATTATGACAAATCTACCGGTCTCTGCCGTATTCCGAACAAGGAAATCCGGCAGGAGTGGGAATCGGCGGTAGGCGACGCCGAAAATTTCAGTAAAGTTGCAGAAATGATCAAAAGATCTGAAAAACTGCTCAAATGGACTCAGCTGGGCGATGCGGAAAGAGTTGCCGCTGCGCTTGACGAAGCACACATGACGGTTGCAGATCCGCTTGACTACAACGATGAATCTTCGCTTAAGACCGCGATTTTACTGGCTTATTACACGGCAAAATCAAAATACACAATCATCAAGGAGCTTCCGACAGGGCTTGGTTTCGCCGACATCGGTTTTATTCCACTTAATCCAAAAGATCCGGCGATGGTTGTCGAGCTGAAATACAATAAAGACGCATATTCGGCAATAAAACAGATAAAAGAGAAAAAATATCCGGCAGGTTTTGAAAATTATCTCGACAATCTGCTTCTTGTCGGAATCGATTACGACAAAAACACCAAAGTTCACGAATGCGTTATTGAAAAATATCAGAAATAATTAGTAATTCGGAGAAAACACGATGGGAATGCCTGAACAGAAGCCGCATGTCGGTATGAATATCGCGCCGGACGGTACGATTTATGAGGTTTTGAAAGACGGAACGATCAGACGGATCGGTGTAATATCGTCAGACGGTGAATTCGAGTCATTCGGAGAACAGAAGAACGATTTTAAGGTGAGGAATTCGGTTTTATATCGGATAATAAACGGGAAGGAGCAGAAAATCGGCCGTGTAATGCCGAACGGGGAGATCGAAACAGTAAATCAAAGGATCAAAAACGAAGCGGAAATCTCCAGAAACAAGGTTAAAAAATTAACGATAGTCAGTATTCTGATTGCGTTTGTGATAGCTGTAGTTGCAGGAATCTATGTTTTTGAAGAAGAGCAGGAAGTGAAGGAACAGCGTGCCAGGGAAGCTAAAATAGCCGCAGAAAAGCAGATGAAAGATGAAGAATACGAAAACAAGATCAAGCCTATATATCAGGATTATCTGAATGAGACTTCTCCGAAAGTTGAAAAGCTTGATTCATATATAAAGCAGCTGAACGACATTCTGGAATTACACGAGCTGAAATATGATGAAAACAAGGATGAAGTGAATAAAATAGTCACAAAAATAAAAGAAAAAAAGGCTGAGATACTATTAGAGGAAAAAAAGAAAGCCGAAGAAGAGCGAAAAAAGAAAGAAGAGTACGAAAAAAAGATTAAGCCTGTGTATTCCGAATATCAGGGAAAAACATCACCTAAAATCAGTGATTTGGAGTCTTATATAAGCCGACTGAATACGCTGAAATCAGAACTTAAATACGCTGAAAACAGGCAAAAAGCAGCGGATATAATTAGAAAAATAGAACAAAGGAAAAGAGAAGCCGAAGCTGCCAAGAAAGCCGAAGAAGATAGAAGACGAAGGGAAGCAGAAGCTAAAAAAGCCGAAGAAGATAGAAGACGGAGGGAAGCAGAAGCTAAAAAAGCGAAGCAGGAAGAATATCTGAAAGGCAGGAGAGTCGGCGGTTTAATCTGGTCAGACCGCTCATCAGAAACAATGAACTGGAACGTGGCAAAACAATACTGTGCGAACCTGGTCGAAGGCAGTTTTACCGACTGGAGGCTGCCTACCATCAGCGAACTGAGAAAATTGATTAAAAACTGTTATTCTCAATCCGGTGGATCATGCAGAATATCAGATAATTGTCTTTCACGCGATTGTGACACAGCCTGCTGTTGCGGTGGTAACAAAGGTTCTTATTATAACAAATTGACGAACCAAGATGCTGAGATCTTATGGTCATCATCTACATTCTCAGATAATGCAGATGCTGCGTGGGTAGTGCTTTTTTTAAATGAAGATTATGATATTGGCAAAAAAGGGGTGCACTTGCATGGCTATAAAAAAAGTGGTTCGACTTTTTTTGTCCGTTGTGTCCGCTAAATATGTAAAGAGAATAAATTTTTAAGAGGTGACATCCATGTCAAACGAAACTGAGAAATACTACAGCTGATTTATTATGAGGTGAAAATGAGAGAAATTATTAAAAAAAACATCGGTGTAATTTTAGTGGCTGTTGCAGCTATTGTTATTGAATTAGGTATGTTGCTTCCAGCCATGAGTATTTTTGGAATTACAAGTTCATTTTTTAGAACATACAAAGGAAACCTTAGTTTTAATCCAGTTGTTGCGGTGTTTTTGTTGTTTGCTGTATTAGTGTTGCTTTTTGCATCATTGGAGAGAAAGATTCCGACATTTGTCTTTTCTATTCTTTCTGGAAGTGGAGCCTTGCTTCTTTTCTTTTTAAATAATGTTAGTGAAAAAGAAATGGGCGAATTGATTGCTCTTTTTCACTTTAAATCGGGGTATTATCTGACACTTGTCGGCGGTATTTTAATGATAGTAGTCGGTATTCTTTACCTTTTCCTTGGGACGAAAAATACAGAAAAAGTATCTTGGTCAATAAAATTAACAAGATTAGGTATTTGTTTGGCAATTTTTGTTGTTTTGTTTTTGATATTTGATCAAGGTGAAGGAGTATTGACAAATAAAAACATAGGGGATGCTGAATGGTCAGATCGTTCTCCAGACACAATGACATGGGATGATGCGAAACAATACTGCATTAACCTGACTGAAGGAGGTCACAACGATTGGAGACTGCCGACAATCAGTGAATTAAGGACAGCTATAAAAAACTGCGCAGGTACGGAATCTGGCGGTTCTTGCGGGATTACAGACACTTGTTTGGCAGCAGGAAGTTGCGGATGGTCAGAAGAAAATTGTGGTGGTTGTCACGCCAAGAACAATTACGGCACATACAGTAAACTAGGAGACAGAGATGGTTTTTTTTGGTCTTCCTCTACAGTATCTGATGATACAGATTTTGCATGGCAGGTGTTTTTTTACAATGGGCGTGTTACCAACACTGGTAAGGCGAATAGTGGCTATGTCCGTTGTGTAAGGTAAAGATAACAATTCAGGAGAAAGTAACCCATGGGAATGCCTGAACAGAAGCCGCATGTCGGTATGAATATCGCGCCTGACGGTACGATTTATGAGGTTTTGAAAGACGGAACGATCAGACGGATCGGTGTAATATCGTCAGACGGCGAATTCGAGTCATTCGGAGAACAGAAGAACGATTTTAAGGTAAGGGATTCGGTTTTATATCGGATAATCAACGGGAAGGAGCAGAAAATCGGCCGTGTAATGCCGAACGGGGAGATCGAAACAGTAAATCAAAGGATCAAAAACGAAGCGGAAATCTCCAGAAACAAGGTTAAAAAATTAATGATAGTCAGTGTTCTGATTGCGTTTGTGATAGTTGTAGGTGCAGGACTTTATATTTTTGATGAGCAGCAGCAGATTAAAGAAGAACAACGAAAAGCCGATGAAGAGCGCGGACTGGAAAAAGAAAAAGATGAAGAATACGCGAACAAAATTAAGCCTATATATCAGGATTATCTGAATGAGACTTCTCCGAAAGTTGAAAAGCTTGATTCATATATAAAGCAGCTGAACAACATTCTGGAATTACACGAGCTGAAATATGATGAAAACAAGGATGAAGTGAATAAAATAGTCACAAAAATAAAAGAAAAAAAGGCTGAGATACTATTAGAGGAAAAAAAGAAAGCCGAAGAAGAGCGAAAAAAGAAAGAAGAGTACGAAAAAAAGATTAAGCCTGTGTATTCCGAATATCAGGGAAAAACATCACCTGAAATCAGTGATTTGGAATCTTATATAAGCCGACTGAATACGCTGAAATCAGAACTTAAATACGCTGAAAACAGGCAAAAAGCAGCGGATATAATTAGAAAAATAGAACAAAGGAAAACAGAAGTCGAAGCTGCCAAAAAAGCCGAAGAAGATAGAAGACGGAGGGAAGCAGAAGCTAAAACGCTTTACATGGAAGCAAACGCCATGAAAGACGAAGATCCTGAGGCAGCGAAGAGACTGCTTTGGAAAATTATCAATTCGGTAGATCCAGACAGCAAACGCTACAAAAAGGCGAAAGAACTTCTGGAAAAATTATAATCGGAGGAAAAATGAAAAACCTTTTTATTTTAACGGTATTTTTTGCCGCAATGTTTTTGATTGTCGGTTGTTGCGAAAGCGGTGATCGTAAGTGTCAGGATGGCGATGTTTTCTATTGTACGGATTCAGGAACATGGAAGCTCGATGAATTATGCGGAGGTAATGGCTGCGAGGATGGAGTTTGCAAGGAATTAAATCTTGATGGACAATGTTCACCGGGGGATCGTACGTGTTTTAGTGGCGGTAAGGAAGCCGGCTACTGCGTGACGGTAGGACACTGGGAACGCGAAACTTGTCCTTACGGATGCAATTCATCAACAGGAAGATGTAAAGCTGATTCTGATGAGGATGATGAAAAAAATGAGTGGTATTATAAATGCATCGACGGGGATTCATATTACTGTTCTCCTGAATCGTGCAATATAGTTGATGTCTGCCATCAATACGGTTGCAACGAATCAACAGGCAAATGTAACACAACACTGCCGGATGGTTCAGACGATGAGGGTCAGACACCTTCTTCCGGAATTCCTGAATGCAGTTCGACAAGTTCGGCACCGTGCAAAGATTCTTCAAGCGGACTCATGTGGTCGGATAAAGCTTATTACACAATGAGTTGGGAAACGGCTGTTGATTATTGTGATGAACTTTATAGAAGCGGATTCAGTGACTGGCGTGTACCTGATATTGATGAACTGAGAACACTTGTTAAGAATTGTCCGGAAAGCGAAACCGGCGGGGAATGTCCGATAAGCGAGGCAGGCGGTGTTTTGTCCCAGCTCTATGTCACAGAATGCATGGGATGCGGATACGGCGGATTCAGCAAATTGGGAGATACAGATATTCTTTGGTCATCATCCTATGTCGACGAAGACGATGATTATGCATGGTATATCTCTTTCTCAAGTGCCGAAATATCTGTAGCCTATAAATATGAAGACGGTTGCGATGAGGTGTATAACAGCTGTGTTATAACTGTCCGCTGTGTCCGGTAAATAAATTCTTAGATTAGGAGAAAAACATGTCAAACGAAACTTGGAAATGTCCTAACTGCGGGAAACAGGAAGTAACAAGTAATTTCTGCCCCGACTGCGGCACTAAAAAGCCGGAAGCAAAGAAGATGGTTATGTCAGAGGAGATGAATCAAAGACTTGAAGAAGAAAGAAAACTGCGCAAAGAGTTGGCAGAATTGTTGAAAAAAAAGAGCATTGGAACTTTAGGAGAGACTACTGTAATGATTCCATGCGGTGGATTAATAGGAACGCCTGAAGTTCACGTGAAAGACAAAAATCGTAAACATAAGAACGTTGAATTTCAGAATCTGCAACAAATGCTTCTGGTAGTTACCGATACCGGTAAAATCTGGAATCATAAAAATCCATTCCTTGAAAAGTACAAGGAACAGGTGCTTGTCGTGTGTCTTGGCGGAGAAAAAGCAACTGACAAGTACGAATGTTTTGTGCCGTCATCTTTAAGCAATGTTGAAAAAAGGTTGAGCTGCGAAAAAAGAAAAAGTGACGATTGTAAAGAAACAGCCGATGAAAAGGAATCTTTAACGATAGAACAAAAAAGAAGGATATTAGTGGCTCGTTTAAAAGGCGGTATGCCTGTTTCGATTTCTTCCAACAACACAACGGTACAACAATATCAATATATTTTAAACAATCCCCTTTATCCTGCAAAAGATGAACTTTGCAATAAATTCAAATCTTACACAGATATAGTTTTTCTTGCCGATAGCGTGGAAAGTTCTCTTTATCCGTATCAGATTGCGAGAGAAAATCTGATTTTTTCCCAATCTTCGGATTACAGCATTCATCTGGTTGCAGCTGTTGATTCTAAGAAAAATAATCACAATATGCTTTCTGATTTGTCTTATGTGAGCTCGGTCGCATACTATGAGACGGACAAAGTATTCATGAATTTTTATAATAAGAATGATCGCATTTTAAGTTGCTCATACGACGGTGACTATATCAAAGACAATCTTGGAGAAATGATACCATACTTTCTGAACTTTCCGCACGACAGGAGCGGCCGTTACTATTTTGATTTCACTTCCATGAGCTACAAGAGCATTGATGAAGGAGTTGAGATGGTGGAAATGCAGCTCCCGAGAATCGACGGGAAAGAAGTCTGCAACATGCTCCGCATGAAAAGAATAGAACTGGCAGCAGCAAACAACATTCCGTTTGAAAGTGAGGAATGTCCTTCAACAGGTGCCTGTGCCGGGACATGCCCGAAATGTGATGAGGAGGCGGAATATTTGCGAAAGTGTCTGGAAAAGATTCCGGAGGAAAAGCGCGGTTATCCGCAATTTGACCCGAGAAAGGAGGTTTAAGTCATGTTGGGAGATATTATGGGAATATCCCGTCTCAGAATGGGAATCGACGGGAAAGGCGTTACAACGCTTGTAGGCTTTTTCGGCTGTCCGCTTCACTGCAAATACTGTTTGAACGAACATTGCCACGAAGGCTACGACACGGCAAGAGCAGTTTATACTCCGAAAGAATTGATTGATGTGCTGAAAAAAGACGATATCTACTACCGTATGACAGGCGGAGGAATAACTTTCGGCGGCGGAGAACCGCTTTTGCAGTCGGCATTTATCCATGAAGTGTGCGAATTGGCTGATAAGAGATGGAAAAAAAATATCGAGACTTCACTCAATGTGCCGTGGGGATTTGTCGAGCCTTTAATAAATGATATCGACGAATGGATCATCGACATAAAAGAGATAGATGAAGTGTTATATGAAAAATATACCGGCGCATCCATTGATAATATGAAAAACAATCTGCTCAGACTCAGAGATCTGGTAGATTCTTCAAAAATCTATATCAAAGTACCGAAAATCCATAATTTCAACAACGAGGAAAATGTAGAAAAATCGGTAAAGTGGATCAAGGAAAATCTGAAAGTCGAACCAGAAGTGTTTGATTATATTGTGCCGGGAGAATATGAAGAGTCAAGGCTTATAAATCATATGCATCCCTTCGAGATTCCTAGGGGAGGATTAATTGGAGACCCAAGATATGACTATCATGAAAAAATCTCTGATGCACAGGAAAGAATTTCGAAATTGATTGCCGAAAATCCACAGATAACCAGAGAAGAATTGGCTAAAGCCTGCGGTGTTTCTTTGGCAGGGATAAAATGGCTGATAAACAATCTTCCTGACAAGGTTGGCAAAATCGTAAAATTCGGCATATACAAGAGCATTGAAATCAAATGGCGTGTGCTTGATGTCGATATGTCGGACAATACTGCTCTGTTAGTCAGTGAATACGGTTTGGAAGAAGAGAGATTCGATGCAAATTCCAACAATTGGTCAAATAGTGAAATCAGAAAATGGTTGAACGAAACATTTTATAATGCATTTACACCAGCGGAACAGGCAAAAATAATTTCTCGACCCGGCGGCGAAAAGGTCTTTTTATTAAGTAAAGAAGAAGTTGAGTATTTCTGTTCTGATGACAGTGTCAGAATCTGTCGTTCATATAATTTACGTAATGCATTGTTGGGTTCGCAGGAGGCATGCGATCCTGTTTGCTGGTGGCTCAGTTCGCCTGGATCCTACCCAAACTTTGCCTTGTATGTAGATCGCAAAGGTGTTGTCTGCGACAGCAGCTTTGTCCATCTTGCGAACTGTTATGTTCGTCCGGCGATATTGGTGAAATTTTGAAATGTATAAATAAAAATCAATTAACGATTTCGTAGGAGTTCACAATGGGAATGCCTGAACAGAAACCGCAGGTCGGGATGAATATCGCGCCTGACGGCACAGTTTACGAGGTTTTGAAAGACGGAACTATCAAGCGGATAGGTAAAGTTTCATCGGATGGTAATTTCGAGCCGTTCGGAGAACAGAAAAACGATTTTAAGGTGATAGATTCGGTTTTATATAGGATAATCAACGGCAGGGAAGAAGAAATAGGCCGGATATCGCCTGACGGAGATATAGAACCGGTTTCGGCCACTTGGGTGTGCCCGAAGTGCGGAATGAAGGAAAATAATAATGAATTCTGTCCTAAATGCGGTTTCAAAAGACCTGAACGGGTAAGTAAAACCAAAAGAACATACAAAACGGCAATCCTTGTTCTGGTGCTGGTTTTGCTTGCCGTGGGGCTTCTGTGGAATTTATATTTAACTGCATTGGTTAATCAAAAAGCTTCATCCGGTGTGTCATTACTGAATTCACGGAATGAGGAGATTCTTCAGCGTCTGGATGAACTTGAAGCGTGGCAGAAGCAGGAATATTTCCGAGGTCGTAAAATCGACAATCTTATTTGGTCGGACCGCTCGTTAAACAAAATGAACTGGGAAACTGCGAAAAAATACTGTGAAAACCTGAGTGAAGGCAATTTTACAGACTGGAGACTGCCTACAATCAGCGAACTCAAAACAACTATACAAAACTGCAATTCCGGCGGATCCTCCTGCAAAGTTTCAGACAGCTGTTTATCAAGTAGCTGCTACTCAAGTGACTGTTATTGTAGTGGTAAAAGCAACAACGGCGCTTATTACAGTAAACTTGGTGATCCTGACTGGGTCTGGCTTTGGTCGTCTTCTACTCTATCTGATTATCCAGGTTACGCGTGGCGCGTGGGTTTCAACGAAGGTCGTGTGGGCGACGGCAGTAAGTCGAGCAATAACTATGTTCGTTGTGTGAGGAAGGAGAGCCCGTTGAGACCGCATTTTGCGCAGCGTAGCGAGCATATTTTGCGCACGCCGGTTGTGAGAGGCGGGCGCTGACCTCACTGTCTCGTTTCCTCTCGCATTTCCCGGAAAATTGAGTATAATACGGCGGTTTTGTATGTGGCGTTCCGCATGGTTATGTTTCAAAACAAATGGAACGGAATGCCACGCAGGGCATTCCCTGCGAGGATGAAATATTGCCGTGCAGGTTTTTGCGGAGGAACAATGGGAATTTACATCAATCCTGGAAATGAGAATTTAAAAAGGGATCTGAATTCAGAGATTTTTATCGACAAGTCTTTGATTCTTAAAAAATTTTGCAGACTGCTGAACACGGATCAGAGTTTTATCTGCGTTTCCCGCCCGCGTCGTTTCGGCAAAACGAGAATCAACAAGATGATGACTGCATACTTTTCAAAAGGGTGTGATTCTCTCGCGCTTTTTGAAAACCTGAAAATAGCGAACGAACCTTGTTTTAAAGAAAACCTTAATAAATTCAATGTGCTGACTATCGATCTCGGCTCCGTTTACAGCCGAGTTAAAAACAAAGCTGAACTTCTCGATTATTTGGAAAACGAACTTCTTAAAGATTTCAGAAACGAATTCCCGAATGTCGAATTTTCTGAAAATATGCCTCTTGCCGACATGATTCAGCAGGCTTATATAAAAACCGGAACAAAATTCGTGATAATCATTGACGAATACGATGTTCTGGTGCGTGAACGTGTGAGTGATGAACTTTTGAAGGAATATCTGGAACTTCTGAATTCGCTTTTCAAGAACAACGAACTTTCTCCGGCAATCGCTCTTGCGTATCTCACCGGAATTCTGCCGGTAATCCGTGATAAAGTGCAGTCAAAACTCAATGTTTTCGAGGAATCAAATATGCTTGATCCTTTCGGCATGGAGGAATTTTTCGGATTTACAAAAGAGGAAGTGGAGGAACTCTGCGACAGATACGGAATGAGTTTCGCCGAGTGCGAAAACTGGTATGACGGTTATAAAATCGGCAATATCAGTGTTTACAACCCAAACTCCGTTGTAAAGGCAATGACACGCCGCAGATATGCGAATTACTGGCAGGTCACAGGGTCCTACGAAGCAGTTTCGGACTATATCAAGCTTGATTATAAAGGCATAAGAACAGCGGTCTCGGACATGATGGCCGGAGAGCAGGTCCCTGTAAATGTTGTGAATTTCAGGAATTCGCTGAAAGCAATAAACAGCCGGGACAACGTTTTTACCTATCTTATCCATCTCGGATATCTGAATTATGATGAAGATACAGGGCTCTGCCGCATTCCGAACAAAGAAATCAGACAGGAGTGGGAATCGGCTGTAGGCGATGCCGAAAATTTCAGTAAAATTGCCGAAATGATCGAGGATTCAAACAGGCTTCTCAAATGGACTATTGAAGGTGAAGCAGAGCGGGTTGCAGCCGCGCTTGACAATGCGCATCGCAATGTTGCCGATCCGCTTGACTACAACGACGAATCATCGCTTAAAACGGCAATAATTTTAGCGTATTACACAGCACGCTCAAAATATACAATCGTGAAAGAGCTTCCTTCCGGCAAAGGTTTTGCCGACATTGCCTTCATTCCGCTTGACAAAAAAGATCCTGCAATAATTGTTGAACTCAAATGGAATAAGGATGCTGAATGCGCTATCAAACAGATAAAAGATAAAAAATATCCTGCTGTTCTGGAAAATTATCTCGACAACCTGTTTCTTGTAGGCGTGAATTACGACAAAAGCACCAAAGTTCACGAGTGCGTGATAGAAAAATATCAGAAATAGTTAGCGATTCGGAGAAAACACAATGGGAATGCCGGTAAACACTGAAAACAGGTGGCAGGTAGCAGCTGACGGGACAATTTTCGAAGTTTTGGAAGACGGCACAATAAAACGGATAGGAAAATTATCACCTGGCGGCAAATTCGAGCCGTTTGAAACGCCGAAGAATTGGAACTGTCCGCAGTGCGGAAGGGAAAACGATTCTGAGAATAATTTCTGCGGAGATTGCGGAACTAAAAAACCGGAAACGGGAATAAGTGTCGTAGGGAAAGCTGTGCCGGGAGCAAAGCGTAAAAAATGCTGCGGAGAATTTCTGGATGCCGGATTTAA
>Ga0310690_10010440_pt1 | contig 11556 bp, 14 predicted proteins | sample AusTroGonzalo_MG_2_FD_207661 | JGI IMG/M metagenome (GOLD analysis project Ga0310690, IMG submission 207661) | Bovine rumen microbial communities from tropical cattle in Woodstock, Queensland, Australia - Gonzalo_04 (v2) (version 2) | ecosystem: Host-associated > Mammals > Digestive system >...
TTCCGCCGCCATCCTGCTCGGTGTGATTCTGGCCGGGAGGCGCATTTAATCGCATTTTTATGCGCCAAAACGCAAATTAAATTTGGTGGATTCGCAAACTGTTCCTATATTTGCAATCCCAAAACACAACTGGTGCTGTAGCTCAGATGGTAGAGCAAAGGACTGAAAATCCTTGTGTCGGCAGTTCGATTCTTCCCAGCACCACGGAAATGTGCCTCTGACGATGGTCAGGGGCATTTTTAGTTTATAGGAGTCACCACAAAGTCACCACATCGGGAGAGTTTGCCTCTGAATATAGCCAAAGGCCTCCTTTGTTTCCCTGGTGAGGCCAGATGTGTTTTGTTTGCTGGAGTCAAGTTCGTTTTTACAGAAGAAATTGGAAATAGTCATATTCGCTATTTCCACATTTTGTTCTCAACTTCACGTCAAGAATATCACTCTTGACTATGAAGATCCTCCTAGACAATGGCCACGGCATTGACACTCCTGGCAAGCGAAGCCCCGGCGGCCTCTTTCGCGAATTCGCTTACACAAGATTCCTGGCACATCAGATCCATGCACAACTCACGACCCGGGGCGTCGATGCCCAGCTGCTGGTGCCAGAGCTGGAAGATATATCTTTGCCGGAGCGTTGCCGGCGAGTTAACTCCATCTGCCAAGAACTCGGTAAAGACCAGGTCCTTCTCATTTCCATCCATGTCAACGCAGCCGGCATGGGCCAACAGTGGATGAATGCTCGAGGCTGGAGCTGCTTCTCCTCCGTCGGCCAAACGAAAGCGGACGTCCTGGCCACCTGCCTATACGAAGCGGCAAAGACCGGCCTTCCTGGACATCGCATCCGTGAAGACAACACGGACGGAGATCCGGATCTCGAGAAACACCTTTTCATCCTCCGTCGCTCCTTCTGCCCTGCTGTCTTGACCGAGAATCTGTTCATGGATAACCAGGAGGACGTTGCCTTTCTGGAGTCAAAAGAAGGCGCCTTGGCGCTTGTTAAGCTCCACGTTGACGGAATCCTCCAGTACATCTCTATGTAGCACTAATAATATACAATTTGCCCCGACTGCAATTCGCAGTCGGGGCTTATTCATTAGAAGAAGGTGCCGGTCTCCCGGCCCATATCAGGCTGACAGCTCAGCGCTGGCCAGCATCTCTCCGGACTTTTCGCCGGTGGCGGTATTCACGTAGAAATACTTGAAGAACACCTTGGGGGCGCCGGCGGACGGAGCGCCGCACTTGGCGTCGTAGGCACTCTTGATATCGATCGCGGTCGACACCGGCGTGAGCGGGTCGCCAAAGGCGGCCGCCTTGCTGTATGCGCGGGTGATGCCCCGGCCCTGCGGCTCGGAAGCCTGAATGACCAGCTTCAGGTTCGTCACGTCGGCCGGAATCTCCGCCAGCGTGAAACTCATTGCCGCAGAGGAGATCGAGATGGTCGCCTCCGCCGGCGACTCCACGCCGGCCAGGGCAGGGACGTCCGTCAGGATAGCGCCCCCGCAATACACCACCCAGTAGTTCAGCCGCATGAACAGGTTGGATCCGGAGATCTTGCTCTTGGTGCCCAGCACCGAGCGGCCCTCGGCCGTGTTCGCAGCAGCATTCCACGCCAGGATTTGCGCGTTGGTGAGGTTCTTCCAGGCCTGGCTCAGCTGCTTGAACACAGCCTTCACGGATGCCTGGAAAGACGTGCGGGTACTCCCGCCATAACCACGGTTGCGGATGTACTTGCGTCCGCGGGTCTTCGCAGCAGTCACGCCCTTGGCGCTGCCGCTCATCTCATCGAATGCGATGGAAGGATTGTACTTCATAGCTTGAAGGTTTTAAGGTTTGAAATGATATGGATAAAGAAAAGCGTCAGCAAAGCCAGTGCAAGCATACAGGCATAACCACCTGCAGCAAGCTTGAAACGCTCCCACGCCGTGAGCTTGCGCTCGACTTCAACGGGCTTCTCGACGATCCGGTCCCGCCATACAAGCGAATCCCGATACACGAGCTCCGTCTGGACCTGTACCGGTTCCCGGACCGCTTTAGTGGCAAGAGAATGCGACAACCGACCTCCGGACACCATAGCTTCGGACTTGGCGAACCGGTTCTCGAGCACCGAGACCGTATCCTGGACTTCGACGCGATCTGAGATCACCGGCAGCTGCACATAGGCCGTATCGATGCGGATCTCCCGCTCGATGCGAACCTCCACAAAGGAACTGTCCTGGACTGGAAGCGTCCGGACAGTCCCGCAGGAGGATGCGCTGAGAATCAGCGCGACAAGCAAAGAGAGATTGAGGTATTTCATTGTTCAGATTTCGTCATATTGGTTACCTGGTCAAGACCCGCCTCGAACTTGCGGAACTTGACATCGTAGGAAGTCTTTACACCCAGGATGGCACCAGCCAGAACAAGCATCTCCGACACGATAGAGATAGCAGAATTCGAGATCTCGCCATACGGAGGCACAAAGAACAGGCATACGCACGCAATCAGGACACCGATCGTAAAGCTGGCGATAGCGATCGATCCCTGCAGGCGGGTCAGGTGGTTTGCATTTTTCATCTCGAGATCCTCCTTCTTTAGTTATTATCTCCACGCACAAAGAAGGCCTTGAGGAACTTCGTCCCATAAGGCCACAATTCCTGATAGCCAGGATTGATAACCTGGAATCTCGGCCCCGTGACCTCGGCCAACATCACGTACGTGCCGCTCGCACTCGCCCTGCCACAGCACATGATAGGAATCTCCGCATAGATATCATTTGGCAAACCGGCCACCTCAAAGGAAAACGGCTCGTCCTCTTCAGCCCCGTGCAAAGGGTTGAGATCCATAAACAGGCTGACCCAGTGCTCCCGGACGACACAATTGCTCTTCCATACTTGAGCCTCGCCGTCTTCGATGCTGGCAGAGACCGCCGTCACACCCTCAAAGGTAAACGGCCCCACTTCGCCCCGCGGCACGAAAGCACACGCGAATACCAGCGTGAAATCGCCATAATACTGATACAGCCGGCACTTCTCGATGCAAATCGTATTGCCGCCCCGGATCCGCGCCTTCACGATGGTCGCGAACGGCGCAGAGCTCTGCTTCCGCATAACCAAGTATACGGCCGTCTCCGCGCTCTTCCGCATCGGCTGGTCCGGAAGGAAGATCTCCAGCTCCTTTGCAGCCAGGAAGGCCGGATCTGAAGCCGACACGTCGACCTGGCCGTTCAGCACAAGAATGTCGGCAGAGGAATAGGCCTTGAACGTGATGGGCCCAGCGCCAAAGTTGTTTCCAATAGCAGTAATCATAGTTCGTCAAAGTTTAGTAGTTCACAGGCGCCGCAACATCGAAGATCTCGCAGCCATACACATCGTAATCCAACTCAGGCAACACAATCAGATTGGGTTCTCCGCTCACCTCGCGGACCTCGACCTCCACGAAGTTAATCGTCCAATGCTTGCCGTCGTTGCCCCTGGCCAGGAAATAGCTTTGATGTTCCGCAAACTTGGATGCCGTCTGAGGATCCAGCGGCGCATAACCATTGACCTGAGAGCCGTGGTATCCATAGCTGCCCCTGCAGGAACCAATAACGGATCCGCGCGAAAGCTCATACTCGAAGTCCTTGAAAACACACTGGTCCTCCGTCGTATAATCCCGTACACGGATGACAGCCCGGTTGCTGGGAACGCTGCCGCCGAAGATGGGCGCCGGACCGGCGATGCCGGAAATCCGCGTGACCTGCCCCGTGAACCCCGTGCACGAGTCCGCCCAGTACAGCTCGACGAAGAACTTCTTCCCATCCTCGACCTCCACGCCCAGCACCTCGGCAAAGGCATCCGTCAGATCTAGCTCACCCCAATCCGTCTCCTCCGAAGAAGACACCACCACAGTCTTCGACCAGGCAGAGGACACTCCGACGCTCTGGGAGCTCGACATCTTTACCACAAGGCGCAGATTGTCATCCGGCTCCTCAATCCCATCGATCCTCACAGTCGAGGAGTTGACATACATTGCCGCCAGCTGGACTTGCGGGACATTATCGAGCCCGATGGGAGCCTCTGTGATCGGGTTGCTGCCAACCATAACCAGGTTGCAGTTAAGCCTGACAAAAACGTTGTGCGCCGTGAGAGTCGCTCCCCTTCCGAGAGATGAATTCGCATTGTACTGGCTGGCCAGCTGTCCCCATCTGGCCATCTCCGAGTCAGTCAGATTCCTGAAGGCTCTTGATATTTTGGACAGCCTGTTCCTGGACACCGCCTGTGCTGGCGTAAATATCGCAGATTGGGTGGCGCGGACGGAGAGAACCGTCCGGCCACCCACCCGGCGGGCAGTGACATCCTTCGCCGTGCCAGCAAAGGCGTCGTAAGCAATGGAGGGAAGTGCGATCATAGTCTAAGTACGTATCTAGTTTTAAGTTGTTAGTGCATTTCCTTGTGCAAATGTTTGTATAAAATGTGGAAATATCAATCAATGAGTTAAATATCTCCACCTTAACAATTAAATCAACCAAAAATCGAGGCCGGAACGAGCCAAAGCACACCAGGTCCATCAGTATTATTTTAAATTATTGCCAGCACCAAGAATACCGACTTAGAAATCTCTTGTTTTAGGATTTGAAACCGCGCAAATGCGAATAATTACAACTCCAAGTTACAGATTCGCACTCCTGTCATTTTGGTTCCCTGTTGTTATTGTTGTATCATTTATCGACTATTTTTCGTCAGCGTTCTTCTTGCCCTCCGATTCTTTATCTAATTGTAAATATGCATTGTGCGTATGCTGGCGCGCGATTCTTCTTTAACTTTCATAATTAATTCTGTAATTATTTGCGATCCTTCCAAAAACGCTTTCATATTTCCACATTTTGCTTATACTTTTGCCGACGCTTTCAAATCGGAAGTAGGATATCACAGGTCCTTTTCACTAACAATTACAAATAACCTACAATTATGTTGGAGTCAGAATCCGTTTTGGGTTTCTTGAAGAATATCTTGAAACCCGCAATTGCCGAAGCGCTTGCTGAAGTCGGCATCATGCACAAGCAGAACAATGAGACGCGTTATTACACGAGAGAGGAGGCTTGTAGACATTTGAAGATTGGAACGACAACATTCTACCGCTTGGCTAAGAAAGGCAAAATCAACATCCTAAAGATTGAAGGGAAAACCCTGGTGGATGCCAATGAATTGGACGAAGCCATCGAGACCCGCCAAGTTTACCGTTATCAGCACTGATAGGAGACAAGCACAATGGAAACTGATCCTATCAAAGCAATCTGCGCTGAAGTTGAAAGCGCGACGTCGTCAGACAACATCGGAATGTTCACCGTAAAGACGGCCAACAGAACCCTTGAAGATGCAAGTCTGCGTCCTAATCCTGAACCTCTATTCCACGAGCTTTGGTACGAAGGAGAAGTCTGCTGCCTATTCTCCGATTCAAATCTGGGCAAATCTATCTATGCAGTTCAGATGGCCGAAGAGATCTCACTCACCCAGAATGTCCTACTCGTAGACTGCGAGCTCTCAGACAAACAGTTCCAGCTGAGATATACTGATATGAACTCCAATGTCCTTCATCCCTTCCCGGAAGGACTCTTCCGTGCAGAAATAAACCCGATGTCCTTTGATGTCAAGGGCCTCGAAGACAAGATCCTCAGCAACATCGAGGAGGCCATGCTCCATCTGCACTGTAAGGTGGCCATCATCGACAACCTTACCTACCTTTGCAACGACTCGGATAAAGGCGCTGATGCCGGCATCTTCATGATGAAGCTTATGACCTTGAAGAAGCGCTACGGCTGGTCAATCCTGGTCATTGCCCATACCCCCAAGCGAAGCCTTTCCAGCCCCATTACCCAGAACGACCTGGCCGGATCCAAGAAGCTCTACAACTTTTTCGACTCCGTCTTCGCCATCGGCAAGTCCGCCAAAGACACCCGATACCGCTATGTCAAGCAGCTAAAGGTCCGTGCCGGCGAGTTCCGCTATGATGCCGATAACGTGATGGTCTACGAGATCGAGAAGGAAGGCGGCTATGTCCACTTCGCCTTCCGTGAATTCGCTTCTGAACATGAACATCTCCGGGACCGCTCCGAGGAAGAGGTAAACACCCAAGAGCAGAATGTCAAGGAATTACTCGACAAACGCAAGTCCTATCGTGAAATCGCAAGGATCCTCGGCATCAGCAAGTCTCTGGTCGGCAAAATCGCCGCCCGGATTCAGTCCATGTCCACCGCACTCGGCAAAGACGGCCCGGACAAATTGGACGGCGTGGACACCAAGGTCCTCGTCGAGTCTGCTCCCCTCTTCACCTAACTGTCCACATTGTCCACATCATCCACGGCGGTTACTCCCCTCTCCGCCGTGGACATGTGGACACTACCCTCTCGACAATGTATAACTTGCAGAAATACATGGGTATTGCATCCCGTTATACCTGTCCTTCTTGTGGACGCAAAAGATGCTTCACCCGCTATGTGGACGAATCCAATGAGCCGCTTCACGAGACTGTCGGCCGCTGCGACCACGAGTCCTCCTGCGGCTACCACTACACCCCGAAGCAGTTCTATGCCGACCATCCGGATCTGAAGCCCGGTAAGGACTGGAGAGAAGACCGACCGGCCTGGCTCGACAAGCCCCAACTGGCACCAACCTGCTTTCTGCCCAGGGACATCGTCTCCCGCTGCGTCCGCTACGACTATGATTCTTCCTTGGTAGCATTTCTCCGCACCCTCCTGGATCCGGCTGTGGTCGACAACCTCATCGATGTTTATCGTCTCGGCGTCACCCGCGCCCGAGACATCATTTATTTTCAAATCGACACGCTGGGCCGCTGCCGCACTGGTAAGGTGATGAAATATGATCCAGACACAGGTCACCGAATCAAGGACGAAGGCACGCCTAACCGCATCACCTGGGTCCACTCCCTAATGAAGCGAGCCGGCCAGCTGCCGGCAGGCTGGGTCCTCTCCCAGTGCCTCTTTGGTGAGCACCTCCTGCCGGCGCACCCCGACCAGACCGTCGCCCTGGTTGAATCCGAGAAAACCGCCCTAATCTGCGCCGGCCTGATGCCCAAATATCTCTGGCTGGCCACCGGCGGCAAATCCTGCCTCAATGACAGGATCCTAGTTCTCAAAGGACGCAAAGTGATTGCCTTCCCTGACGTCGATGGCTTCCAAGACTGGACCGACAAGCTGGCCAAATATCCCCAGCTCGGCATCACTGTCAGTCCCCTGCTCCAGCAGAACGCCACAGCCGAAGACCTGGCTGCTCACATTGACATCGCCGACTGGCTCATCCGCTGCCGGCTCAGTCCGCCTGCAGAGACGGGAAAAAAACACTGCGCCGCCTTCCTTCGTGCGGCTCGCTACCTCGATCCCGAGTTTCAGAGCGAGGTTGAAGCGCTGATTGAAGACTTGGACCTGGAATTCTGGGGCGCTGCGGCGGATTGTGATCAGTCTTCTTTGGATGATTGTTGTTCTGATGATACTGGAACAATGTAATAGATAATAAGATTTTTGTATCTTTGTTTACTTCAGAAATCAAGCACAAACACATGAAACATTATCAAAGTGAATTCGACGGCCAGAAGGAGTTCTATGAGAGGGTTAGTATTAATCCCGATTTGTCTCATTATACAGATGGTTTAGACCGTGGTAATTTGTATGAGAACAAACTGGACATATCAAATATTTATAAGGTTCTTTTTCAGGCTATTAAATATGCATCTCGTATACGTATTAGGGGGGAGAAACTTCCGGCCAATCTTATACTTAATGATTTGAATAAAGAGGTTGCATATATATTCAAATCAAAAGATTTGTTGCAAGATATTGAGAAAATATATTTCGGTGCGGCTAGTCGAGGAAATGATGAGTATAAAACAGAGGCACCATATAAAACAGTGGATTATTCCACTCCTAATGGCCTCCTTGAACTATTGACTTATGTTAACAGTGAGGAATTTGTAAAATACCATGTTAATTCTTCCAATATTGTTGGTCTCTCTCAACAGTACTACAAGTCTAACCCAGATAAAGATGCATTTATAAACGGGGATAAGGCAGAGATTCGTCACCCCAAAGTCCTATCTGATAGAATTATTCCTTACGCAAAGAAGAATAATATGGAATTTAAGGGGATTATGGATTGTTTAAATCCAGGTCTTCTTCAAAGAGAGCAAGGCGCATATTATACTCCGCCAGCCTATGTGGCTGAGATGCAAAAGAACCTTATTCAAGCGGTAAAAGAAGTTCCTTCGGGGATGGATTATGTTGTCATAGATAGATGTGCTGGTACCGGAAATCTCGAAGATGGCCTTCCAGAAGAGATATTGGGTCACTGCATTCTTTCCACGATTGAGTTCAATGAATATGTAATCTTGAACTACAAGTATGGCGATAAATGCCAAGTCGTTATTCCTAATACGGATGCATTGGCGTACGATATAATCCCAGCAGAGCAAGATGGTGGTAAAATCACTAACGATTATGTTAGAGAAAAGGTGAACGACGATAACTGTGTGGTTATTTTAATGGAGAATCCTCCCTACAGTGAAGTCGCCGCCGGTAGCGTTCAAAAGACCGGGAAAAAAGAGAATCTTTGGAAGAAGAGTTGGGTTTATTCTCAGATGGAAATAGAGTGCTCCGGTGTTGTTTTGAATGATCTTACTAACTTGTTCATTTGGAGTGGTTTTAAATACTATCTTAGGAAGCAGGAGGACAGCTATATTTTGTTCTCTCCGACAAAATATTGGCGCACACAAGGTTTAGCAGATAAAGTGTTTCGAGCAGGTTTTTTGTGTAATCGGAAGGAATTCCATGCAGACCAAGGATCAGCTATCGGGTGTATCTGGTGGCAGAATATAGAAGACACAAAAACCGAGTCGTTGTCTTTGACACCATATGATATTGTTTCTAATTCTGCGCAAAGAGCTGCAGATGATATTACTATTCGAAAAGCCTATAAGAATTTCACTTCTGCATTTGATAATCGGAGATTTAAAAATGACGCCAAGGGTATTATTTGCGAACGTGATGGAAGGGAATTTGAGAATGATGGGCGCAAGAGCTACATTGATCCAATATTTAACAAGAACATAGTCGCTTACCTTTGTGTTAGTAATTTTCAGATAGATCGAAAAGATGTGGTTTTAACAAGGTGTGGACTATACAAGGCTCATGGTTTCTACGTAAGAAGTGATAATTTCGTGGAGAAGCTCCCGTTGTTTGTTGCCGCAACTTTTCCTTATGATAAATGGTATAAAACTGACATCTATTCTAAATCGTTAGATGGTGGCGATGCATATCTTAAGGATAAGGATTTTTTAAAGAAATGCCTTATTTATACGTCGCTCACGCCAAAGAATAAATGCCGTTCTTTGAAAGGAAGCGATAAAAAATATTACGTAAATGAGCTTTGCTTTGATGGCGAAAAAACTTTGGCAAAAAAAGCACTCAGGGATTATGAGAAGAATGGTTTTCCGTTAGATGATCAGGAAAAAAATCTCTTAAAGTATTGGGAGGACGTCTTGTATGAAGCCAGAAAAACGACCGAGTATCAGGAAATAATGAAGAATAATCCTAAGTGTACATTTGGATTATGGCAAATTAAAGAAGAGATTAATATAAGAATTGACAGTGGTCGCGTTAGCAAAACAGGTAAACCTATTATGACTCAAAAATATCCTCCGCTTAATAGTGAGATCACGAAATTGGAGAATGAATTAAAGAAGTATTATAGTCAAGAATTACTTCCAAAGGTATTCAGTTATCAGTTAATAAAGTAGTTGGATAAACGCCTGTAAATCAAACGGTTATTTGCTATGGAACTCGGTAAGATGAAGCGCATCGCCGACCTGCGCACAGTATGGCCCCACGAGGCTAACGACTTCACCAAATGGCTCGCAGAAGACGCGAACCTCGAAGAACTGGGCAACGCCGTAGGCATTGACATCGACCTGGAAGAACGTGAATCTTCCGTCGGGAGTTTCAGTGTTGACCTCTACGCAACAGAAAGCGGCTCTGGGCGCAAGATCATCATCGAGAACCAGCTGGAGGACACCAACCACGACCATCTGGGCAAACTCATTACCTATGCCTCCGGCAAAGGTGCTGAAGTGGTCATTTGGATCGTCAAGAGGGCGCGTGACGAGCATCGCCAGGCGATAGAATGGCTCAACCAACACACCGATTCCAACATCGGTTTCTTCCTCGTAGAAATTGAGCTGTGGCAGATCAATGACTCTCTCCTCGCCCCCAAGTTCAACGTGGTAGAGAAACCCAACGACTGGGCCAAGACCATGAAGAGCATCGAAGGCATGAGCGAGACCGACCGTCTCAAACTCGAGTTCTGGCAGGCCTTCAACGACCACCTTGGAAACAATCCCGACTTCCAGAAGGAGTTCAACCTTCGTAAGCCTCAGCCCTGCCACTGGTATGACCTCAGCCTCGGCACATCCTCTTACTACATCAGTCTCAACATCAACACCCAGAAAAAGAAGATTGATGCCGGCCTTTATATTCCCAACGACAAAGAAGTCTTCCACCGCCTGCAGGAACACGCAGACGCATTCCGTGAGGCTATTGACAAAGATGTAGAGTTCCGCGATGCCGGAAAGTCGAGCCGTATTCTCCTCTACCACTCTATCAATGTGAAAGACCGCGCCAAATGGGCTGAAGCTGCCTCTTGGATGTTCGAGATGGCTCTCAAGTTCAAGAAAACGGTTAAACAGGTTGACAAGTAGTTTCTTTCATTGATGAGATCATGACCCGTCTCGAAGTACTCGCCTGCATCCCCCAGGATTTCAGGAAACTGATCCGGGATTTCGAGGGCACCCTGGAAGAGTGCCTTGTCGTCAAGGACGTCAAGAAAGAAACCGTTGCTGACGTCGCGCGAGGTTCAATTCAGAACATCCTTGAGATCCTGTCAAAGTTCTTCCCTGTCGGACAGCGCTGGCTGGCGTTCAACGATCTGTGCGAAGGACGCTGGGAGTACCTCAATGAAGACGAGAAAGAGATCTTCAAGATGCCCTCATAGTCTCCTTCCCAGTCGCAAAAACTCACCCCGGAAATTGGCTGCGTTTATTCTTGATTTGTAGCCACCCCTAAAACAAAAGAAAATATGCTATATTTGCCTAGTTCCTAGGGACATTACATACTGATGAAAGTGTTTTCGCTTTAATCTTTGCTTCTTTCAAACGTCAGGTAAAGAACAATGCGTTCCTCGCCTTTTGGGATGTGTCGCGCTCCCCGTGCAATTTCAATGCGAGTTTGGATTGTTATTTATATGATGTCGGACATACCAGGGCATCGAAACAAATAGACGAATATAGCTCCACACTTTCTATATACTAACCATTCCGAAGGAGCAGGATAGTAAATAATAAGCAATGAAACGTTTTCTTCTGCCGTTTATTTTTGTTGCATGTTTTACAACTTTCTCCTCGTGCCAGAAAGCTGAGATTAAACCAGAGTTGCCTAACACTAGTTGGGGGATTGCTACGAATGACATTGTAGGGTACCTACGTTTTGGAGATGGTGGCGGGGCATTATTCCATGTCGGTCAGGAGGATCAGATTATTCGG
>Ga0310690_10010441_pt1 | contig 11555 bp, 19 predicted proteins | sample AusTroGonzalo_MG_2_FD_207661 | JGI IMG/M metagenome (GOLD analysis project Ga0310690, IMG submission 207661) | Bovine rumen microbial communities from tropical cattle in Woodstock, Queensland, Australia - Gonzalo_04 (v2) (version 2) | ecosystem: Host-associated > Mammals > Digestive system >...
CCTAAAGATGTTACGGCCCAATTAGAAGTATTCCAATTATTTAATTCTAATTTTCTTAAAGAACGACATTCACCCCATGTTGCATTTAAAGTAGTGACTGCCCAACTAGTAGTTACCCAATTTTTAACATCTAATTCTTCTAATGATAAATCTTGTGTCCAAGTACCTTGCATAGTTGTTACGGCCCAATTGGAAGTATTCCAAGTACCAATTTTTAATTCTTTTAAATTATCCATGCTTGTCCATGTATAGCCTAAACTAGTTACTGCCCAATTAGTAGTATTCCATTTAGATAAATCTAAGGAAAGCAGGGAACGGCACTGTCCCCAAGTATATGAAAGACTAGTAACTGCCCAGCCACTAGTATCCCAATTACCGATATTTAATTCTTTTAAATTCCAACATTGATACCAAGTGTTAGCTAACGTTGTAACATGCCACCCGCTAGTATCCCAATTATCAATCTTTAACGTTTTTAGATTCATACATCTATTCCAAACGCGAGCAAAATTAGTTACAATCCAATTACTTGTGTCCCATTGAGAAAAGTCTAGCTCTTTTAATGAGCGGCAATTATACATAAAATATTCTAATGACTCAAGGGGCCAATTACTGGTGTCCCAATTAGATATTCTTAGGTCAGATAAGGCATTACATTCTGCAAAACAATATGATAAGGTAGTAAGTACCCAATTACTAGTATCCCATCCAGACATATCTAATTTTTTAAGTGAATGACAATAATAAAACATAGTTCTAAATTGTGTTATTTTCCATTTAGATGTATCCCATTCTTCTAAATCTAACTATCTTAAACGATAATTATAAGACCACCAGCCATATCTTTGACCGGTCATTGCAACTTGCCGTGCCATGACTAATGCATCATGTTCTAGCCAATAAGTACCGTGCGAAGTAGAATTATAATTTTGGCCACCGTTGCCAGAACAAGGTATAGCATAATCAAAATATCCTCTGCGCTCTACACAGGGCTATAACATATTATGATAGCATTCAGATGTTGTTCCAGAATTTGAACAAAAATAACACGCTGTAATATGTGCATTCGTTCCTGTTGGTTTTACACGCCATAACTATATATCACCATTAGTAGAATCCAAAGCTAATCTAAAATATCCACCTGGGCCAGAATAAGAATCATCTGCCACAAAAACGTGATTTGCTATATGTCCTCTGTCTACACTAGCACTACCACCATTACTGATTTGAAGATAAAACCCTAACCAAGCATAGCCGGGAGTTTTTCTTAAGTCATATGTAAAATAACATACTTCTTCATTGTTTTCAATAGTAATGTCGTCTAGGTCCGGCCAATCATTTGGCCGGACCCAGTCTTCATTATCTGGTATAACGCTTGGTACGGAATTTAAAGAGGGCCTCCAAGTTATCTAATCAATCTTTCCTGGCATTTGTGCGGCAGTAATTTCTTCTTCACTATCTAAACCATTACGTATTGCATCTGCAATATCTGTAAGAGTATCTTCTCTTATATAATATACATTATCTGACATTAGAAGCTCACCCCTTCAGCGAATGCTGTACCAGTTGTTAATACTAAACCGCCGTTTGAGAAACCAGCGGATACAAAATGAGAGTCGTTTGTTATATCTGATGTTTTTGTAGGAAGAGTAGAAATTCCCTAGAATATCCAAATATTATTATATATAGTACTATTATACGAAATAGCCATATAAGTAGCAGTAACCGGTACACTTCCAACATATCCAGTTGTTTCACAAGGATATCCTGTAATATTCTAACCAGAAGGAGTAGAAGAAGAGGTTAAATATGCAACTTGACATTTTCCTCCTCCAGAAATAAGAATTAATGCCCCAGGTATAACTTCAAATATTTTTAAACTATAATCATTATCAGATATTACTGTATCATTAGCTATATCTAATTTTTGTCCTGCTGTGGTAGACGCTGCGGTAATAGAGCTAATGCTACACATCTTTCCACGTATCCATTCGGTTTGAGCAGAATTTTTTACTGCTTTATCAGCGCTAAAAATCTTATCTGTATCTCCGTAAAAAGCAGTATCATCAATTACAGGCACTTCACTAATCATCGCTACTCTAGTGCCGCTAGTACTATCTGCATTACAACGTACATATAAATCTCCTTTAAGATATTCGTTGCCATCCCAACCTAATGCACGAGCGTTAGAACGAGAATTTTCACCAGTACCGTTACCAATGATTTCTACATAATTCATTAAAACATCGGTGTCCCAATCATCTGAATTTGGTCCTGATTTAATGAAGCCTTTATATACCCCACTATTTAAGACTTTAATTTTATCTCCTATTGCATAGGTTTTATTTGCATCAAATAACGGCCAGTTTTCATAATTATCTCCTATATTATATTGTCCTGCTACATGCTATGCAGTAGCATTAGCAATAGTATGGAAACCTTCCGCGTGGGATATTGTGCCTAAGGCTTGCGTATACGTGCCTTCTGCGTGCGCACCGCTACCTTGTGCTAGGCTTCTATATCCTTCAGCATGACTACCATTACCAGCAGATTCAGTATAACTACCTTCTGCATATGCACCAGTACCAGAAGCAATAGTAGTATCTCCAAATGCTACTGCTCCTTCATTAGATGCCGTTACATTATAGCCTACAGCTATACTTCCGGACCCAACAGTAGAATTAGCTAAGCGCCCAAGACTTATACTACCAGTAAATACTGGATTAGCAATTGGCGCGACGGAAAGCATAGATTGAATTGCAGCTTTCGCGCCGTCTGTATATGTGCCTACTGCGTTAGCAGATGCACTCTAGGTATTATCTCCCGCGGCAGCAGCAAGTCCATAGAAAACTGCTTCGTGTTGATTATATGGTACAATTGGCTTATAAATGTTTGTGCCGGCTTTAATTAAGTTTGTTTCTGCTTTTTGTATCGCGGCAATGCCCGCCCGTTCCGCAGTTAATATACCTAATCCATAATCAGCACTAGCCTTTATAACACCTAAGGTATTCCAACTAGAAATTGGTATAGTAGCCACTCCATTATTTACTATAGAAACGCTATTTATCTAAATATCATGTGGTAACCGTGTACCACCACTGCTATCACCATTACAACCTACATACATATTACCCGATATATATGTATTACCTTCCCAGTCGGTCGCGCGTGCATTTGAACGTGTTATAGGAGAAGTCTCTAAATCACCATTACCTAATATTTCAAGGAATTTACCCCTGCAACGTTTCCATTTACTTTCAGTAAATGTTGCATCTGAATTTGCTGTTTGACATTCATACCATCTATTGTTTTTCTAAACTTTATCGCCAACTGCATAACTTGTAGAAGCTACCCATGAACTAGTTGCATCAATAACATTAAGTGTTCCTAAAGTTATTTGACCTTTACCACTTGCGGTTGTTGCATTGCCTATCGCAACTGTATTATCACTAAATGCACAGTTGCTATAGCCAAATGAATGAGAATAATTTCCATCATTTATATTCCAATATCCTAGCGCGTAAGAATATAATGAATTATCAACTATACTATTTTTAAATCCAACCAACACAGAATTATCACAATGGGTCCAGACCGTATTCTAAAAACCAAATGTAGCTGCAATACCACTAGTGCTTTTAATAATATTATTCATACCTACTGCTATTGTATGTTCTGATAGAACAGAATTACCTTGTCCAAATGCCATTCCACTAGAACCAGATATTATATTATATCCTCCAATAGCAATAGCAAAATCATTTCTTAAATCATTACCATGCCCAATAGCAATAGTTCCACGTTTAGCCTATAAAATATTAACTCCCATAGAATAACCATTAAATGTACTGCCTGTATGGTCAGATTGTAATATTGGAGCATACGCGCTACCATAGATTAATTCTAGTGGTAATTTTTTAAATGTATCATTAATTTTTTCAATTTTAATAGTATATGTTCCAGCAGTTGTAGTATAAACTTCAATACCACTATCATTATCTCTATCAAATGTAATTAAAAATGGTACATCTGAATCTGTACCACCGGGTATATATTCTGGATGTTCATATATTTTAGATATGTCACCTACATAATTATAATATTTATTATTAAAAAACCAAATACGTGATTCCAATACGTATTCAGTATCGTTTATTGTAATTCTATATCTATGATGTTTATTTAATACGCCACTTATTGATGCTTTTGCGTATGGAATATCATGCTCAGCATCTGTCGCGGTCGTTACAGAAAATGTGCCGCCAAATAGAGTAGAATAGGTAGAAGCACTTATTCCCGCATCAAGTATTGCAGTCTTATCAACTTTAACACTAATATCTGGTATGGTGGGAGTACCACTTAAATCACTATATGCACCAGTCGTTGCAACAGTAGCTAAGTCTGCGCTATTAGCTTTACCACTAATGTCTTGGTGCGCGGTTAAGTAAGTTTCAGCAAGGTCAGCCGCAGGAATACCACCAGATGGTTTAGTATAGAAACCAGATACATCTGGAATTGTGGGTTTATTAAGTAAATCAGTATAATCACCTGTAGTAGCTACTGTAGCTAGTGCTGAAGCATCAATCTTACCGCTAATGTCCTAATGCTATGTAATAACACCAAGGTCATCGGTTAAATCTGATAATTTAGTAGGTAGCTGCGCGACCGTTGCTAACTTATTGCCGCCGGTTGAATCATAATTAGCATGAGCATATACATCGCCCATAAAGAAACCGTTACCATTATCGTCTAGCGCGTAAGCATTACTACGAGTATCCTCAGACCACCCATTACCTACCATATCTATAATTTTTTGTGGATGATTTAAATAAAGAGTATTACCCAACGGTTCAGTATGATAATATGCGCTAGTGCTTAATGGTACATAAGTTTCGGTAAAATCATTGTTTGCTTGAAAATATTTTTTTTCACCTAAATGGGTTATTTCAAAAACAATATTATCTTTTGAATATAAAGTATCTTTATTCCACGCTTGTATTGCAGACATATTTTCATTTTCTTCTGGTTCATATATCCGCCAGTAATAATGAATATAATCCTTTAATGGTTCTCGATATGCTGGAACATGATTATGAGGAATGTAATATAAAGTTTCACCATTAGATTCAACTTTAAAATAAGTAGAATAACTAAGATATTCTTTATTTGGTTCCCAAATTTCTGCGTCTTCATCTGTTATAATTTGTGTACGACGCGCGATTGGATAATTATATACACCTCGCACAGATTGAGTTTTTGTATCTATTGACGTATCTGCAATTGTATATCTTCCTTCGGCATGAGCTGCATTAGCTGTAGCCTTTGTTGCTACGCCTTCTGCATGAGCATACCGGCCCTCTGCTAGAGTTGCATTTCCTTCTGCATGTGCTCCATAATTAGATGCTGTACTAGTCTCACCTTCTGCATGAGCATACATACCAGAAGCAATTGTACGAGAACCTTCGGCATGTGCTCCGTATCCTCGTGCTTGGGTGCTTGCTCCTTCTGCATGAGCATATTGACCAGAAGCAATAGTTAAAGTGCCTTCTGCATGCGCAGCTGCTTCACTTGCGGTAGTTCCAGAGCCTTCCGCGTGTGCTGTGCCGCCGCTTGCGGTGGTAGAACGGCCTTCTGCGTGAGCATCTGTGCCACTGGCTATAGTTTGATATCCCTCGGCATGTGCCTCTGCTCCACTTGCAGTGCTCTATCTTCCTTCCGCGTGAGAATAGTTTGCAGAAGCGGTTGTATATTCATTTTCTGCGTGAGCAGCATATCCAGATGCAACAGAATGATTACCTTCAGTATGTGCATAACTACCCGTTGCTTGAGTTTCTGCACCTTCAGCATGTGCACCGTAGCCGGGAGCAATAGAAATTTGTCCCTCAGCATGGGAATAACTACCAATAGCTAATGTTTCATGACCTTCCGCATGAGAACCATATCCATATGCAGTTGTATTATGCCCTTCACTGTGTGATGCAGTTCCTGCGGCTTCACCATAATTATAATTTGTATTATTATATGTATGTTTATCTGAATTACTAAGAGAATGATATCCTTCTATATGTGATGCATATCCAGAAGCTTGTGTTGCCTATCCTTCTGTATGTGCATAACTTCCATTCGCTCGAGTATCATATCCTTCTGCATGTGCTCCAGTAGCATTTGCCTAAGATTTTTGCCCCTCTGCATGAGCATAATGACTAGAAGCTGTAGTCTAACTACCTTCAGCATGAGAAGCATCTCCAAATGCTTCTGAATAATATCCTTCTGCGTGTGTATAATCACCATGAGCAAAAGTTCGACACCCTTCTGCGTGTGAATATGCAGATGCTGCTCGTGTACTAGAACCTTCAGCGTGAGCACTTGTTCCGGTAGCCTAAGTGCTGCTACCTTCTGCATGTGCCTAATAAGTTGTTGCTTGAGTACTAGCACCTTCAGCATGAGAATAAGGACCGGTGGCACGAGTACCAAATCCTTCAGCGTGACTGATTAAACCACTAGCAATAACATCTCGGCCTATAGCCGTACTATCTGCACCCATTGTACCGGTTCTACCCATACTAATACTATTTATAAAATTAGGGTCACGAATTGGTGCCTTTTCTGAATCATCAATTTTAATATAGGTACTGCCACTCCAACGATATATTAAGCCGGTATAAAGGTCTAAATAAATTTTTCCCTGTTCACCTGTTGTTGGAAATAAAGATAATTCACGCCAATGGTCTGGGTCAAATGCGTCGTCAGTATTATCTACTAAACAAATAAATACTTTTATAACCTCTTCGCCATTTTCTATTGCGGTAAGATATACTATATCATCCGCATCCCATTCATCACCTTCACCGCTCCATTCATATCCATAATATTCTGCTTCTTCCGTATCTTTCATATCAAATTCAAGTACATCATCTATATAGCTTGGTAGCTATGTACTTGGCACTTTTCCGCTATTATCTAATTCAGCAACACCATTTGCCACGCCTTTAAGACTAGCATCAATTGCACCAACCTCCTAAGCAGTGTATGTTGGTTTATTCTAAGCTTTTGCCCAGGAAGGAACTGTGGGGTCTGTTTCAGTATATGATGTTAAATAACCTGCATCATTTGTTAAATCAGAAACCTAAGTTGGAATGGTAGGTTTATTACTTAAATCATTATAAGAACCACTTGTTGCTACGGTTGCAAGGTCTGCCGCGTTAGCCTTTCCGCTAATATCCTAATGTGAGGTAAGATAACCTGCGTCATTTGTAAGTTGAGATACAGCTGTTGGAATAGTTGGTTTATCTTGTAAATCTGTATAAGAGCCAGAAGTTGCGACCGCCGCTAAATCAGCACTGTTTGCTTTACCACTGATATCTTGGTGAGTAGTTAAATAACCCGCATCATTGGTAAATGCACTAACGTTAGTTGGTATCGCCGTATCGGCTGGTAGAGCGCCAACCTCTTGTGCTGTATATGTAGGCTTATTTTCTGCTTTTGCCCATGCTGGAACTGTTGGGTCAGTTTCTTCAATAATAATACCAGCAATATCTTCTTTGGTTGCCAAGTGACTAATATCCTAATGCTATGTTAAATAGCCAGCATCGTTGTTTAAATCACTTACGTTAATAGGAATTTCTGCTTTAGTAGCTAAATTAGAAATATCCTAATGTTGTGTTAAATAAGATGAGGCGGCTTGAAATTCATCTAACTTTGCTTTATCTGCAGCGCTCATTAAACCATGACTACTAGTAGTAGCATCGCCTAAAGTACCTACGCTGCGCGTACCGCTCGCCGCATAGAATACTTGTCCTTCAAGAACGTCATTTTCTTGAGCGGTAGTATCGGTAATATCCATGATGGTTTCGCCGCCAAATTCTACTTTATTTACGTCCATTCATCTCACCTCATCCTATTGAAAATGTATATCCGCCTGCGGCGTTTTCTGTTTTAGTAAATGGAATTTTTTCTATAATTATATTTTCTTCTACAACTCTATTAGCTGTATGTAATACTTGCTAAGTTAATGCGCTGGGAATAATTGAATAACGTCCACTATATTTTTTATGTGTATCTAATAATTCATCTGGAATTGGGTCTACTACTATATTTTGATTTAGTACTGTATTTTTCGTTTGAAGAACTTGTTCTATACCTACTAATGGTATAATGTGGTATGTACCAGTATATTCATTTATTAAATCCTATATATCCTATGGGTCAGATGCTTCCACATAAACCCCATAACGCTATTTAAAATCTTCAAACGTACCAGGAAATCCTGTCTTTTGTGCTTGTGTGTAAAGCCATTGCAAAATCATTGTTAGATTGTATTCTTCCCATGGATAAATACGTTTCAGTACCACGTTTTGTGGATTGGGCGGTAATGAATATTTTGTACTCATTCATGACACCTCCTAAACTATATTATCCTATTTTAAGGTAGCATTAAAGGATAGAATTACTTGTATTTTATTTAAACAAATAAAAAAGAGGGCGCATTTCTGCGCCCAATATTTATGACAGTAAAGCTGCCCAAGTTTTTTTACCAATAACTCCATCAACAACTAATCCTTTATCTCTCTAAAATTGTTTAGTTGCCGCAAGAGTTTTGTTTCCAAACTTACCGTCCGCACCATATGGTGCTAATGAGTATCCTTTCTTCATTAATAGTTCCTATGCTTTTTTTACATAAGTACCACTACTACCTTTACGAATTGTAGGATAATTAATAGTAGGGGTGGGTTCTGGTGTTGGAGCTGGCGTTGGTGTTACAGGCTCCTAAGATGGAATTTCATTATATAATCCACTAGGTATAGCCCAATGTGTCCATTTGCTATTACGTTTAGTAAAATACTGTACGCCCGCAGAACATTCAACGGTTTCATTATTAAAACCAAATCCAGTATGTGACATCTTTGTTCCTTTCTAAACAAATAAACAGCATAGAGTATTCTTAGGCATGGTACTAATAGGACCTTTTGAAGTCCAGTTCTTACTACTATTCCATTGTGCCGTTGCACCTTCACCCAATAAATCAATGCCAACTTTTAACAAACACCAATCAGTAAAGCCGCGACAATCATAACATCTAACACGCTCTCCGTTAGGATACCATTTACATCCTGTGCAACTAGATTTTGGATTACTATCTCTTAAAATCTAACAAGCACTTTTAATTGTAGGATGAGCATCTCTATAGCGTTTCTTGCGCTCGGCTGTTGTACAATATGCACCCCACGCGCCAAATACGTAAGGCCATCCGACACAAGCTTTCGCGGTTTCCCATACAATTTTATCTTTTGCTCGACCTTGGCTCTGCCACTAAAGAACCATTTCATCTACTTGTCTTGCTGAGTTCATAGTATCACCTTAAATAACCTCTAAGAACTTAGCCATCATATATCCTGTCTTACTACCATAAGAAATCTTACACCATTCTTCGCCTGGCTAAATGATATTTACGATAGTATCAATAGGTACACGCATAATTAAAGCGCCGCTCAGCTGAGGAGTACGGCGCATATTTACTGTGCTACCAGAAGGCGCAGTAACTTTAGCTTGAGTACCAGATGATGGCACATTAATAATTGTGGGTGTTTCATCATTAGAATATGCGCCCGCGTTTACTAGTGGCTTCACGCGCATCGCATAATTCCATTTACCCAACTTAGTATCTACCATAATCTTAGAACTCATATGAGTAATATTAAAAGGATTTAAGGAGGTTACTACGCCCGCGTGATAATAATCGGTTAGGTCACCATTATAATATTGATTTCCCTATTTATAACGAGCAGGAAGCGCATAACCTTTTGCGCCAGGAGCGCGTCCTTTTAGCACTACATCACCTAATTCAAGGTCAGATACACTTTTAATCGGTCTGAAATTAACCGCTTCTTTTCGTGCGGCCCAGTTGCAACCATGAATACCTGTCCATCTTAAGCCGCACCTACGAATTGCACCAATAACTAAACCAATACAATCGCAGTAGCCGTCAGAACCATCGCCAGGTTCACGGCGTTTAGGATTTAGTGCTTTAATAACTAGCACTTTACTAATAAATTGCTGTATTGTCACAGCCATAGCAATCACCTCCCGTGATTCTCTATTATAATGTAGAAAATCTACGGGAGGATAATACTAATTTATTTATTCTATTTTATTTCTTTAGGACATATCAAACTATCTGGACACATAATGTGCGTCCAATCAATCCGCACCATACATTTTTCATCTTCAAACTATAGATAAGTTACTTCGTATCCCAATGCGCGCAGTGCTTCAACTACATTTCGGTTAGGTTTGCCCGCGTAAATCATATGAGTATCACCATGTCGTACGCTATCTTGAATACGTATTTCTAAGTGTTGATAGAGAGATAAATCCTCTGGAGTTTTTAGATAGGCCGTCGCCCTAGCTTCAAGAGCTGTAAACATTGTTAGCATCTTCATTCACCTACTTCTTAAATTCTTTAAGTTCAATTTGCATATCTTGAACCATACTTTCAAGCCAGTGAAGCATACCATTTAAATTATCAATAGTTCTTTTTTGTTCACCGCACTCTTTTTTTAAGTCGTATATCTCCGTATTGTTTGCAGCAATTTGTCCCTCTAGTTCACTTATTTTAAAATTTAAAGACTCGATTAACTCTTGATGCAGTTCGCGATGCTCATTAAGAAAATCTATATCTTCTTCTAATTCTTCTACGTGTTGGTCTGTGTGAGAAGTATACTCTTTTATTTTTTTCTCAATTTTATCCTCTAACTAATCACTTAGACTTAGTGTCCCCGTTATTGTTGCACTCGATATTGTCATTGAGTCCGTAGGAATCGTCCACGTTGATGTTGTTAGGGGGGTTGTTTCCAGTATTGCCATCGTCTATTACTCCATCATAGTTAGGATTAAAAGGTACCCATAATGTAAAATTACATTGAGGGCACGAAATATTTTGGGTGCTTGATACATCATTTGGTTCATATCCTATCAAGCACCCGCACGCATTGCATCGCGCAATCATACCATAATATCTGGTATTTAAAATTTTCATACAATCATCTCACGGCATTGTAATAGTAGGTGCATCACGCTGCACTTTATATTTCATAGAGGACCCAACTCCTTTGTGTGGCAGCCCTCTAACTTCTTCATACATCCTAAGATAATCCGGGTCTTTTACTAGAAGTGTATCACTAATCATATCTTCTACGATTGCGCGCGGTCGAGTATAATTACGATAAGTCTTTTTAAAACCATCAACTAAAGTATCAACCTGCTTCATTCCGACATCAGTACGATGAAAATGCTCTAGATTTTTATTTTTGCGTTCGCCGCAGCTAACACATACATAAGGCTCAATTACATTTATTTCAAGGTCTCCATTATTATATGTATACTCAATATACCACGGAAAATCTTTCCATACATGCTCATGCTTCGGCTCTTCAAATTCAATTTTAGTAATAGTAGGTTCGAACTCTTTCTTTCTTCTATTAAACAGTCCCATTTTTATTTCTCCTAGGTGCAATAGGCATAGCTTGCCATGCTCTTATCTTTAATTTATCACAGTG
>Ga0310690_10010442_pt1 | contig 11554 bp, 9 predicted proteins | sample AusTroGonzalo_MG_2_FD_207661 | JGI IMG/M metagenome (GOLD analysis project Ga0310690, IMG submission 207661) | Bovine rumen microbial communities from tropical cattle in Woodstock, Queensland, Australia - Gonzalo_04 (v2) (version 2) | ecosystem: Host-associated > Mammals > Digestive system >...
ACATGAACATCCTCGTCGAAGACTGGGGCGGCAAGTACCAGTGTCAGGAGATCTCCGCCAAGAAAGGAACAGGTGTCTATGAACTGCTGGAGAAAGTGCTGCTTGAAGCCGAAATGCTGGATCTGAAGGCGAACCCCAAACGTCGTGCGAAAGGCTCCGTCATCGAGTCATCGCTTGACAAGGGTCGCGGCTATGTGGCAACGCTGCTTGTGCAGGATGGAACGCTTCATATGGGCGATATCGTGCTGGCCGGTACGTTCCACGGCCGTATCAAAGCCATGTTCAACGAACGCGGGCAGAAGATCACCGAGGTACATCCGGGCGAACCCTGTTCGATCCTCGGTCTCAACGGTGCTCCGCAGGCAGGTGACGAGTTCAATGTACTGCCGACGGAACAGGAAGCACGTGAAATCGCCAACAAGCGCGAGCAACTGCAACGCGAGCAGTCGATCCGCACGAAGAAACATGTCGGCCTCGAGGAGATCGGTCGCCGTCTGGCTATCGGTGACTTCAAAGAACTGAACATCATCGTCAAAGCCGATGTGGACGGTTCGGTAGAGGCTATCAAGGACTCACTCATCAAACTCTCGACGGAGAACATCCAAGTCAACGTTATCCACGGAGCAGTCGGCGCTATCAGCGACAGCGATGTCATGTTGGCTGCGGCTTCGGATGCCATCATCGTCGGCTTCAATGTGCGTCCGACGGGAACGGCACGCAAGATGGCGGAGACCGAAGAGGTGGATATTCGCATCTACTCGATCATCTACGACGCTATCAACGAGGTCAAAGCGGCCATGGAAGGTCTCTTGGCTCCGGAAGTGAAGGAAGAAGTGACGGCTACGCTCGAAGTGCTGCAAACCTTCCATATCTCGAAAGTGGGCACTATCGCCGGTTGTATCGTGCGTGAGGGTAAGATCAAGCGCGGCAACAAAGTACGCGTCATCCGTGACGGTATCGTGATCAAGACTGCTGATTTGGCTTCACTCAAACACGTCAAAGACGATATCAAGGAAGCCGGTGTCAACACCGAATGCGGTCTGAGCCTCAAGGCATACGACGATCTGCAGGCAGGCGATATACTCGAGTCGTTCGAGGAAGTAGAAGTGGCAAAATCTCTGTAACGGTTACAGGTTACGGGTTACGGGAAAAAATATGGAGCGTCAAATGCGCTCCATATTTTGTTGTTTGATCCATCCTTCGTTGTTGCCTACGCGGATGTTACACCATTCGCCCAGCGTTTCCCGAATCGTCACTTTCGTGCCCTCGTGAAGGGTAAAAAGGTCCGTACCCGAACGATCAGGCGAAGACTTGGCGTTGACAATACCCTGCGTGATGATGGCTTCGTTGCGCAGCGTGTCGCGCTGATGCAACGAGGCTGCATTGAGACCCGTAATGAGCGAGAAGAGCAGGGCTATCCATGCCACATGGAAAGCAGTGCGGCGAAGCCATAGTTCGCGTCCCAACAAGAAGAGTAGGATACCTACCAGCGCAAAGAGGAACAGACAGATAGATACCACCAGCCAAGTGTATTCGCTCAGCGCGTTGCGTACCGTGCGCGCCCACGAAGAGAGGAAGAAATCCTGCTCCACGATATTGTCCGTGATCTTGCTCTGCGCGAATTGGAGGTTGTACTGCGCCTCTTTGTAGTTCGGTTTCAGGCGCAACGCACGCTCGTAGCAGAGAATAGCTTGCGCGATCTCGCCCTGCTTGTACTGCGCGTTGCCGAGGTTATAATACACCTGTGCGTCGGGTTGCTCGTCCAAAATCGTCTGATACAACGCTGCTGCATCTGCATAGCGACCGTCCGCGTATGCCGCGTTCGCAAGGTCAAAATCGCTTTGCGCAAAAGCGGAAATGCTAAATAGAATAACTGCCATTAAGGAAAGGCCTTTCACCTTTAACCTTTCACCTTTCACCTTTATATTCATATTTTTTCGTTTTCAAGGTTGTTAATCAAGTTCGTAGTGGCCGTATAGAGGTCATTCATCGCATGGTCTGTACTCGGTGCATAACGGGCAAACTCAGCCGTTGAGAGCACGTTTCGGACATCTGCAATCAGCGTCTCGGAGACACCTTTCTGCTGCAAGATCGACGCGATATTCTCCTTGTTCAGATCCGCGGTCGGAATGGACAGACGGTCGCTCAAATAAGTCCAGGCTGCACGCTCGATCGCGGCATAGAATGTATCTTTGTCGTTCGCTTTGAGGGCTGCAGCTGCGGCTTTGAGGCGTTTCTGCGCTACTTTGTTCGCACGCTTGTAACGTACACGCGCTGCGTCCGCGTTCTCCTTAATCTGCTTGCGCAGCACGATGAGCACAACGATCGCCAAAACGAGCGGCACGACATACCAAAGCCAAATCAGTCTGTATTCGCCCACTTGGCATCTGTATTCTGTACTCTTTTTCAGCGGCTTCGTGTCGATATACCGAATATCCGTGCCGAGTTGCTTGATGTCCTCTTTCTGCGTGTAGTTGACCACGACACCTTCGTTACCTTCCGAATGTGCGGGCGTGTTGCCGCGCTTTACGTGAATCGTGTATTCGGGCGTGGAAAGAGTCTTGTAAGCTTTCTCGTCAATGTCGAAATAACTGAACTTGACGGCAGGGATCGTGTATTCACCTGCGCTACGCGGAATAGCCAGATACTCAATGGATTTGGTACCGCTGACACCGGAAGTAGTGGTGCGGAAATCGTTCGTCACTTTCGGGTCATAAGGTTCAAACCCTTCCGGCCAGTCGATAGCCGGAGTCTTGAGCAACTTCATGTTGCCTGAACCGCTGATATCCAGTCTGATAGTGACAGCTTCGTTGGCCTGTAACTCTGTCTGCGAGATAGAGGGCGTTAGAACGAACTTACCGACACCGCCGGAGAACCCAGCCGGTTTACCGCTCGGCAGAGCCGCTACATGAATCGTAACGCCCGGGGCGGTGAGCATCTTCGTGACGTTGGTATATGTGCCGAAGAAATCATCGAAGATAGAGCGTGTGCGTTGCTGTGTCTGTACGCGCAGCACGGCCTCAAAGCGCGCAGGATCGATCACGATATCCCCTGAGTGCTGCGGATAAAGCACCGTGCGGTACAACACTGCGGTCTGGTAGTTACGGTCGTTATAATGCTCCAGCTCCGTCTGTATCTCGCCCTGCTCCAGCTCCTGTTTGAGGAAGCCGGTGAACTCCGGCAACTTGGTGTTGTTGGTCAGTTGGGCTACATCGACGTTCGCGAAATAGAGCTTGTAGGTCAGCATCAGTGCTTCTTGCTCGTGTACGCGCGTCTTGGTCACGATCGTGCGCACGAAGAGATTCTCTGCGTTGATCTGACCGGATTGAGAACTCTGCGAATTCTGAGAATTCTGACGGCTAACGGCTGATTGCTGATTACTTTGTTGCTGCGGTTCCTCTTGCCGATCTTCGGGTAACACCTGAATCCGTACACCGTTGGACTGGATGTTCTCTCCATCTACGCGGACGGTCGCCGGCGCGATAGTGAATGTACCTTCGCGACGCGCCATGAGCATGTACGTGTATGTCTGCTCGAAGGACGAGGTACGGCGTCCGTTGACAAACGACGTACTGCTGCTCGTACTCGTATAGGGTCCGCTCAGCACATCAAAATCCGTGAACTCCGGCGCACGCAAATCACGACTCCGGTGGTTAACCGTGTAGGTCAGCTGAAACGGCTTGCCTACGATCACCTGTTTCGGCGCTTGTGCCTTAAATACAACCTCATCGGCATACGCGCTTACCGCGATGCCGACAAGGAGAAATAATATTGAAAATCTATATTTCATAAAATATCAACTATCAACTTTCAACTATCTTTACCATTCCTTTTCCACTCGACGTTTCTTGCCTTGCTGGCGTTGCATTTTCTCTTGGGTTTCTTGTTCGTCTTGCTCCAGAGCCTGCAAGATCTGCTCGGCCGTCTCTTTGTCCATTTGGTCTTCGCTCTGCTGCTCTTGCTGTTGTTGCTCTTGCTGCTGTTGCTGTTGCTGATCTTGCTGCTGTTGTTCTTGCTGCTGTTGCTGTTGTTGCTGATCTTGTTTCTGATCCTGCTGGTCTTGATTCTGCTGCTGTTGTTGCTGCTGCAGCATCTCGAGCGCCTTCACCAGATTATAGCGCGTGTCATTGTCTTTCGGATTCGCGCGCAATGACTCCTGATAAGCTGCAACGGCTTTATCGTACTGCTGCTGGGCAAAGGCGCAGTTGCCGATGTTGTGCATCGATTTGGCATACCGTTCCTTGTCCGCTTTCTTGTCCAGCATCTTGGCGGCTGTCTCGAACTCCGTCTGGGCATCAGCGTACTTATCCTGCTTGAACAGCGCGTCGCCGAGGTTATAATGTGCCTCGTAGCCGTTCTTGTTCTTCTCCAGACCGCGACGGTAGTTCACTTCCGCCTCGGTGAAGTTCTGTTTGCGGTAGTCTTTATTGCCGCGCCGAACGTCACCCGACTCGCGTTGGGCAAATGTATTCATACTAACGAGAAGCATCAGGACAAGAACGCTCATTTTTCCATTTTCCATTTTCCATTTTCCATTTTCACCAAAGATGTCAATCTTGGTGACCGCTTTGTTCTTGCGGTTGAAGATAAAGAAATCGATGACGAGCAAGAGCAGTGCGATCAGCGCAAAACTCTGGAACTGCTCGTTATAGTCCGTATAAACCTGCGTCTCGATCTCCTGCGTACCGAGTTTGTCCAACTCTTTTTGGATGGCTTTGGTAGCGGTGTTGGTGTTGTCGCAACGCACATAGATACCACCGCCGGCTTGTGCTATCTCGCGGCACATCTCTTCGTTGAGTTTGGAGACCACGACGTTGCCCTGACGGTCTTTGCGGAAGTTGTTCGTACCCGGCATGGGAATAGGTGAACCTTCCGGTTTACCGATACCGACAACGAGCACGCGGATACCCATCTCTTTGGCTCGCTTGGCGACCGCAATCGCATCGTCCTCATGGTTCTCACCGTCCGTGATAAGGATGATCGCACGGCTGGCATCGCTCTGCTCTCCAAAGCAACGGATAGACGTACTGAGCGCCGCACCGATAGCGGTACCTTGCGTCTTGATCAGTTCGGGTTTGATGCTGTTGAGGAACATCTTCGCGGAGACATAGTCGCACGTGATCGGCAACTGAACGAACGCGTCACCGGCAAAAACAACCAAACCCACTTTGTCGTTCACCATATTGTCCATCAGCTTGCTCAGCATCTGTTTGGCGCGATCCAGACGGTTAGGGGCAACGTCTTCCGCCAACATCGAGTTGGAGATGTCCAATGCCACGATCGCTTCGATGCCCTGCCGTTTCTCCGTGCGTTCGCTCTGACCGAACTGAGGCCGTGCTGCGGCAAAGATAAGCAACGTCAGTGCTACCATCACGATGGTGAACTTGACGATAGGACGTACACGGCTGGCGTTGGGCATCAACTGCTCCATCAACTCTGCATCACCGAACGCCTCCAACTGACGACGTTTCCGCTTCGTGTAAACCACAAAGGCTGCTATAAAAACCGGTATCGTCACCAGCAGCCACAACATTTCTATATTCGCAAATCTAAACATAAATCGTCAATAATTATCAATAGTCAATCAATCGTAAATCGTAAATCGTCCATTCGTCAATTACTGATCGTGCGTAGCACAAAATACCGTATGATCACTTCCAGCAGCAAGCAAATCAGTGCCGCGAACAGGAACGGTGCGAAGTTCTCTGTGTGCTTGGCATATTCGCGCACACGCATTTTCGTCTTCTCCAACTGGTCGATCTGCTCGTAAATCTTCCGCAGACTGCTGTTGTCTGTGGCGCGGAAATACTGCCCTCCGGTGGTCTCGGCGATGCGGCGCAATGTGCCCTCGTCGAACTCCGAATCCATCGTCACGTACTGTACGCCGACGGGTGTATGAACCGGCACACGTGTCTGACCGTAACTGCCGACGCCGACCGTATAAACACGTATGCCGAAAGTCTTGGCGATCTCCGCCGCAGTCTGCGGGTCAATGTCGCCGCGGTTGTTCGAACCATCGGTCAGCAGGATAACCACTTTCGATTTCGTCTGGCTGTCTTTCATACGGTTCACCGCGTTCGCAAGGCCTAAGCCGATAGCCGTGCCGTCTTCAATCATACCGTATTCAACGGACTTGAAGAGGTTGATGAGCACCGCATGATCGGTCGTCAGCGGACATTGCGTGAAGCTCTCGCCGGCAAACACCACCAGACCTATCTGGTCGTTCGGACGAGCGATCACAAAGTCCGATGCCACTTGTTTGGCAGCCTCGAGACGATTCGGCTTCAAGTCCTCCGCCAGCATGGTACCGGATATATCCAGCGCCATCATAATATCAATTCCTTCCGTGCTCTCTGCCGACCAGCGGTTCGTCAACTGCGGACGGGCGAGCGCTAAACTTAACAACGTCACTACCGCCACGCGCAGCGCAAACGGCACATGCAGCAGCCAGATACGCAGACTCTTCGGCTGGGCAGCCAGCACACTCGTGTCACTCACCTGCACACTCGCATCCGATTTATGCAGCTCGTAGATATACCAGCCTATGATCGGAAGCAACAGCAGCAGTAAAAACAAATATCCCGGATTAGCAAATGTCATAAATCTTCAATTTTCAATCTTCAATAAATCGTCATTCGTCAATCGTCAAATCGTCAATTATTTTGGTTTCATTGACGAATTCGTAAGCTGTGGACAACGCATTCTCATTCTCGTCCGGTGTCGTGTGCCATTTGGCGAACTTCACGAGATCAGCCAGTTGCAGCATCTTACTGAGTTTGCTATACAACTCTTTTCCGTCACCCGTAACCTGTAACCCTTCACCCTTCAAGAGAATCGGCTTCAATTCTCTGAGCGTCTCGTCACTCGTCTTCTCCGTGCTCTGCACATCGAACCGGCGGCTTATATACTCACGCACGACATCTGTCAGTTCCGTCTGGTACTCTTTCACCTTGCCGTCCTTCCAGATTTTCTGCGCTTTGATCTCGTCCAGTTTCTCCAATGCCACCTCGTCCGCCGGGCGCAGCAGCTCCGGATTAACCGGCTCTTCTTCCGGCTTGCGGTTCTTCTCGTACCATTTCCAGAGCCGATATCCCAAATAAGCCAAAGCCAACGCCAACGCCAACGCTAAAATCCATCGGAAAATGCCCCACCACCAGATCGGTGCTTTCTCGATATCTTTGATATCGGTGATGGCGAGAGTCGTATCCACTTCGAACGGCTGGATGATGTTCAGCGCCAAGCCTTCGGTCCAAAACGTGTCTTCTCCGCTCGCAAAAGCAATAGGTTCGATAGCGAACAAACTATCCTTAAACGAGGTCAGCGTCAGGTATTGGTTCAACTGCACGCGTCCGTCGCTCAGCGCCAACGTGTCCACGATGGTTCGATCGACAATCTCAATGCCGTCTTGCAGCGTCTCGCCGAAAACAGGCCATTCCACGCGCTCCGATTGCTCCTGTGTCACGCGCAGATGCAAGTCTGTCTGGTCGCCCAACATCAGCGTCGTCGAATCAATCGACGCACTCACTACTATCGCTAATAAAAGATTAAACATTTTTCAATTTTCAATTTTCAATTTTCAATTGTGAAAAAGTTGCATCAACTTTTTCACATAGTCTTCATCCGTACGCATACTCACATTATGTATTCCCGTTTTCGTATAGATGGTTTCCAACGCTGCTTGTTGGTCTCTCCATGCCCGCGCATACGCCTCGCGAACGCTTGCCAGACTCGTGTCTGCCCATACACGCGCACCCGTCTCCGGATCACGCACTTTGAGCAAACCTACATTCGGCATCTCCGCGTCACGACGGTCATAGATCTGTATCGCGTTCAGGTCATGTTTTCGGCTGGCAATAACAACCGGTGTTGCCTTTCCCGTAACCTGTAACCCGTAACCTGTAACCCCTATAAAATCCGAGATCAAAAATGCGGTGCAACGGCGTTTTTGAGCGTTGATGAGAAATTCCAACGCCGCATCGATGTCCGTTCCCGTATGTTCCGGTTCGAAACTCAGCAGCTCGCGGATGATATGCAGCACGTGGCTCTTACCTTTCTTCGGCGGGATGAATTTCTCCACTTGGTCGCTAAAGAAGATCACGCCCACTTTGTCGTTGTTCTCGATCGTGGAGAAAGCGAGTGTTGCGGCTACTTCGGCCATCGTGTCACGTTTCATCTGGCTCACCGTACCGAAATTCCGGCTACCGCTGACATCGACAAGCAACATCACCGTCAACTCGCGTTCCTCTTCATAGACCTTGATGTACGGCCGGTTCATACGCGCCGTCACGTTCCAGTCTATCGACCGTACGTCATCGCCCGGCTGGTACTCACGCACCTCGCTGAACGCCATACCGCGACCCTTGAACTGGCTGTGGTACTCGCCCGCGAAGATGTTCCGACTCAAGCCATGCGTCTTGATCTCGATCTTCCTTACCCGTTGTAATAACTCTTCACTTGTCATAAAATCATTTACGATTTACATATTTACGATTTCCGAGTTATTTACGATTGAATTAAATTGTACAATTGACCAAATCGTCAATCAATCGTACCTCGTCAATCGTCCAATCGTCAATCAAGGCACTTGTACCGCGTTCAGAACCTCCGTGATGATATCTTCGGTCGTGATATTATTGGCTTCTGCCTCGTACGTCAGACCAATTCTGTGACGCAGCACGTCGTAGCATACCGCACGCACATCTTCCGGCGTCACGTAGCCTCTCCTATGAATAAACGCGTACGCACGCGCAGCCTTCGCAAGATTGATCGAAGCACGCGGACTACCGCCGAACGCAATCATCTGCTTAAGGTCTTTCAGCCCGTACTCTTCCGGATTACGTGTCGCAAACACGATATCCACGATGTATTTCTCGATCTTCTCGTCCAGATAAACCTCCTCCACGATCTTACGTGCCTTGATGATATCGGCGGTACTCAAAATCGGCAGCACGGTCTTCTTCTCACTGGCGATGTTCTGACGAATGATCGCTTGCTCCTCCTCTTTCTTCGGATAACCGATCACTACTTTGAGCATAAAACGGTCGGTCTGTGCTTCCGGAAGAGGGTAGGTCCCTTCCTGCTCAATCGGGTTCTGGGTAGCCAGTACCAGGAACGGATCGTCCAACTTGAATGTGGATTCACCGATCGTCACTTGACGCTCCTGCATCGCCTCGAGCAATGCACTCTGTACTTTTGCCGGCGCACGGTTGATCTCATCTGCCAACACAAAATTAGCGAAGATAGGACCGCGTTTGATCTTGAACTCCTCGCTCTTCTGGCTATAAATCTGCGTACCAAGTACATCGGCAGGTAACAGATCCGGGGTAAACTGAATACGACTGAAATCAGCTTTGATGAGGTCACTCAAAGTCTTGATCGCCAAGGTCTTTGCCAAACCCGGCACACCTTCGAGCAGAATATGTCCGTCGCTCAGCAAGCCGATCAACAGACTCTCAACCAGGTGCTTTTGACCCACAATCACTTGATTCATACCCAACGTAAGGGCATCTACAAACGAACTCTCGCGCTCCACGCGCTCTTGCAGTTCTCTGATATCCACTGGATTTTGCATAGTATAATGTAATTATAAATTTTCCTGCTTTTTACACAACAAATTCCGTGCCAAACCATTCTGCGCTCAACTCACGATTTTTGCAATTTGCATTTTTTGCATATCTGCGAGAACTACAACGTTGTCTGTTGTTCCGGATGTCATCCGGTTGCCCTTTGTCCGTTAGCCAGGCATTATGCCTGTGTTCGTTCATTGACGTCGGATTTTATCCGACATGCCTCCGTCCGTTTTGCCGGATAATATTCGGCTTTCTCTTGTTCCGCTATTAACTGGTCCCGTCCTGGTCCCCGTTAGTTATTACTTAGATATTACTTGGTTATTCGTTAGTTATTACCCTTCCATTGTCCTAATCACACCGTAACCTAACCCTTCTCATTTTGCATTACTATAACGTCGTTCGTTGGGTCATGGAGAAGCCCATTGACTTTGGGCTTCGAACGGAAGGAGCCGCGGGGAGCGATGCTCCGACCATAGACAATCATTCGACAATAATTTTTGCTATGTCGCTGTGTCGCTCTTTTTTTATTATACCGTGACACTCTGGCACTCTTGACACTCTTTCTTATTTCGTTATTTATCAGTCATTTATATTGTTTTGCACCTTCTAAAAGTGTGCCAGAGTGCCAAACGACAACAGCGACACAGCGACATCTGCAATTTTCATCCTCCTTTTTTATACGGATTTATTTGCATTAATTTTGAAAAAAGTTAACTTAAAAGTTGTTTATATCAAAAAAAAGTTGTACCTTTGCAGCCGAAAATGAAAATGACCATGAAACTGAAAGACATTAACGACAATCGTCATTGGCTGCCGTATTCGGAGAAAATCGCATCTCGCACAGCCAAAGCCATTACCGAACAACATATCTCTCAGCGCCAATTGGCAGAGCGTATGGGATGCTCTCCACAATACGTATCGCGTATTCTCAAAGGCAAGGAAAACTTGTCTTTGGAAACTATTTGTAAATTGGAAAGTGCTCTTAATGAGCCTATCCTCCGCGATGCGTGCGTAGATTAAAAAGGATATTAACTTAAATTAGATTATATTATGACTTACATGTTTGAAGTAGTCGTCAAGCGCGACACCGTAGCAGGCAGTTTACGCCTGCCAGCAGGACTTTCCGTCCGTGTTCCATATGATCAAATGTCCAGCCCTCTCACCTCTACGGCGGGCAAACAACGCATCGCACAAGCCTTCTTACAGCAATGTGGAATAGATTTTAGTCGTGCAATGAATTATATCAGCACAGCGTATATGGATGCTTATAGGATGTAAACTGATAAAAAATTAAGTGTTATGAAAGAATCAATAACTGTTCGCTGTCCGGAATGTGGTCAGTGGGTAAGGATACCATATACCGGAGCAGGAGATAGAGCTCTGGAAAGTTTTGGTCGTGCCTATGAAATTGGAGAAAATTTTGCAAAAGGGATGGGGCTAAGTTCCAAAATGCAAAAAGCATTGGGAGCAATTACAAGTTTTGCCGGAGGAGCTACTGGAGTTACATATGCAAAAGCCGCTTTCGATGGAGCTTTTGGTGATGCTTATAATGGTTCGTGTCCAAATTGTGGTCATGAATTTTCATATGACAATGATAGTTTTGACGAAATTGATGAGTATAATGAATTTCTTGAGGAATTGGAACAAGAAGAACGGGAGGATTCATTATCATATATGTTAATATCGCGTTTTCATGATGATGATATTATACCGGAAAATACCGAGGCGATAGATGAATACATCAAGAATCTTGAAATTGCAGTAGAATCAGAAGAAGATGCAAAACTTCGATCTGATTTGTATGATATTTTATCTCTTATGTATTATTGGAAAGGAGAAAATGAAATTGCTCTAGAATATTCGGATAAGGCATGTGCAGAACCATTAAAAGAAAATGAATTTTCACCATTACTTCGCGCATACTACATAAGTAAACTTGATTATATAGAAGAAGAACAAGTAAAAATTCATTATGATAATCTATC
>Ga0310690_10010443_pt1 | contig 11554 bp, 6 predicted proteins | sample AusTroGonzalo_MG_2_FD_207661 | JGI IMG/M metagenome (GOLD analysis project Ga0310690, IMG submission 207661) | Bovine rumen microbial communities from tropical cattle in Woodstock, Queensland, Australia - Gonzalo_04 (v2) (version 2) | ecosystem: Host-associated > Mammals > Digestive system >...
ACTGCTGGTTCGAATACCCCTCTTTATGTGGTTGATGGTGTGCCTGGTGCAAACATTGACGATCTCTCTCCAAACGATATCGAGAGTATCGACGTACTGAAGGATGCTGCATCTAGCGCTATTTATGGTGCACGTGCATCTAATGGTGTTATCCTTGTTACCACAAAGAAAGGTAAGGCAGGTGGACATGTACAGGTGAGCTTTGATGGATATATGGGTTGGCAGAATCCAAACACCAACGGTGTGACACCACTGAATGCCAAGCAGTATATGGAGATTAACGATAAGGCATATCAGATTCAGGGTGTGGCAACTTATGATTGGCAGAAGCTTATTCCAAAGCAGTATGCACAGATTATGAGTGGCACATGGAATGGTACCAATTGGCTGGAGGAAACCACAATCCATAATGCACCAATCCATAATGCATCACTCAGTATTTCGGGTGGTAGTGACATTTCTCGCTTTGCTCTTGGTTTTACCAAGTTCCATCAGACAGGTACAATCGGAGCTCCTGCCGATCCTAAATACGATCGCTATACCGTTCGCCTGAATTCTGATTATTCACTTATTAAGAAGAAGGGACGTGATATCCTTAAGATTGGTGAGAATGCAACCTTCTCGGCTACCGACAAGCGTGGTGTATCAGTAGGAGGTATCTATGGTAACAGCATACGTAATCTTTTGGCTATGAGTCCTCTGCTGCCTGCATATAACGATGAGGGTGGATACTATGAGTATAAGGATATTCAGGCCGATGCATGGGACTTTAGTGCAGAAATGGCAAACCCATTGGCTCAGATGAAGTACGACAACGGTTTTGGATATACAAAGGTATATCGCTTGCAGACAAACTTCTTCCTGGAGTTTTCGCCTATCAAGGATCTTACCTATCGTGCCAGTGCTGGTTGGCTGTATCGCCACAGAGAGGGACGTAGCTATGTTCCGGTATATGAACTGAGCTCAAAGAAGTCGAACCCAAATGATGATGTAAGTCAGAACCAGTCTTATTCTGTACGCTGGTCTTTGGAAAATACATTAAACTGGGTAAAGTCGTTTGAGAAGCATAACATTGACGTCCTGCTTGGACAGTCAGTTGAGAAGTGGGGTTATGGTAATGGCGTAAACGTTACTAACTCTAATTCTCTCTTCCCAGGATCATTTGATCATGCCTATATTGCTAATGCCAATGTCGTCGATCCTTCGTTGACAAGCATAGGTGGCAGTCCTGAGGCACAGGGCGCTCTGTCGTCATTCTTCGGTCGTGTTAACTATAACTACGACGAGACCTATCTTCTCTCGTTGGTACTACGTGCCGATGGTTCTTCTAATTTTGCCCGTGGTCATCGCTGGGGTTACTTCCCTTCGGTATCAGCTGGTTGGGTTATAAGTAACGAAAAGTTTATGGAGAGCACTAAGGCATGGATGGACTTCCTGAAGATTCGTGCCAGCTGGGGACAGAATGGTAACTGTAACATATCTAATTTCCAGTATCTGGCAACAATAGCCCTTGACGATCCTTATTACTTCAACAATAAGGATAATCCTGCTCTGGGTGCTTATCCAAACATCCTGCCTAATGAGGACGTAAAATGGGAGACTTCTGAACAGCTTGACTTCGGTTTCGATGCACGTTTCCTTAATAACCGTCTGGGTGTGGCTTTCGACTGGTATAAGAAGACCACAAAAGACTGGTTGGTACGTGCTCCAATGTTGTTGTCGTATGGAACCAATGCTCCTTATGTAAACGGAGGTGATATCGAGAATAAGGGATATGAAATTCAGTTGAACTGGAACGATAAGATTGGTAAGGACTTCAGATACAGTGTGTCGGCTAACTTCTCTCATAATAAGAACGAGGTAACCCGACTTGCTAACTCTGAGGGTATCATCCATGGTGGTTCAAATGCTATCGCACAGAACACAGCCGAGCTCTATCGTATACAGGTAGGTTATCCTATCGGTTACTTCTGGGGTTATGAGATGGAAGGTATCATCCAGAACGAGAAGCAGCTGCAGGAATATCTGGATCGCAACTGTAGTGGCGACAAGGCAAACTCTTTGCAAGGTGAGTCGCTGCAGCCTGGTGACGTAATGTTCAAGGATGTGAACGGTAATGGTAAGATTGATAAGGGAGACGATGATAAGACCATGATTGGTGATCCTAACCCAGACTTTACTTTAGGCCTGAACATCAATATATCATATAAGGGCTTCGACTTTGCTCTGAATGGATATGGTTCATTCGGACAGCAGGTTGCTAAGAGCTATCGTCAGTTCTCTGACCATCCAGATGATAACTATTGTACTGATGTGTACACCAAGTATTGGACAGGCGAAGGCAGCACTAACCGCTATCCACGTTTCTCTGATGGTAAAACTGCAAATATGTCGGAGATTTCACGCGTATGGATTGAGGATGCCGACTTCTTCAAGATTTCACGAATCTCACTCGGTTACGATTTCAAGCGCCTCTATTCAAAGCTTCCAGTACAGAAGTGCCGTCTCTATGTAGCGCTCAGCAATTTCTTCACCTTTACAGGCTATTCAGGAATGGATCCTGAAGTGGGCTTTGGCAATGGTGCCAGCTGGGCTTCTGGTATCGACTGTGGTTATTATCCCTCGGCACGTAGCTGGCAGGTGGGTCTAAACATCAACTTTTAATTAATGAACATTATGGAAAAGAAAATCAAATATATCATAGCTTCGCTATTCTGTGTGATGCTCTTTGCGGCCTGTGATGATTTCCTTGACACAGACAACCTCACTATGAAGGATACGTCGAACTTCCCATTGAACGAGACTGATGCCTATCAGATGGTGAATGGTATCTATGCTGTGATGAATCGTAACCTGGCCGACCCTGAGGAAGATCCGTTCTTTATTTTCGATATCGCATCGGATGACCGTCTTGGTGGTGGTAGTCAGAGTAATATCGGTGCGCAGGGTGTTGACCGTCTGATGAATGCCTATGTGGACTGGATGAAACCACTATGGCAGCAGCGTTATGCTGGCATCAACCGTGCTAACAACGCACTTGAGTCTATAGATAATGTAACAAACTGGACTTCTGAAACCACAAAGAAACAGTACCTCTGCGAGATATATTTCCTCCGTGCATGGTACTATTTCAATCTGGCTCAGGTGTTTAATGGTGTGCCTTTGGTATTGAGCACAGTTCCCCAGAATCTTCCAAGATCAACTGCTGATGAGGTGTATGCTCAAATAGCATCTGACCTGAAGAATGCAATTGAGATAGGTCCATCAACCAAGTATCCAGACTTTGGCGAGGGACGTGTGTCAAAATGGGCTGCCGAGGGTATGATGGCTCGTGTATGGCTGTTCTATACTGGCTTCTATCAGAAGTCGGAGCTGCCTTTGGCCGAAGGTGGATCAGTATCTAAATCTCAAGTTGTAGCATGGCTTGAGGATTGTATCCAGAACAGTGGCTTCGGATTGGTATCTGACCAGCGTAATCTCTGGCCATACACAAACCCATATACTGCAAAGGATTATCTGTACGATCAGGAAAACAACCTGAATTGGGAGACTGACGAGAACAAGGAAAGCATGTTTGCCATCAAGATGTCGAACAAGGCTGGATGGAGTGCTGATGATCATCTGCGTCATAACCGAATCGTTGAGTTCTATGGTTTGCGTAAGACCAACGAGAGTGCCTTCCCATTCTCTGTTCAGGGCTACTCAAATGGTCCTGTATGTGAAAAACTGTGGACCGATTGGGCAGCAGATCCTGACTATGCAGGCGACTATCGTCGTGTAGGTTCTATCTGCGACCGTGCTGTTGAGATTCCTAACTATCCTGGTGATAAGGCTAAGGAGGTTGAGAATACAAACCTGTTGGCCAAGAAGTATATCGGTTGTGAGGCCTATAATGAGGATCATAGCGGTAGATATCTGAGCTATGCTTACTACTATGGTAGTGAGAATAACCGTCAGAGTGGTCTTACACAATCGCTTGTATGGCTTCGCTTTGCCGACGTTCTGTTGATGCATGCAGAGCTATCTGATGGTAAGGTTATCTATAATGGTAAGAATGGCGTTAATGCTGTCCGCCAGCGTGCAGGTTTGGACGATATTCCTTACAGCCTGGCTAACCTTAAGAAGGAGCGACGTTATGAGCTTTGCTTCGAGGCACTGCGTTGGAACGATCTGCGCCGTTGGGGTGATGTGGCTGAGAAGGTAAAGAATCAGGTAGGTAATAAGATCCTGAATCAGGGTATTGCAGGCGAGTACGCCTTTACCAACGACTTTATGCAGCGTTACAAGGACACCGGTGGTGGATTCTTCAAAATTCCTGAGGACCAGGTAACACTTTCAGAAGGCGTTTTGGAGCAGAATCCAGGATGGGGAGATGGTACCAACTGGGCAAAGGGTGACCTTCCTTACAAATTCAAATAATACTTAAATCTAAAAAATCGGGGTATGTTATTTGGACATACCCCGTTTTTTTATTATCTTTGCACCCAAACTAAAAACGAATAGTATGATTGAAGTAGTAGATTTTAGCAAAACCAATTCGGTACTCAACCAGTATATGGCTGAGTTGAGAGACAAGAACTATCAGAAGAACCGACTGCTGTTCCGTCATAACATCAAGCGCATAGGCGAGATGATGGCGTATGAACTGTCGAAGACTCTGGAGTACAAAACCAAGACTATCACCACACCTCTGGGAACAATTGATATTCCCCTGCCAAAGGACGATATGGTGGTAGCTACGGTGCTGCGTGCAGGACTGCCCTTCCATGAGGGATTCTTGAATGTGTTCGACAAGGCCGACAACGGTTTTGTGTCAGCTTTCCGTATGTATATAAATAGAGAGCATACCGAGGTGGGTGTACATACAGAGTATATCGCCACACAAAGCGTGAAGAACAAAACACTGTTGGTGGTAGACCCCATGCTAGCTACCGGAGGAAGTTTGGCTGCTGCAATTGAATCGCTATTGGAGTCGGGCAAACCAAAGAAAATTCATTTGTGCTGTGTGATAGCTGCTCCCGAGGGAATCGAAGTGGTGAAAGAGGCATTGCCTGATGGTTCTACTATCTGGTGTGCGGCCATCGACCAGGGTATGAACGAACAGAAGTATATCGTACCAGGATTTGGCGACTGCGGCGATCTGTGCTACGGTGAAAAGCTACAGAGTTTCCGTAAGCACGCTGATAAATAAAAAAAGAATCCCGCTCAAAACCGAGCGGGATTTCTTTTTATATCTTAGATGAGGTGAAGTGTGCCCATCATGTAGACCAGACCGAAACCTAATGCCATTGAAATGATACCCATGATGATACCAATCTTAGACATTTGTGACTGCTTTACATAGCCTGTTGCAAATGCCAGAGCATTTGGTGGGGTAGAGATAGGCAGAATCATTGCTGATGATGCTGCAATAGCTACACCGATAAGTACGGTTGGTGTGCCGCCGATGGGTGCCAGCTTGTCGCCCATAGCACCGCAGACGATGGCCAGGATTGGCATCAGCAGGGCAGCGGTGGCGGAGTTAGAGATGAAGTTCGACAGCAGGTAGCAGATGGCACCGCCAAGCAGCAGGATGAGCATCGGTGAGAACTCACCGAAGGGAATGCTCTCTACGGCATTGGCTGCCAGGCCAGAGGCGTTCAGACCGTAGCCGAGGGCGAAGCCGCCGGCTACCATCCAGATGACGCTCCAGTTGATCTGCTCCAGGTCGCGTTTGTTGATAACACCCGTCAGGGCGAACACCATAAACGGTATCATGGCCACAGTATATGAGTTGATGCCCGTCACACTGTCGAGTAGCCAGAGGGCCACGGTGACGAAGAATGTGACAATTACCACGTTGGCGTGGAAGCCCTTCTGCATACCGCCTTCAATCTTCAGTTCGATACGTTTTTGGGTGAAGGGGAACGTTGCCAACAGGATGCGCCAGCTGATAAACAGCAGCACGATGACGAGCGGGAACATGAACATCATCCACTGGCCGAAGCCGAGACCGAGATTCAGACCCTCAGGATCGTTGAGATACTTCAGCGCAATCGTGTTCGGCGGCGTGCCGATAGGTGTACCCATACCGCCGAGATTAGCGGCTACGGGAATCGACATAGCCAAGGCAATACGGCCTTTACCTTCAGGGGGTAGCTGGCGGAACACCGGTGTCAGGAACGTCAGCATCATGGCTGCGGTAGCCGTGTTGGAGACAAACATCGAGAAGAGACCCGTAATCAGCAGGAAACCCAGCAGCACCATCTCACTGCGAGTGCCAAAGGGTGCCAGCAGCACTTTGGCTAATTGGGCGTCGAGACCGGTTTTCGTAGCAGCGATGGCCAACACGAAACCGCCGATGAACAGCATGATTACAGGGTCGGCAAATGTTGCCATTACACCTTTATAGGATAAAAGCTTGCCTACTTCCTCCTCATTGACTAACGGTGCGATTCCGCTATCAGTACAGAAGAGCAGCATCAGCACGATGATACCCACCGACGTGGCCCACGACGAGACTACTTCGAGCACCCACATCAGTGTGGCAAATGCGAAGATAGCGATGATACGTTGCTGGATAACCGTCAGATTCTGAATACCATACCATTCCGTCGGCATGTTCCAGAGCAGGAGGGTGACAATGGCCACAAGTAGAATCTTCATAGCACGCTTGGTGCTGTCTTCGGGGTGATACTTCCGCTGGTGGCGCATCTTGTGGTATGCGTCAACGAGATGGAAGCCTTCGTAAATATGAAACATATCGCTTGATTTAAATTAAGTTTTCGAAAACGCCTGCAAAATTACGAAGAATTATTCACTATTCGGCATTCACGATTCACTTAATCTTGGATAATAAGTGTATAAACACACAAATTACACACCAAGGAGTGCTTAATAGACAGTGATTGCCAAGTGGACTTTGCAAAATTCTTAGTCACTGGTACAAGACCATTCCGCAGGCGAGAGACCAGTCTTCTCCTTGAACTTTTTCTGAAAATAAGTGCGGTCACTGAAGCCGCAGTGTCTGGCAATCGCCTCATTCGACCAGTCATGGTGGGTCTCGAGCAGGTGTTTGGCTTCTTCGATGCGCAAGTCGGTAAGCCAGTCGTTGTAGCGACGGCCCGTCTGTTTGAGCCAACTGCTTAACAGATAGCGCGGTACATGCATGTCTGTGGCGGCATTCGGTAATTTAAGGCCGTTCTTCAGGTGACCGCCCCTTTCAATCCATTGTTCAACGACGCTCTCCATGTGTTGGAGGGTCTTGGCGTTGAGTAAGGTGGAATCCGAGATATTGGTCGTGTAATCCAGATTTGCAGACGAATCGCGAACCTGTTCCAGAGCTTCTGCCTCTTCGTTTTCCTCTGCCTCTTGCACTTTGCTGGGTGCCGAGCTGACCACATAACTGCAGAAACTGTCAACCAGATAGAAGATACCTGCAAAGACCGCCAGGCCGATAGCGGCGAGCCAGATACTCTGCATGAAAATGAGTAATGGCACCATTGTCGCCATGCTGACCATAGAGATAACGCTCAACTGCATCCATCGCAACAGACCGTCCATGTCCCGGTCATAGTAGTTGGCAAGTGCGTGGCGCATGGCTCGGATATTGGTCAGGTGTCGCCAGGTATAGTAACCTTGCATCACAGCGTAGCAGGCGGAGGCGGTTACCTCGGCCCAGAATAGTTCTGGGGTGTCACTCAGCAATGGCTGACCGTCGATAGCGGCGGCGATGCCTAAAAGGAGGAGGGCCGCGGCCCATGCCAATAGTCCTGCATATTTATCCCATCTGTTGAGGCGCCCTTGCCGCTGTAGATAGAGTACCGCCATACCGAAGAGCCAGGAAGCGGGAATGAACAGGGTGAGGTTGAGCATGACAGCCTGCGTAACGCCTAACGCGCGCAAACCTAATGTATATTGTAACAGGAACTGCGCACCAACAAGGGTCGTGCCGATAGTCATCAGCCAGCGGGCTTTACCCATAATAGAAGTTGTCGCCACCTTGCCGGGCAGCAACAAAAGCTTCAGCGTGAGTAATGTCATCAGCACGATGGCTGTAAATTGCATCTTTTCCATTCTCGCAATTTTTCGGGTGCAAAAGTACAAAAAAAAACTGAATTTAACACTTCAACTGTGAAAAAAAGCACAAATATTCACACCTTATTGTCATTTTTTTCACACCATTGTTGTATTTTTCACACCTATTCTGCCAATATTGCTATAATTTTGCACGCAAATTTTAAACCATTAAAAATTATATGAGAAAAAGTATCTTACTTTTAGTGACTGGCGTTATGACTTTGGCCAGTTGTTCCCGGACAGATCTGTATGATCCGGATTTAGTGAATGAGGAGTTGGCACGTTCAAACGCGGAGAAGGTCTTCGGCCGTCAGTTCCCGAATCATGACTGGTGTATGACCACTAGTGGCGAATTGACCGTTATGGCAAATACCGATGTAAAGCGCGTGCAACTGCTGGTAAGTGTTCAGGAAGAGGGTGATGACAGTCCCTCTTATGTAACTAAGACAGGTATCAGGGTGCTCACACAGGCAGAAATCAACCAACAAACAACAATTAAGTTGCATTATGACGCACCGAAAGACAACCTTGGACTTTACGTTGCATTCGTCACTGATGACGATTATATCGTCCGCGAGGTGAAAGGCAGCACCGTGTCGATTGATGATGCAGCTTCGGGCGCGCGTACGCGTGGTTCATATAATTATGAGCCTCTGCTGCCGAAGGGAACATTCACTATCGCTGTTGCTGAGCCATCTTACGCTAACCAGAGAGGATGGAACCCGGGTGAACAACTCTACCAGTTGAGCGACTATTCTGGGCTGTGCATAAGCACGCCCGGGTTTACCGATGACTTCGCAAAAGTCTTCCGCGATGTTGTGCTGTCCTATTTCCCTAATGGACGTGGTCACAACAACCTGCCTCAGGTCATTAATAGCGGTTATTACAATTCTACCGTTTATCCCACCAGCAAAGGTGAACCTATCGTTGTAACGCCAATCTACAAGTATGACCACCCGCTCCAGTATGGTAACGAGGTTTACAACTCCGACCTGTACTATTATTATTTTAAGGATAGTGACCCTGGGTATCAGGCTGATCCCAAGGCATATGTCGAGAGTCTGCCGAAGTATATGGCCATCCCCTTCAGTAGCTGTTTTGACTATTCTGAAGACAATAATATCGCCAACCACGGCTCGTATATCCTGCCGTTCTATGGCGACGGCACACCGACCGTCGGTTCTACGACGGCCACACTCGTATTCCCTGCAGGTTACCAGATTGGTTTCATGGTGCGGGCTAAGACCACCTATGAGGCTCCTGATAAGCAGGGTGAGGTGTATGCCGACGGTCGCCTGAACGACCATATCAACAGCTATGGCAATTTCAGCAGCTCTGGTCTGAGTTCTGACAGCCCGCGTGCTGCATGGCTCAACTTCTGTGGCAAGAAACTCCTCTGCTGGGAGTCGGGTACCGATTCTGACTTCAACGATATCATTCTCGATGTCGACGGTATCGACGGTATCCCCAATATCCCCGATCCAGATGAGGAAGTCTTCACCTTCTGTTTCGAGGACCGCGTGGATGGTGACTTCGACCTGAACGATGTGGTCATCAAGGCCGTCAGAAAGAGCGAGACGCTTGTGGAGTATTCCATCGTGGCCTGTGGCGCCTATGATGAGCTGTACATCAAGAACATCAACTGGGACCGTATCACGGACAATGCAGAGGTTCACAGCATCTTCGGCTATGACCCCCACACCTTCATCAACACAAACGGCTATACTTGTGACCCCGTCGTCATCTTAAAGGAGGTCAACAAGGAGTTCTCCCTGCTCGATGAGGCCACACAGCCTTACATTTACAATGCCACAATGAATACCGAAGTCAGGTTGTCAAAGGTTGGATACGACCCTCATGGAATCATGATACCCAACAACTTCGCGTATCCCACGGAGAAGACCTGTGTCAAGGATGCCTATTTAAGCTTCAACAATTGGGCGGCCGACGAGGATTTCACATTGAATCCCTGGTATGAGACACCCGTACAGGGCCGAGTGATTATAAGGTAAAAAGATAAAGATAACATTCTTGAGGTGTGTAAATTTCCATCATTTTACACACCTCTTTTCTTTTTTATGCACTTTTCTTGCCAATAATGCTCTTGTTTGGGAAAAAAACGTTATCTTTGCCCGCAAAAACGTAAAACTATTAGAGTCGACAACAGTCTTACTGCTTCGATATGGAGTTACAACTATACTATACAATGCTGCTGCTGGGTGCCGGTGTCAATACCATGATTGCCGTTGCACTGATATATAATAATTTCTGGTATCGCAATTATGACGTCTACTACCGTGCCCGTCTGTTGACAGCTGTCAACTATATCATCTTTGCCATCGGCTTTACAGGCCACGCTTATCTGCAGTGGCGCATCTCATGGCCGGCTGCTGCCTCGGCGCTCACTCTCTCTTATTTCCATTCCGGAGGTGTCCTATTCGGATGGAGCCACACCTCACTGATGCGGCCGGACTACCTTACCCGTCGTATCGTCATACGTGACCTCTCCATACTTGCCGTTGGTATCGCTGTCTATTGGACGGTGCTGGCCGACTGGACCTTCCTCATCTTCTTCCTCCACGCCTCGTTCATAACTTACACCTTCTACCGCACTTATTTCACCGTTCGCTCCAGCATTTTCCGACTGCCTTTGGGCAATAAAGATAAGGAATGGTGGACGCCGCAGGTGAAACGCACCGTACTGGCTTCGCACCATTCCTTTGTTATCGCATGCCACCTCATCGTGCTCTTCGGATTGGGTAGCATTGCACTTACCGCAGCTTTCCCCCATGACATCTGGCCCTATACGGTGCTGATGGTAGCGGGTATCGTCGTATTCTGCTTTATCTTCTATTCGCTGACAGAGTACGGCAATGTCATCGAAGCAGGCACCTGTGCCACAGAGGATGCAGTGAGTAGCTGATTCTTACTTTACCTCCCAGATATCATTGGTCTCGAGGAGTTCGGTGAAGTTGTGATACTTCTTCATACCGGAGACTTCTTCGAGTTGGGCATAGACGGCCTCGTTGTAGGTGGGAGCCTCTACGTCGCGGATGACACCAAGGGCAATGGGGAATCCATCCTCCGGGGTCATCATGGCGAGCTTCAACTGCAGGGTGTTGTCCTCGCAATGGGCATCATGAACGAGTACATCGTCGAGGGTGTAACCGTCCTTGCCGATCTCTACCACCTTCAGGCCGAAGCCCTGCTGGACGAGTCCGAACTCATTATTCTCACCGAACACGAGCTTCTCGCCGTGACGCACGTAGATGGCGTTCTTCTTACGACCCTCGTTGTTGTAGACGATGTCGTGGCAGTGGTCGTTGAAGATGACGCAGTTCTGTAACACCTCAGTGACGCTGGCACCCTTGTGCTCATAAGCGGCCTTCAGCACCTCGACTGTTCCCTTGGCATCGGTAGCGACGCAACGGGCAAAGAAATGTCCGCGGGCACCGAAGCAGAGCTCTGCAGGACGGAATGGATCCTCCACTGTGCC
>Ga0310690_10010445_pt1 | contig 11553 bp, 7 predicted proteins | sample AusTroGonzalo_MG_2_FD_207661 | JGI IMG/M metagenome (GOLD analysis project Ga0310690, IMG submission 207661) | Bovine rumen microbial communities from tropical cattle in Woodstock, Queensland, Australia - Gonzalo_04 (v2) (version 2) | ecosystem: Host-associated > Mammals > Digestive system >...
CTGATCCTCTTTACCATCATCCTGCTTTCCCGCGTCGAACGCTGGATCATGGCCCGCTCCCGCAACCTCAACCTCTACGTTCAGTTCGTCAATATCGACGACGTGGGCGCCATCATCGCCGCCATCAAGGCGCAGGACATCCGCATCCTGGACGTGGATATCCACAAGCACCAAAGCGGCGACATCAACCAGAGCGCGGTGTTCTCCGTGCGGCTGCCGAAACGTCTGCACCACGCGGTGCTGATGTCGGCGTTAGCCAAAGTCGAGAACGTGCGCGCCATTGAGGAACTGTAAAGAGAGGGGGAGAGAACATGACTTTTATCAACATGATCCGTTTTACCGACGGCTTTAATTTCTGGGGCGTGCTGATCCGTCTGCTGCTGGCCGTGCTGTGCGGCGGCGTCATCGGCATCGAGCGGGAACACAAGCGCCGTCCCGCCGGCTTCCGCACCCACATTCTCATCTGCCTCGGCGCGGCGCTGACCACCATCACGAGCCAGTACCTTTATCTTCAGATGAACCTGTTTACTGATCTCGCGCGGCTCGGCGCGCAGGTCATCGCGGGCATCGGCTTTATCGGCGCCGGCACCATCATCATCACGCGGCGGCGTCAGGTCAAGGGCCTTACCACCGCGGCGGGCCTCTGGGCTTCGGCCATCGTGGGTCTTGCCCTCGGCGCCGGATACTTTGAGGCGGGCCTCATCGCCACGGGCCTGATCCTCTTGGTCGAACTGCTGCTCTCGCGCTTCGAGTGGTTCATCATGTCCACCACGCGCGACCTCAACCTGTACGTCGAATACCGCGAGACCGCGCCCGCCGAAGGCGAGGACGCGACCGAAGGTACGCTCGGCGCCATCGTGGCCTACCTGCAGGAACACCGCGTCAACGTGGGCGACTTGCAGATCACCAAATCGGGCGCCGCTGCCGGCAACCCCTGTGCCATCTTCTCGCTGGAACTGCCGCGTAAACTCTCGCACGACAAACTGATGACGGCGCTGACGGAGATTGCCGGCGTTGTTTCGGTCGAGGAACTTTAAGCACACAAAAAAAGCCCCCGGGCGGGGGCTTTTTTGTTTTGTCAGAGCAGTTTTCCCGCTTCTGCGAACGGCTCGACGTCGTTGACGAGCGCGGGCAAGAGACGAAACGAGAAGTCGAACGCCGTCTCGGTGATGCGATGCGCCTCGGCCGGGCCGGGGCCGCAGGAGTTGGAGCCGATGCCCGCGTGGCGGTAGTCGATGTTGACCACCGTTTCGGGGCGCGCTTTCAGCTCGTAATCGTGGGCGGTGTCGGTCAGATCGAGCGGGGTGAAGTGCGCGCAGTTAAAGGAGAAATCCTTTTCCGTTTTGAGAAGATAGAACCCGTTGCCCGCGCGGCTCGATACCATCATCCACTTGGTATCGGCGTGGGCCATGTTCTCCTGCGGGCGCACGAAGTGCTCAAAATGCTCGCTGACGGTCGTCTCATAGCGGCCGAGCGTGGCGGCAAGGCGCATATCGCCATAGGCGCCCTCGGGGCCCATGCCGAAGTAGGAGAGACGCTCCATGCCCGCGCCCGTCATAAACTCAAACCCGAAGCGGGGCAGCGCGGTCTCGGCGTAAAGAGCGTTCTTTTCGACGTGAGTCTTGACGATCATGCCGTCGGCGGGCGTGAACACGTAATCGACGGTGATCGACAGCAGCGGCACCATGGGCGCGGAGCCGAGCGTCAGCTCGGCGTGCACCGTCACGCCGTCGTCGGCGACCTCACTGACGCGACAGTCGCGGCAGGCGGTGTCAAGACGGTGGAACTGTTTATCCTGCCAATCGCGGCGAATGTTGCGGTCGTTGTCGGTGGGGGCACGCCACGCGGTCGGCCTTATCGGGGTCGTCAGCAGCGGCAGGCCCGCGTGTTCGACGCCGACGACAAGCCCGCGGCGGCGGCACACGGTAAACACCGTGTCGGCGGTCTTGATCACGATCGCCTTTTCCGTCTCCTCGACGCGCACGAAATCGTCCGGTCTCTCCCGACGCGCGGCGGGGGCGGATGCTTTTTCAGCGAGCACAAACTGCTCGTGGCCGACCTCAAAGCCGACGGGGGCGTAGCAGGTGGGGGCGTTCTGCAGGGCGCGCACCGTCAGGGTGCACCATGCGCCGGAGGTAGCCGCGCTGAAATGGGGCAGGGCATACGTGCGGCTCCTGCCGGCGGGCACGGCCGGGGCGGCAATGCGTCCCGTCGCCACGCTCACGCCGTCTCGCGCCAGTTCCCAATAAAAGTCGAGGTGCGCGAGCGTGAGAAAATCATAGCGGTTGGTGATGGTCAGGCGGCCGTCGCGATAGACGATCTTAAAGGGCTTGATGGCCTCTTTGTATTCTTTCATGCCCGCGTGCGGCACTCTGTCGGGCGACAGCAGGCCGTCCACGCAGAAGTTACCGTCGTGCGGGAACTCGCCGAAGTCGCCGCCGTAGATAAAGCGGTGCACACCGGGCTCTTTCGACACGTCGACCGAGTGGTCGAACATCTCCCACACACAGCCGCCCATCAGGCAGTCGTGTTTATAGATGAGATCCCAATAATCCTTAAAGTTGCCGGGGCCGTTTCCCATGGCGTGCGCGTACTCACAGAGGTAGAGCGGCGCGCGCATTTTTTTGTTCTTGACGTAGGTCTCTTCGATCTCCGCCACGGAGGGATACATGCGGCTGTCCACCGAGGTCACGGTCGAGTTGACGCCGTCGCCGTTCACGGTGTCGGGCAAAAAGTCGCGATACGTGTGCACGAGGCGCCTTGTGATGTCCTCGCAGTGCACCAGGTTGCGCGGGTCGCGCGATTTCAGGTAGTCGGCCATGCGTTTTTGGTTGATGCCGATGCCGGCCTCGTTGCCGAGCGACCACATCACCACCGAGGCGTGGTTCTTGTCGCGCTCGAACATGCGCGTCACGCGGTCGAGGCAGGATTCGGCCCACTCGTCGCTGTCGCTGAAGTAGTCCCAGTTCAGACGGTTCGCGCCGTGCGTCTCATAGTCGGTCTCGTCGATCACGTAAAAGCCGTAACGGTCGCAGAGCGTGAGAAACCGCGGGTCGTTCGGGTAGTGGCTCTCGCGAATGGCGTTGACGTTGTGGCGCTTTAAGATCATCAGATCTTCGATCATGTGATCGACGGGCGTGGCCGCGCCGAGCCAGGGGTTGCCGTCGTGGCGGTTGACGCCCTTGAGCTTGACTTTTTTGCCGTTGATAAGAAACGTGCGGTTCTCAACACGCACGTCGCGGATACCCACGAAGAAGCACAGGTGTTCCGTGCCCGCGACAAGGCGCAGGCGGTAGAGCGCGGGGGTCTCGGCGCTCCAAAGCAGGGGCTTTTCCACCGTGGCCGAGAGCGTGCCGCCGCCCGGCAGAACACCGCTCTCAAGCAGACGGCCGTCCGGCGTTTCAAGCTGCCAAGCCACGGCCGCGCCGCCCGTCACGGCGACCTCGGCTTTGATCTCGGCAGACGCAAAACCGTCGCCGAGATACGTGCGGATAAACACGTCGCGCACATGATCCGGCTCGCGCAGCAGCAGATACGCCTCGCGGAAAATGCCGGAGAGACGGAATTTATCCTGATCCTCGAGATACGAGCCGTCGCACCACTTCATTACCACCACGGCGAGCGTGTTGACGCCGGGGCTGCAGAGCGCGGTGATATCGAACTCCGAGGTCATGTGGCTGACTTGGCTGTAACCTGCGTATTCGTTGTTGACAAACAGGTAAAAGCAGGCGTCGACGCCCTCAAAATCAAGATACACGCGCCGCGTTCTCAGCGTCGCCGCAGAGAGGGAAAAATCGCGCATATAAAGCCCCGTCGGGTTGTCGTCCGGCACGAAGGGCGGATCAAAGGGGAAGGGGTAGTTGACGTTGGTATATTGCGGCACGTCATAGCCGCGACCGAGGGCCAACTGCCAGCTCATCGGCACGGTCAGTTTTTCCATGCCGGCGCGGTCGAACGCGGGCAGACGGAAGTCTGGCAAGTCGGAGACGGACTTGCAGTACCGAAAATCCCATTCGCCCGAAAGCGAGGCGAAAAAGGGGCTCGTGCCGCGCAGATCGGCCAGGGCCGCCGCATCGCTGTCGTAGGGGATGAAGTAGGCGCGGGGCGCCTCGCACCCGACGTGCAGTTTTTTCGGATCGTTGTGACAGTCAAAGGCAAAATGCATGGTTTTTCCTCCTTGTCGGCCGCGCGTCTCGCGCCGGAATATCTTTCTTTATGATTGTAACACACAAGCGGGCAAAAGTCAATCTGAAAAAGCGGCATTTTGTCGCCGCAAAACACTTTTTTTGTCGTCTCCCGTCACCCTTTGCCTCTTGCAAATCCCCGCCGGATGTGATACAATAAAAAAGTACGAACACCGCATCACAAAGGGCGGCTTCCGGCCGTCCGCATTTTCCGCGCACGAAAGGAGAAACACGGTGCGACTCGACAAATATTTAAGTGTCACGGCCACGGCCACGCGCAGCGAAACGCGCAAAGCCGTCAGGGCCGGGGAGGTTACCGTCAACGGCGCGCCTGCCCGCGACCCCGCCGAAAACGTCGACGAGAACACGGTCGCCGTCACGTTCCGCGGCACGCCCGTCGTCTATCGGCGGCGGCACTACATTCTTTTGAATAAACCCGCCGGCTACGTCAGCGCCACCGAAGACAGCGGCCCCACCGTGCTGTCTCTTTTGCCCGAAAAATATACCGTTATGGGGCTTTTTCCCTGCGGACGGCTCGATAAGGATACCGAGGGCCTTTTGCTTCTGACCGACGACGGCGACACGGCGCACCGCCTGCTCTCGCCCCGCCGCCACGTGAAAAAACGCTACCGCTTTACCGCCGAACACGACATAACGGGTGCGGAGATGGCCGCTTTCCGCGCCGGCATGACGCTCTCCGACGGCACCAAGACCGCTCCCGCCGGTATGGAACTGAACGCGGACGGCAAGAGCGGCATCGTCACGTTGACCGAGGGCAAATACCACCAGATCAAACGCATGATGGGCGCGCTCGGCAACCGTATCGTCATGCTCGAACGCATCTCGTTCGGGCCGCTGGACCTGCCCGCCGATCTGCCGCGCGGCGCGTGGCGCCCGCTGACCGACGAGGAGGAGGCGGCGCTGCTCGAGGCCGCCGAAAATACACCCGTTCACCCGCTTACGTAAGAAAGGAACCGACATGGACATCATCAAAACGCTGGCCGCCGAACTTTCCCTCACCGCCGATCAGGTCGAAAAGACCGTCGCGCTCATCGACGAGGGCAACACCATTCCCTTTATCGCCCGTTACCGCAAAGAGGTGACGGGGTCGCTCGACGACACCGTGCTGCGCAAACTCGAAGAGCGCCTCAAAGCTCTGCGCAACATCGAGGCGCGCCGCGCCGAGGTGCGCGATCTCATCGCCGCGCAGGAAAAACTGACGCCCGAGATCGAGCAGGCGCTCGACCGCGCCGTGACCGTGACCGAGATCGACGATATCTATCGCCCCTTCCGCCCCAAACGCAAGACGCGCGCGTCCGTGGCTCGCGAAAAAGGGCTCGAGCCGCTGGCCGAGGCCCTCATCGCGCAGTACCGCACCTATACCCCCACGCTTGAAGAACGCGCCGCGGCGCTTGTGGACGAAGAGAAGGGCGTGAACAGCCCCGAAGAGGCGTTTGCCGGCGCCATGGATATCATCGCCGAGGATATTTCGGACAACGCCGACTACCGCAAGGCGGTGCGCGCGCTGACTTTCGCACACGGGTCGCTGACCTCGACGGCCGCCAAAAAGGAGTCCTCGGTCTACGATCAATACTACGATTTCAGCGAAAAGCTCAACACGTTACCGGGCCATCGCGTGCTGGCGATCAACCGCGGCGAAAAAGAGGAATACTTGAAAGTCGGCGTCACCGTACCGGAAGAAGTCGTGCTCGACACGCTGTTCTCCCGCGTGGTAAAACCCGGCGAGAGCCCCGCCAAAGAATACGTCGTCGCGGCCGTCAAAGACAGTTACGAGCGTCTCATCGCTCCCTCGGTCGAGCGCGAAGTGAGAAACGACCTCTTCGATCGCGCCTCGGCGGGCGCCATCGTGCTGTTTGCCGAAAACCTGCAGCACCTCCTGATGCAGGCGCCCATCAAGGGCAAAACGGTGCTCGGGTTCGACCCCGGCTACGTCAACGGCTGTAAGCTGGCCGTCGTCGATCCCACGGGCAAGGTGCTCGACACCGCCGTCATTTACCCGACCAAGCCGCGCATGCGCCTCGAGGAATCGGCGCGCGTCATGCGCCGTCTCATCACGGCCTATCACGTCGACGTGGTGGCCATCGGCAACGGCACGGCCTCGCGCGAGAGCGAGCGCTTTGTGGCCGACGTCATCCGCGAGATGGGCGCGGGCACAAAATACATCATCGTCAGCGAGGCGGGCGCCTCGGTCTATTCCGCCTCCAAACTGGCGGCCGACGAGTTTCCCGACTTCGACGTCATGCAGCGTTCCGCCGTCTCCATCGCCCGCCGCCTGCAGGATCCGCTCGCGGAACTCGTCAAGATCGACCCCAAGGCCATCGGCGTGGGGCAGTATCAGCACGATATGAAACAGGCCGAACTCGACGAGGCGCTGGCGGGCGTGGTCGAGGACTGCGTCAACCGCGTGGGCGTCGATCTCAACACCGCCTCGCACTCGCTCTTATCCTACATCGCGGGCATCAACGCCGCCTCGGCCAAGAACATCGTCAAATACCGCGAGGAACACGGGGCGTTCAAGACCCGCGCCGAAGTGCTGAAAGTCCCGCGCATCGGCGACCGCGCGTTTTTGCAGTGCGCCGGCTTCCTGCGCGTGCCAGGCTCGAAACAGATCTTTGACAACACGGGCGTGCACCCCGAGAGCTACAAGGCCGCGGGCGAACTACTGCAAAAATTCGGTTATACCCCCGCCGACGTGACGGCGGGCAAACTTGGCGGCCTGCGCGCCGCCGTGACGCGGGAGGGCGTCAAAAAGGTGGCCGCGGAACTCGGCGTGGGCGAGCCGACCCTGCTCGACATGATCGGGGAACTCGAAAAACCGGGCCGCGACCTGCGCGACGATTTTCAGCCGCCGCTGCTCTCCGAGGACGTTTTGGAGATCAGCGACCTCAAACCCGGCATGATCCTTTCCGGCACGGTCAGAAACGTCATCGATTTCGGCGCTTTCGTCGATATCGGCGTGCATCAGGACGGTCTCGTGCATATCTCCGAGCTGTCGGATAAATTTGTCAAGCATCCCCGCGACGTGGTGTCTGTCGGCGACGTGGTGCGCGTGCGCGTGCTGTCCGTCGATCCCGCCCGTAAGCGCATCGCGCTCTCTATGAAAAGCGAAAAAGCCCCGAACGCCGCGGGCAAAAAGTAAAAGCGCGAATAAAAAGGTAAACGCGCCTCACGGCGCACCACCTCATATCCGGCCACATTTATGCATTTGACCCCGAAAAGGTAAATGCAATTTAACAAAAACGCCCCGAGGGCGGGCGTGCGGCGGTGCAAATTGCCCCCGCCTGTTCTTATATTCTTCATAAATAGAGGCACGCCTTGTCAATGTTGCACAAAGACGACGCTGAAATTTTGGAGATTTACACTCTTCCCATTCACGTCGAAATTTGCTATAATAGTATCTGTTAAAGTTCGCGCAGAGCGCGCTTGTGCCAAGGAGGATTTTATGGCCAGTCTGTCACTTCGTCACATCTACAAAAAGTACCCGGGCGGCGTCACCGCCGTTTCCGATTTCAACCTGGAGATCAAAGACAAAGAGTTCATCGTGTTCGTCGGCCCTTCGGGCTGCGGCAAATCCACCACCCTGCGTATGATCGCGGGCCTCGAAGAGATCACCGAGGGTGAACTTTTCATCGGCGACCAACTGGTCAACGACGTGGCTCCGAAAGACCGTAAGATCGCCATGGTGTTCCAGAACTACGCGCTGTACCCGCACATGTCCGTGCAGGATAACATGGCGTTCGGTCTGAAACTGAACAAGACCCCGAAAGAGGAGATCAAGCGCCGCGTCGAAGAGGCGGCCCGCATCCTTGACATCACCCACCTGCTCGACAGAAAGCCGAAGGCTTTGTCCGGCGGTCAGAAACAGCGTGTGGCCCTCGGTCGCGCCATCGTGCGTAACCCCCGCGTCTTCCTGCTTGACGAGCCGCTCTCCAACCTCGACGCGAAACTGCGCGCGGCCATGAGAACCGAGCTGACCAAACTGCATCAGCGCGTGCAGACCACCTTCATTTACGTTACGCACGACCAGGTCGAGGCTATGACCATGGCGTCGCGCATCGTCGTTATGAAAGACGGCATCATCCAGCAGGTCGATACGCCTCAGCACCTTTACGACGCGCCCTGCAATATCTTCGTGGCCGGCTTCATCGGCACGCCGCAGATGAACTTCATCAACGGCACGCTGACCAAAAAAGGCAACGACGTGTTCTTCAACTTTGAGGGCAACGTGCTGAAACTGCCGCCCGAGAAGAACGAAGAGGGCGTGCTCGACGAGTATATCGGCAAAGAAGTGGTCGCGGGCCTGCGTCCCGAATGTATCCACGACGAGCCCATGTATCTTTCCGCCTCGCCCGACGCCACCATCGACGTCGACGTGGACGTGATCGAGCTGATGGGCGCCGAGATTTATCTCTACCTCAAATCCGGCGAAGAGACCAACCTCATCGCCCGCGTCTCGGCTCGTTCCACCAGCCGCGGCGGCGACCACATCAAAGTCGCCCTCGACCTCTCCCGCATCCATCTGTTTGATAAGGATACCGAACGGTGCATTGTGCACTGAGCGTAGCAGCGAAAAAGCCCTCCTCCGGGAGGGCTTTTTCTATTCATCGCAATCTCTTCCGTCAAACGGCGTTGCTCCTCGCCTACTTTTTCGACGTAGGGAACTACGTCTTCAAAAGGGCGTCTGTGGTGCGTCTTGTTTGGCGAAAGATATTATCGATGAAGGGGAGTGACCGCGTCCTTGCCTCCTCTCGATGGGAGTTGTGACTATCGCGTCCGCGATATATCATAACAAACATGCGCCCCGCCCTTGACAGGGCGGGCGTTTTGGGCTACAATAATCATATACGCCGCAAAGCGGCGGGGGAAAGGGGAAAGAGATATGGACGAGGCCAGACGCGCATTCAGAGGCACGGCCAACCGCATCGGCGGCACGCTGCTCTTTTTCACTTTCCTTTTTTGGTTGTTCCAACTCGTGCTCTACCTGACGGGGCGCCTGACCAAGAACGCCGACCCCACGACCGCCGACGTGATCTATCAGCTCGTCACCGCCATCGGCTATGCGGCGGCCTTCATCATACCGGTCCTGTTCTTCCGGTTGCTTTCGATCAACTCGCACTATGAGCCGATCCGCGCCCGCTTTACGCTGCCGCGCCGGCTGTGGGCCTTTATGCTGGTGGCGCTGTCGATCAATCTGGTGTTCGCCGTGTTCAACAGCTACCTGGTCGAGCCGTTTCATTACAGCGCGTTCATGGAGGCGGCCGAAAGCGCGCCCGTGGCCAACTATCAGATCGCGCTGGCGCTGCTGACGACCGCCGTGGTGCCCGCCTTTGTCGAGGAACTGCTGTTCCGCGGTGTGATCCTCAACAACCTTCTGCCTTACGGCCGCGACACCGCCATTCTGCTCAGCGCCCTTTGCTTCGGTCTGATGCACCAGAACGCGGGGCAATTCCTTTATACCACTGTGGCGGGTATCGCGCTCGGCTACGTCTTTGTTGCCGGCGGCAACATCTGGGCGGGCGTGCTCATCCACTTTGTCAACAATGGTATGTCGGTGCTGTGGGAGGCCGTCGAAGCGCGCACGCCGTCGAGGATCTCAAACCCCGTCATTTACGCCGTCGAAACGGCCCTGCTGCTCGCGGGCGTGGGGGCTTTCGTATATCTGCTGACGCGCCGCGACCGCCCCGACCTTGCGGCCGAGCCCATCGAAGAACTGCCCGGCACGCCGATCCCCGTGCGGGAGCGGATGCGCCTGTTTGTCACCTCGCCCACCATGATCATTTTCATGGTCGTCTCGGGGCTTGAAATGCTCGTCTATCTCTTCCTCTCTCTCATTTTTGCGGTGCTGTGATGGACGAACGGTTTATGCGCGAAGCGCTGGAAGAGGCAAAAAAAGCCGCGGCGGCGGGCGAGGTGCCCGTGGGCGCCGTTGTGGTAAAAAACGGCGCGGTCATCGCGCGCGCCTATAATGAAAGAGAAAAAAGCAAAGACGTGTCTGCCCACGCCGAGTTGACGGCCATGCGCCGTGCGGCGGCGGTCACGGGCGACCGGCGTCTTTCAGACTGCACGCTCTACGTCACGCTCGAGCCCTGTCCCATGTGCGCGGGCGCCATTCTCGCGGCCCGCGTCGGGCGCGTCGTGTTCGGGGCTTACGATCCCGCGGCCGGCGCTCTCGGCAGCGTGCTGAACCTGCCGCGCTACCCCTTAGGGCACGATCCCGCCGTCACGGGCGGCGTGCTGGCCGACGATTGCGCCGCGCTCCTTTCCGACTTTTTCAGGCGGCGGCGCACACCAAAAGAACAAGGAGAATAAGACCATGAAAAAACTGCGTTTCGGTATCATCGGCGCGGGCGGCATCGCCGACCGCCGCACCCTGCCTGCCATGCTTCTCGCAGACAACGCCGAGATCACGGCCGTCATGGAGATCGCGCCGGAGACGGCCGAGAAACTGCGGCAGAAATACGGCGCGAAGCGCGCCTATACCGATGCGGCCGCCCTGCTTGACGACAGCGAGGTCGAGGCCGTCTATATCGCCTCGCCCGTGGTGTTCCACGCGGCGCAGGCCAAAATGGCCGCCGACCGCGGCAAGCACATCCTCATCGAAAAACCCGTCGCCATGACCGCTGAAGAGGGCGCGGACGTGGTGGCGTACTGCGAAGCCCGCGGCGTCAAGATCGCCGCCGGTTTTATGATGCGTTTCGGCTCGCACGTCATGGCCATGAAAGAGGCGATCGCGGACGGCAAGATCGGGCAGGTCGTCAGCGCCTACACGCAGTTCACGGCATGGGTGCCGCCCGCCTCCGGCAACTGGCGGCTCGACAGGAAAAAATCGGGCGGCGGCGCACTGATGGATATGGGCGTGCATTGTCTCGACCTGCTCGAATACGTCACCGGCTCGCGCATCACCCACGTCGCCTCCTTCAACGAGACCGTGGCCTTCGACTACGACGTCGAGGATAGTTCCACCGCTCTTCTGCGCATGGAGAACGGCGCGCAGTGCGTGGTGCAGACCAACTTCAACATCCCCGACGAGGCGGCGCTGTGGCGCTTTGAGGTGTTTGGCACCAAGGGCCGTTTGCTCGGCGACAACATTATCGGCCAGATCGACGGCGGCACCTTAAACGCCCTGTATCTGCAAAAGGAAGTCGGCTACGACGCCGCGCAGGATCACGCCGTCGCCAAGGGCGAGAGCGTAGTGGGGCATTTCGGCAACATGTACACCCGCGAGATCAAAAGTTTTGCCGACTCCGTGCTGCAAAATAAGCCGCTCGCCGTCCCCGCCGCCGATGCGGTGCACATTCAAAAAGTCATCGAGCTGTGCTATCGCAGCACCGCCGAAAATAAGATCTTC
>Ga0310690_10010446_pt1 | contig 11552 bp, 11 predicted proteins | sample AusTroGonzalo_MG_2_FD_207661 | JGI IMG/M metagenome (GOLD analysis project Ga0310690, IMG submission 207661) | Bovine rumen microbial communities from tropical cattle in Woodstock, Queensland, Australia - Gonzalo_04 (v2) (version 2) | ecosystem: Host-associated > Mammals > Digestive system >...
TGCAGCCTTGGCTTGCATATTGTCTCTTTTCCTGCTGATTTGCGGCATCAACTATGCTTTGTGGCAATGCCACTTCCTCATGCCGCTTATCGTTTTGATGGATGTCGGCCTTTATGCACTTGTCTTAGGTGTGCTGATGCTTGTAAACAAGTCCAACAATTAAATACCGTCTCTTGGTCGAAAATACCGTCTCTTAGTCTGAGGCATTTAATCCAGAGCTTCGTACTTTGAATGACGGCTCTTGAACTCGGGCACGATTTCCTTCATGATTCTGACGATTTCCATGTCGTCGTATGTGTAGCTGGCTTCGAGCAGTCGCTCTTCGTTCTGGCGTGCCTGCTGGTAGTCGTACTCGCGCACCTTGGCAATCATGATTTTGGGATGTATGGTGGGCAGGGTGTGCTCTGCGTCGTTGAGGACTTCCTCATATAGCTTTTCTCCGTCGCGCAGTCCGGTGAATGTGATTTTGCAGCCCTGTGCACCGCTCAGGGTAATCATTCGCTGTGCCAGCTGTGCTATGCGTACCGGCTTGCCCATGTCGAAGACAAAGATTTCGCCGCCTTTTCCCATCGTGCCGGCTTCCAGTACCAGTTTGCAGGCCTCGGGAATGAGCATGAAGTATCGGATGATGTCAGGGTGTGTGACGGTCACTGGGCCGCCCTTGGCAATCTGCTCCTTGAAGATGGGGATGACGCTGCCGTTGCTGCCCAGGACGTTGCCGAAACGTGTCGTGACGAACTGTGTGCAGGGCCGGTTGCCGTTAGCTTGGAGGAAAGCTTCCGGTGTGGCCTCAATGGCATTGCTGAGTGCCTGGCAGTATATCTCGCAGATGCGTTTCGAGCATCCCATCACGTTTGTCGGGTTGACGGCTTTGTCGGTGGAAATCATCACGAACTTCTTCGTTCCGTATTTGACGGCCAGGTCGGCGATGATGCGTGTGCCATACACATTGTTCTGAACGGCCATTGCGGGGTTGTCCTCCATCATGGGCACATGCTTGTAGGCGGCGGCGTGGAAGACATATTCGGGGTGGTACTGGAGGAAGATATTCTCCATGAACGTCTGGTTGGTGATGCTTGCCACGATTGTGTGGCACGGGATGTTGGGATATTTCTCCTCCATCATGCGCCTGATGTCGTGCATGGGTGTCTCTGCCTGGTCAATGAGAATCAGTTCCTTGGGCTCGAAGCGTGCCACCTGGAGCACCATTTCGCTGCCGATGCTGCCTGCTGCTCCGGTGATGAGGACGCGGTTGGCATTCAGCAGTCGGCCGATTGCTATCATGTCCACCTCTATCTTGTCGCGCGGCAGCAGGTCCTCGATATCGACTTCGTGCAGCTGGCTGTAGCGCAGTTCGCTCTTTCCATCCCATTCCTCTGCCGTGAAAGGCATCATCATGATTTTGATGCCGGCTGAGATGAGGTCGTTGATGAGTGTTTCCTGTTCGCGGAAGTGAACCGTCTGGAGGGGGCTCACCATGAGTATGCTGACGTGTTGCTTTTGCATGATGCCTATCAGGTCGTCCTCGTCGGTCCATACGGGCAGTCCCATCAGCCATTTCCCCTTCATGTCGGTATTGGAGCTGACGAACCCCTTGATGATGTAGCGGTTGGGCGTTTCGTTGCGGATGCTTTTGGCCAGGCTGATACCGCCGTTCTGGACGCCGTAGATGAAGATGCGCTGGGTCTGCCCGTCGCTGCGGAAGAGGTCGTAGAGGGTCTTGACGATGACGCGCAGGGCGCACATGAACAGGGTGGCAATCAGTAGGAAGACAACCATCAGGGTGGGGTTGTCTATGAGGTGGCATTCCTTTCCCTCGGGAACCAGGAAGCTGGCGCCGTATGCTATTACCGTGCCTACGGTCATTGCGAAGGCTAAGCGTGTCAGGTCCACGAAGCTGCTATATCGGAAGATGCCGCTGTAGGTGTGGAACAATCGGAACGAAACCGTGAAGGGGATGAGCAGTAGCAGGAGCTCCCTGATGATGCCCCAGAAGTTGTTTAGGATGGTGGAGCCGCCATTCAGGAAATAGTATGCGAACAGGCCACTGAAAATAATAATTATGTAATCAATGAGCAGGATGCACCAATAGGGTAGTGAATTGCGACTGAAGTACCAATTCAGGAGTCTTGACACGATGTTCATATACAATATTAGAAAAATGCTAAGGCAGGATTGGTCATAATATACATATCTTTTGCAAAGTTAGTACTTTTGTGCCGATTGGGCAAGGGAAATGGCATAAAAAGGTGAGAATGCCTTGTTTTGCAAGGTGGACTTTGCAAATGGGGGGGGGTAGATGCCATAGGACATCTCTTGACAGGGCATACCGTTCGTTTAGCTTCGGTCGAGGGAGGGGGGGTCAGCAGATATACTGCTTCGAGATGCTTTCGTTGTTCTGAACGCACTGTATCGTCTGGGCCAGGAGTGCGGCAATGGAGAGTTGCTTCACCTTGCTGCATCGGTTGTCGTAGGGGATGCTGTCGGTGAAGACCATTTCCTCGATGGCAGATGCCTCCACGCGTTCGTTTGCGGGACCGCTCATGATGCCGTGGCTGGCGATGGCGCGGATGCTGCGTGCTCCGTTCTTCTTCATCAGGTCGGCCGCTTTGGTTATGGTGCCGGCGGTATCGACCATGTCGTCTATCAGGATGACGTCGGCATCCTTCACGTCGCCGATGATGTCCATCGTGGCCACTTCGTTGGCCTTCTTGCGTGTCTTGTTGCAGAGCACTAGCGGACAGTTCAGGAACTTGCTGTAGGTGCTGGCTCGCTTGGAGCCGCCCACGTCGGGTGTGGCGATGACCAGGTTCTCCAGATGGAGGCTCTGGATGTATGGCATGAGAACGCTGGAGGCGAACAGGTGATCGACGGGCACGTTGAAGAAGCCCTGCTCCTGGTCGGCATGTAGGTCCATCGTGATGAGACGCGTGATGCCGGCTACGCCCAGCATGTCAGCCACGAGCTTGGCGGCGATGCTGACGCGCGGCTTGCTCTTCCTGTCCTGGCGTGCCCAGCCGAAGTAGGGGACCACGGCATTGATGGTTCGTGCCGAGGCGCGCTTGGCGGCATCAATCATCAGGAGGAGCTCCATTAGGTTGTCGGCATTGGGGAACGTGCTTTGCACCAGAAAGACGTCCATTCCGCGTATGGATTCCTCGAAGCAGACCTCGAATTCGCCGTCGGAGAAGTGTGTGATAGAGAGGTTGCCCAATTCGCAATCCAACTGCTGGCAAATCTTTTCAGCCAAATAGCGAGACTTGGTGCCCGAGAAAACCTTGAAAGACCTTTCGCATTTCATAACAGTATATGTAGTTTTTTTATTGTAACCAGTGCAGTAGTCAACTCTCAATTTTACCCTACCGCTTTTCTCAGCTTCCTGAAATGGGAGATGAGCTCCTTGTAGTCCTTTCCGGAGTGGACGTCGAAGCGGTTCCATAGGTCGCCCCTGATGGCGACGCCTCCGAATCCCCATTCCCTCACCTGGCCGATGTTGTCCAGCGCCACTCCGCCCTCGGCTATGACGCGCTGGTCGATGATGCCCTGCCTCGTGGCAGCCAGCAGTTCGCTGGGGGAGAAGGACGCCTTGTTCTCGCTCTCGGAGATGCTGTCGAAGATGTTGCGCAGCAGGACGTATTCGCAGAGCGGCTTTTGCTGCTCCACGCTCGGCAGGTCGTAGCAGGTGCGGGTCACGGGCCCGTTGTAGGATGGCGGAGCCTGTGGGTTGCGCTTGTTGAGGTGAATGCCCAGCAAACCGAACTCGTCGCGCAGGTAGAAATGGTCGTGCACGACAATCCGGCTGTGGTACTGCTCGGGCATGAGGCTCAGCAGTCGCTCGCAATATATTGGTTCAGAATTGGGTTTGCGCAGGTGCAGGATGTCCAGCCCTTCCTCGAAGAGAGTGGTGAGAATTTTGTCCTCTTCGACGAAGAACTCGGGGCAGGTGAGCAGAATAAGTTTCATTCCGATACGCTGTGTCGATTATCTGAGTGCAAAGGTACGAAAAAAAGTAATAAATGAAAAGTGAAAACATAAAAATTATTCATTCCCGTGGACAGAACAGCGCCTTTTGCCTCGGGAAAACTCAAATTGGTGCAGTTTTTCGCCCACTTGCTTGCACCCTACATTATTTATTTGTATCTTTGTGGCGCAATTCCAAACAAATTGTACGAGTTCGTATGAGCGTAAGAGTTCAAGACGTTGTCAACGCCCTTGAAGATTTCGCGCCTCTGCCTCTGCAGGAAAGCTACGATAATGCTGGCCTACAGGTTGGATTGACAGCGGCGGAAGTGTCAGGGGTTTTATTGTGCCTTGACGTGACCGAAGGGGTGATACGCGAGGCACTGGAGCTGGGGTGCAACCTGATTGTTTCGCACCACCCGCTCATCTTTCACGGCCTGAAGCATCTGACGGATGCCGATGCCGTGCAGCGGTGCGTGCGGATGGCTTTGCAGAACGACATTGCCATCTATTCCGCCCACACCAACCTGGATGCCGCCGTGGATGGTGTGAACTACATGATGGCCGAGCGTTTGGGGTTGGTGGATGTCGTGCTGCTGCAGCCGCGACAGGTGATTGTGGGTGTCGGAGCAAAGGCACAATCCGTCCAGGCCGGTTCGGGCGTGATAGGATATCTGCCCGAGGGCGAGGACTCGCTGGCCTTCCTGCAAAGGGTGAAGCAAGCCTTCGGGGTGGAGTGCCTGATGCACAACGAACTGTTGGCGCGCCCCATCCAGAGTGTCGCCATCTGCGGTGGGGCAGGGGACTTCCTCCTCGACGAGGCCCTGCGCATCGGTGCCGATGCCTTCCTGACGGGCGAGATGCACTACCATCAGTACTTCGGCCACGACGGCCAGATACAGATAGGCGTGCTCGGTCACTACCAGAGCGAACAATACACAATCGACATATTCAATAATGTGATAGGCGAGAGGTGCCCCCGGCTGCCCCTCTTCAAGACAACCCAGTGCACCAATCCGATAAAGTACCTGTAGGAATGAAGAGTGAAGAATGAAGAGTGAAGAATGAAGAATTTGCTACCGCCTGTGAGAATTAAGAATTAAGAATGAATTTCCGCACTGCAAATAGCAAAATGATTAAATAGTAAATAAATCGTAAATAGTAAATCGTCAAATAGTAAATTAACAAGATGGCAAGAGAAAAACTGAAGAAAGACCCCGCAGACTACAGCGTGGAGGAGAAACTCAAGAACCTGTATGCCCTGCAGAGCATGCTCTCCGAAATCGACGGCATCAAGACCCTGCGCGGCGAACTGCCACTCGAGGTCCAGGACCTGGAGGACGAAATCGAGGGTATGACCACCCGCATCGAGAAAATCGGCGCCGACATCGCAGAGCTGAAGCGCGACATCAACGAGCGCAACGGCAAAATTGCCGAGAACAAAGCCAGCATCGAGCGCTACAACACACAGATGCAAAACGTGCGCAACAACCGCGAGTTCGACAGCCTCACCAAGCAGGTGGAGTATGCAGAGCTCGACAACCAGTTGCACGAGAAGAAGATTCGCGAGGCCAAGGAAATCGTCGAGGCAAAGACTGCCGAGATGACACGTTGCAACCTCGAGGTCAACGACCGCCGCGTCATGCTCGAGACCAAGAAGGAGGAGCTGGAGGAAATCGTCAGCGAGACAAAGGCTGAGGAGGAGAAGCTCCGCGAACGCGCCAAGAACCTGGAGCTCACCATCGAGCCCCGTCTGCTCAACGCCTTCAAGCGCATCCGTCGCAACAGCCGCAACGGTCTGGGCATCGTATCTGTGCAGCGCGATGCATGCTGCGGTTGCTTCAACAAGATTCCGCCCCAGCGCCAGCTCGACATCCGCAGCCGCAAGAAAATCATCGTCTGCGAATACTGCGGCCGCATCATGATCGACCGCGAACTGGCCGGCCTGCCCTCCGAGGTTCAGGATACTCCCAAGAAGAGCGCCCGCAAGTCCAGGGCAAAGGCAAAGGCCGAAGAGGCTGAATAAACCCTGCCCAAACATACCCCTCCCCGAGGGGCTGCCAAACGCAGCGTGCCGCGATGCCCATCGCAGCACGCTGCGTTGGCCATCACGGCGTGCTGCGATGGGCATCGCGGCACGCTGTGTTTTTCTCTTAGGTGTTCCTTCGGTCCTCCTATGGGCTTCTGCCTATAGTTTTGGCACATGCTTCCACTCGCTCCCTCCTCTCCCTCTCCTTTCCCTTGTTACACACAGTGCCTGTCAATATTTTTTCCTTCGTGTTTAATCGTAAGTTTGATGCACGCCTAAGATACTTTCGCTTGGGAATAAAAAGAAAAATAGGATTTTCTTTTGTGTTCCACTCACTTAATCGTATCTTTGCATCAAGTATCGCTGGATTAGCCATCATTCAAGAAGACAAAGACGGACAACCTTTTATACATAAAGTATGAGTACCGAAGATTTACAGAAACGGACGACCGTCAATATACAGGAGAAGGCAAACCTGATTTGGCCAATTGCAGACAAGCTGGTGGGAACGTATAAACCCCACGAATATGGCAATGTGATTCTTCCCATGTGCGTTATCAAGCACTTCTCTGATACGGTGGCACCTACCAAGGAGGCGGTACTGAAAGCCAATGTGCTTATTAAAGGTGGCGATGCAGAGAATATGCGTCACGGCAACACGCCGAGTGACGAAATCTTTGCCCACCTACAGGAGCTGGAGAGGCAAGAAACAGCATTAATGGCAAAAATCATGGGGAGGTAATAATGATGAAAAGAGATAAAAAACAACAAGATTCGACTTTCGTAAACGACATACGTGCTATTATTGAGAATGGGCGCCAATTAGCGTATGCGGCTGCAGGCCAAGCAGCAATAGCTACATATTGGAATGTGGGACGCCGAATTGTTGAAGAAGAACAGTCGGGTCAGGCGAGGGCTGAGACGATGGCAAGAGAGTTCAAACATAGCGGCATCGAGTGGATTGGCGAGATTCCGAAAGAGTGGCGCGTTGAATTGGTAGGCAACAATATCATAGTTTCCGGAAATCGCTCTCCCTTGTCTGTCTGCTCGGCTCTGCCGCTCAACGCCAAAGCCGATACGTTTCGGAATATAATTGCAAAAGGGGGTCTGGCGGACGAGGCTTCGCAACTATAAATATGTAATTTCGTAACACAAATGCTATGGCTGAAGGTCCTGTCTCTATCTTGTCCCGGCAACGGGCCTTGCTGCAAACGGAATACGCCTACGAAAAGGAGGAGTTCCAGCGAATCACCGAGGCTACCGGAATAGACAGCAAGGTACGGCGCGGAATGGCGTGGTTCCCCATTACGCTGGGGCGCAGTTACCACAACTCGCTGGACCAGTTGGTGGTGGAGATAAGCAAGGGGTCTCCCTCCAGGGGAGATTCAGAGGGGCTTTTCGAGGGGAGTGAGCCCCCTCTCTTCGAGCCGGGAAAGCCGGTCTGCTTCTTTGCGGAGGATGCCTCGGGCTACAGGCACGGGACGGGTGGGATGCTGCATTATTACAGGTTTGTCGCCCAAGTGGGCTATGCCGAGGATGACCGCATGGTCATCGTCCTGCCCAGTGCCGATGCGCTGGAGCAGTTGCGTTCCGCAGGCCGCCTTGGCGTGCAGCTCTACTTCGACGAGCAGACATACCAGCTGATGTTCGAAGCCCTCAGCGATGTGATAAGCGCCAAGACGGGTCGCTTGGCCGAACTGCGCGACATCTTCCACAGCACCCTGCCCGCACAGAAATTCACCTTCGCCCCTGTCCGTTTCCCCTGGCTCAACACCTCGCAACAGGCTGCCGTGAATGAAGTGCTGTGGGCAAAGGATGTGGCTGTGGTGCACGGTCCGCCGGGTACGGGCAAGACAACGACGCTGGTGGAGGCCATCTATGAGACGCTGCGTCGCGAAAACCAGGTGTTGGTGTGCGCTCAGTCGAACATGGCGGTCGATTGGATAGCGGAGAAACTGGTAGATAGGGGCGTGAGCGTCCTGCGCATCGGCAATCCCACACGGGTCACCGACAAGATGTTGGGCTTCACCTACGAAAGGCGATTCGAAGCCCATCCGCTCTATCAGGACTTGTGGGCCGTGCGGCGTGCTATCCGTCAACTGTACGACTCGCGCAGCGGCAACAACGAAAACCGGCACCAGAAGATAGCGCGTCTCAAGGACCGGGCTTCCGAACTGGAATTCAGCATCAACCAGACGCTCTTCGACGATGCGAAGGTGATAGCATGCACTTTGGCAGGTTCGGCCAACCGCCTGCTGACGGGCATGAAGTTCGGTACGCTTTTCATCGACGAAGCTGCCCAGGCACTGGAGGCTGCCTGCTGGATTGCCATCCGCAAGGCACATCGCGTGGTGCTGGCTGGCGACCACCGCCAGCTACCTCCCACGATAAAGAGCCCCGAGGCACTTCGCGGTGGACTGGACCGCACGCTGATGCAAGCCATTGTGGAGAACAAGCCTCGGGCTGTGTCCCTGCTGCGCGTACAGTACCGCATGTGCGACACCATCATGCAGTTCCCGAACCGCGAATTCTACGGGGGCTTGCTCGAGAGTGCGCCCGATGTGAAATACCGAGGCATCCTGGATTGGGATACGGCGGTGGAATGGATAGACAGTCAGCTACCTCCCTCCGTCTCTCCCGATGGGAAGGGTTCCTATGGGGAAATGGCGGGAGCAGAGCAGAGCGACGGCCTCTCTCATGTGAATCCTGCTGAGGCGGCCCTGACGCTGGAAACCCTGCAGCGATATTTCGAGAAGATTGGCAAGGAACGCATACTGGAGGAAAGCATCGATGTGGGAATCATCTCACCGTACAAAGGACAGATACGCCTGCTGCGCCAAATGCTGAAGAAGGACCGCTACTGGCGACCCTTCCGCAGTCTCATCACGGTGAATACGGTGGATGGCTTCCAGGGACAGGAGCGCGACGTCATCGTCATCAGCCTGGTGCGCTCGAATGCGGAAGGCAACATCGGCTTCCTGCGCGACCTGCGGCGAATGAATGTGGCTATCACCCGTGCCCGGATGAAACTCATCCTGCTGGGCGACCGCTCCACTTTGTGCCGCATGCCCTTCTACCAGCGTCTGGCAGAATATGTCGATGAACAATGGTAATTTCGCCCAGTGGCGGGTGGCGTTTTGGGGCTGCTCTATGCTTCGCGGATTTCGTCGTAGGAGGGGATGTCCTCGAGGAACTGATAGGTGCCGCTATTGTAGTCGATGCGGCAGCAATAATGTTGCATCCCGTTGCTGACAACGAGCCACTCTACCTTTAATCTAATATTGTAGCGGCTTATTTGCTCGAACACGCGCTGCGTGATTTCTACTTGGGGTGCTTTGTACTCTATAATCATGACAGGCTGGGCGTTCTGCCCATAGACGACGCTGTCACAACGCTTTCTGGTGCCGTTCAGCATAAGGGATATTTCGTTCCCTATGCATTCTGCCGGGTAGTTCTTATACATAATCAAATAATGTACGAACTGCTGCCGCACCCATTCCTCGGGTGTCAAAGCGACAAATTTCCGCCTCAGAATGTCGAAAACCTGCGGCTTGCCATCCTTTGTAATGATTTTAAGCTCTGTTTTCGGAAGGTTCAGTGCCTCCATAACGTTTTTTTTCGTATATTTGCTGCAAAATTACATAAAAGATGAAGACAAAGCAAGAAATTGTAGAGAATTGGTTGCCAAGATACACGCAGATGCCGCTCGAGGGCTTTGGCAAATACATTTTGTTGACGAACTTCAACAATTATGTGGATATCTTCTGCGATAACTTCGGCATAGAGAAGCCCGAATATACTTCCAATATGCGTTGTGCTACAGCCGATGGCATCACCATCATCAACTTCGGTATGGGCAGCCCTAATGCTGCTATTATCATGGATTTGCTTAGCGCCATTCAGCCGAAGGCCTGCCTCTTTTTGGGCAAGTGTGGCGGTATCTCCTCAAAGACGCAGCGCGGCGACCTTGTGTTGCCCATTGCCGGCATTCGTGGAGAAGGAACGAGCAACGACTACTTCCCGCCTGAAGTGCCGGCTTTGCCTGCATTTATGCTGCAGCGTGCCGTCAGCAGTACAATTCGTGACCTCGGCTTCGACTATTGGACGGGAACGGTCTTTACGACCAACCGCCGCGTTTGGGAGCACGATGACAAGTTCAAGGAATATCTGCGCGCGACAAGGGCAATGGCTGTGGATATGGAGACGGCAACGCTTTTCACTTGTGGCTTTGCCAACCACATCCCCACGGGGGCTCTCCTGCTCGTCAGCGACAATCCCATGACGCCCGAAGGCGTGAAGACCAGCGAGAGTGACCGGCAGGTGACTGCTGGCTATGTGGTGGACCATGTGAATATCGGCATTCAGGCCCTCGAAATGATCAAGCAGGACAAGAAAACCGTCCGCCACCTGAAATTCGACTATTGATTATGGCAGCACGAGGCATCACATACGAGGAAATCCTGCGCGACCTGAAGGCGCAGAAGCTGGCTCCTGTCTATTATCTGATGGGGGAAGAGGATTATTATATAGACCGATTGAGTGATGCCCTGGTGGATGCTGTACTGAGCGAGGACGAAAAGGATTTCAATCTTGATATCGTCTATGGTGCCGAAACGGATATCGACAAGGTGATAGAGTTGGCTCATGCCTATCCTATGATGGCCGAGCGGCGCGTCGTCTTGGTGCGTGAGGCACAGGCCATACGCTCGCTGGAGGGGCTGGAGGCATATTTGTCCCACCTCACCCCTACAACGGTGCTCATCTTCTGTCACAAGCACGGAAAACTGGATGCCAGGAAGACGGTTTCCAAGACCATACAGCAGGTTGGCGTGTTGTTCGAGAGCAAGAAACTGTTCGAAAACCAGTTGCCGCCCTTCATTTCCCGCTATTTCGGCCAGCATAACGTGGATATCGAGCCCAGAGCCATCCAAATGCTTGCCGGGCATGTGGGAGCCGACCTGAGCCGCCTGACGACCGAAATGGACAAACTGCTGCTGGCTCTGCCCGAAGGGGGCGGGGTGGTAGGGGCTGCCCTTGTGGAAGAGCAGACGGGCATGAGCAAGGACTTCAACGATTTCGAGCTGATGGCTGCACTTGCGCAGAGAAACGTCTTCCGTGCGAACCAAATCGTCAAATACTATCAGGGCAATCCCCGCAGCTTTGCCATCGTGCGAACACTGACCAATTTATTTACATTTTTTTCGGACGTTATGCTGGCATATTATGCGCCCGACAGGACGGATGCCGGTATTGCAGCATGGTTGGGAAAGAGCGAATGGAAGGTTCGACAGGACATCGGTCCGGCACGTCGGAACTACTCTGGAGTGAAGGTAATGCAAATTTTGGGTGAAATACGCAAAACTGATGCCCAAAGTAAGGGAGTAGGGGGCTGCAGAACCCCTCATGAAGAGCTTTTGCAGGACCTAATCTTCTTCATTTTGCACTAAATCCGTTTTATTTTGTCTTTTTCTGTGAAGCTCGATTTCGGGCTTTATTCATTGAAATCAAATGATTTATGCGAGGTTCTGACCTCCTGAGAATCGCGTAGATTTTGCTGGACTTG
>Ga0310690_10010447_pt1 | contig 11552 bp, 10 predicted proteins | sample AusTroGonzalo_MG_2_FD_207661 | JGI IMG/M metagenome (GOLD analysis project Ga0310690, IMG submission 207661) | Bovine rumen microbial communities from tropical cattle in Woodstock, Queensland, Australia - Gonzalo_04 (v2) (version 2) | ecosystem: Host-associated > Mammals > Digestive system >...
AAAAAAAGCAATAAGGAATACTGTATAGACGAAAAAATATAACCCAGTATTCTGATTCACATAAAAATGCGAAAAAATACTGAGTTTATTTTATAAACTAAATTATAGACTGAAAACTGTAACGAAAAATATTTTGCGCTCGCTTTGAGCACATCCGACAGAATTCACGCCGGATTAATACTGCGAGAGGTACGACTTCGCCTTATTCTTTTCACGCCTGAGATCAGACAGGAAAAGCGGCATAACGACCCGTGAATATTCCGCAAGAGAATATTCACCGCCGCGCAGACACCAGTCATACAGCAGCGCGCGTTCCGCGAGGGCATAGAGCCGCATGATCTCATTCAGAGACTTCTCGGCGGTGATCTCTCCCTGTTCCTGTCCGCGGCGAATCAGCGTTCTGAGCAGGCGATAATACTCGCGGTTCTGATCGAGCAGCTCCTTTTGACCTCGTTTCGACAATTGCTGCGCATACAGACGTGAGAGAAGCTCGATGTCAATGGTGCTCTCGATCATCACGCACAGCTCATGCGTGAGATACAGCAGGTTATCCACGGCATTCGCCTTGTAGTCCAGTTTCTGCTCCAGTTCGACATACTTTTCGTCAAAAAGATAGGCGAGAGAGCCGATCAGGCTGTCCTTGCTTTCAAAGTAGTGATAGAAAGAACCCTTCGAGGTACCGGACAGCGTCACGATTTCGTCTACTGTCGTGTTTTCAAAGCCCTGTTCATAAAAGAGCTGCCACGCTGCGGTGACTATCTTGCTTTTGGTTTTATTGTTTCCTTTTTTCATTCGCTCACGCCCTTTGTTGATGATAGTGTTTTCGTGTGCTTGTATAGACTACATTCTATACCTCGGTCGTGTTCTTGTCAAGAGCGAGTCATCGCGATGATGGCGTTTTCGGTATGATTGTAGGTGATATGCTTGCTTCTTGTGCAGTCATTTCAGTGAGAGCGCAGCAATGGTCTTGCTGTGCAATGCTGATATTTTCGCATATTTCTCCTATAATATTGTAAAAGACAGTGCTTTGTATTATAATTACTCTAGAGTATTATGGTCATCCGTGACTGAATTGCGTCAGCGAGGTGTTGACATGGAAAAAGAGAATAAACTGATTTTTACGCGCCGGCTGTGGGCGGCGAATTATGAGACGATCCGAGCCGCCGTCGGCGCCGGGACGAAGCTCTGCTGCGTCGTTAAGGCTGACGGCTATGGGCATGGAGCCGTGGAGTTGTGCAAGCTCTATCATAAGCTGGGAGCGGACTTTTTTGCTGTATCGAATCTCGATGAGGCGCTGGAGCTCAGGGATAACGACATCGCCGAGCCAATCCTGATTCTCGGTTATACGCCGCCCGATCGCTGCGCAGACCTGAGCCGTTATCAGATCCGTCAGGCGGTATACAGTCTCGATTATGCCCGCCGTCTCTCTGAGGAGTGCGCGAGCCGCGGTGTAGAGGTTACCGTGCATTTCAAGCTCGACACCGGTATGAGCCGTATCGGCTTTGTGTGTCAGGAGTTTCCGAGAGACAATAATTCTATAGAAGAAATAAAAGACGCCTGTCAACTGCCCTGCCTGATTCATGAGGGCATTTTCACACATTTTGCCGTTGCCGATGAGGGTGAGGATGGTACGGACTTCACCGACCGCCAGTATAATGCCTTCATGTACACGATTGAATCATTGGCCAAAATGGGAATCACCTTCCCGATCCGTCACTGTGCAAATTCCGGCGCGATCATGGACTATCCCGCTATGCACCTTGATATGGTGCGCGCAGGCATCATCCTCTATGGCTATGCTCCGAGCGCTCAAGTGCGCGAGCAGATGACGCTGCAGCCCGCGATGCGTCTCAAGACGCTGATCTCGCATATCAAGACCGTGAAGAAGAGCGCCACTGTCAGCTACGGCCGCACTTTCACCGCCGAGCGGGACATGCGAATCGCGACCGTACCGGTCGGCTATGCGGACGGTTTCATCCGCGCCTATGCCAAGGACGGTTATATGTTCGTATGGGATCCGACCAAGAAGTTCGGCAAGAACTGCAAGATTATCGGCCGCATCTGTATGGATCAGTGCATGCTGGACGTGACCGACTTCCCCGAGGCCGAGATCGGCAACGTGGTCGTCATATTCGGCAACGGTAAGGACGGCGAGCCTACCGCCGAGGATGTCGCTCGCTGGGGCTGTACCATCAGCTATGAGGTTCTGTGCGCCGTCAGCAAGCGCGTCCCCAGACTATACCGCACCAATTGGATTACCGGAAACGTGGTATATAAGCTGTGAAGCAGTGAACAGTTAACCATATTACATGCCATTCCAGAGGAAAGATAGCTTATGAAACTATTAGTAGTAGATGGCAACAGCATACTCAACCGAGCATTCTATGGCATCAAGCCGCTGACCACTAAGGACGGTCAGTTCACGAACGCGATCTACGGTTTTCTGACGATGTTTGAGCGGATGAAGGCCGATGTTCAGCCCGACGCTGTGGCGATCGCCTTCGACCTGAAGGCCAAGACCTTCCGCCATCAGGCCTACGATCTCTATAAGGCAAACCGCAAAGGGATGCCGGATGAGCTTCATCAGCAGATGGCTCCGCTCAAGGAACTGCTCACTGACCTCGGCTATACCCTTGTCACCTGCGAAGGCTATGAGGCCGATGATATTCTGGGAACGCTCGCGAAGGCAGCGTCCGACAGCGGCAATACCTGCGTGATCGCAACCGGCGACCGCGACAGCCTCCAGCTTGTCAGTGATCGCGTATCCGTGCGCCTGTGCAAGAACCTGAACGGCACCATGCTCTATACACCCGAGACGGTAGAGTCCGAGTACGGTGTTACCCCGAAGAAACTGATCGAAATCAAGGCGATCCAAGGTGACAGCTCCGATAATATTCCCGGCGTAGCGGGCATCGGTTCAAAGGGCGCGACGGATCTGATTCAGCGCTTCGGCGATCTTGACGGCGTCTATGCCCACCTTGACGATCCTGCCATCAAGCCCGGCATCCGCACAAAGCTCGAAAAATCCAAGGATGACGCCTACTTGAGCCGGATGCTCGGCGAGATCTGTCTGACTGCCCCGATCAACACCGACCTGTCCGCGTATGCGGTGGGCGAGGGCGACCGTGCCGCTGCCGCGCGGCTGATGGCGCGGCTGGAGCTGTTCAGTCTGATCAAGAAGTTCGGTCTCGATCTTGTCACAGGCGATCATGAGGTTGTCGAAAGCGATGAACGCGCTTTCACCGTCAAAGACATTACCGATCATACTCTGGATGATCTCCTGACAGAGAAAAAGGAGATCTTTATCCAAATTTCTTATGAAGAAAATAATATTACCTCATATATTTCCATAGAAGAATTATTATATCGTTTAAACGCAGAGCAGACCCGCCGTGTGCTGACTTCCGGTGCAGCGCTGTGCGCGGATGACAGCAAGCCGATTTTTGCCTACTGTGACCGAGAAGGGCTCACGTGTAAGATCATTTTTGACATTTCTCTTGCCGCCTATCTGCTCAGCCCGTCGTCCAAGAGCTACGAGCTGGAGCGCCTGTGCGCCGAGTACAGTATCCCTGTTGCAAAGACGCAAGAGGGTCATGAGTCGTTCGCTTATGTTCACGCAATGCCTGCCCTCGTCGCCCGCCTCAGAGATGACATCGAGAGCTTCGGTCAGGCTCACCTGCTGTATAACATTGAGATTCCCCTTGCACGTGTGCTGGCGCGCATGGAGAATATCGGCTGTGCCGTTGATGTGGACGGCATCCGCAGATACGGTGAGGCTCTGACCGCCGAGGCTGCGCAGCTGCAGCAGTCTATCTATGAGGACGTCGGCTATGAATTCAATATCAATTCGCCGAAGCAGCTCGCTAAGGCGCTGTTTGAAGATCTGAACCTGCCCCACGGCAAAAAGACCAAGAGCGGTTATTCGACCAATGCCGAGGTGCTGGAAGGTCTCGCAGGCTTCCATCCCGTGATCGGCAAGATCTTGGAATACCGTGCTGTCGCAAAGCTCAAGTCCACCTACTGTGATTCGCTGATCGACAAGGTCGCCGCCGACGGACGCATCCATTCGTCCTTTAATCAGACCGAGACTCGTACCGGCCGCATCAGCTCCACAGAGCCGAACTTGCAGAATATCCCCGTGCGGACACCGCGCGGCAGGGAGTTCCGCCGTTTCTTTAAAGCGGGGGAGGGCTGTGTGCTGGTTGATGCGGATTATTCTCAGATAGAATTAAGAGTGCTGGCGCATATTTCCGGAGACGAGAATATGAAGGCCGCCTTCCGCGATAATATCGACATCCATACCGCCACCGCTTCAGAGGTGTTCAATGTCCCGCTGAACGAGGTTACCCCTCTGATGCGTTCGCGCGCAAAGGCCGTGAACTTCGGCATCGTGTACGGTATCGGAGCCTTTTCTCTGTCGAAGGACATCGGTGTCAGCGTTCGTGAGGCGCAGCGGTACATTGACTCCTATCTCACGCACTTCAGCGCGATCGACAGCTATATGAAGCGCGTGATCGAGAAGGCGAAGGCCGACGGCTATGTCGAGACCTTAGAAGGCCGCCGGCGGTATCTGCCTGAACTGACCGCATCTAACTTCAATACCCGCTCCTTCGGCGAGCGTGTTGCCCGCAACGCGCCGATCCAGGGCACAGCCGCAGACATCATCAAGATCGCCATGATCCGCGTGGACGAGCGTCTGAGCCGTGAGGGACTCAGCGCCCGCCTGATCCTGCAGGTGCACGATGAGCTCATCGTCGAGGCGCCCGCCTATGAGATGATGCAGGTCGCGATCCTTCTGCAGGAGGAGATGGAGAACGCCGTGAAGCTGTCCGTTCCTTTGACTGCCGAGGCCGCTATGGGCGAGACTTGGTATGACGCGAAAGGATGATAAAGCCTTCCCCTCGAGGGTTAGCTGCTTTCGTGTAGGGGCGAGTCTTGACTCGCCCGATCGCAAAGCAAATGTATATCATCGCATTGGATAAGATGTAACGTTTGAAACAAAGCGTATTTCTCAAGTTTTAATACTTGTTATAGTTGATAATCGATTTTGATTTCAATCGGGCGGGTCAAGACCCGCCCCTACACAGGGGTGATAAGTAATGAAAAAAATCCTGTTTGTCTGTACCGGCAACACCTGCCGCAGTCCGATGGCGGCGGTGATCTTCAATGCGATCGCCGCAGAGAAGGGATTGGGATATATTGCCGAGAGCGCCGGTGTCGCCGCAGTGGGCGATCGTCCCGCGTCCGAGAATGCCGTCAAGGCTGTCGCTGAGATAGGACTCGATCTCAGCGGGCACCGCACGCGTTTTCTGCCGTCGCTGAACCTGAATGATTACGTGTATTTTATTGCGCTGAACGACGAGCATTATTATATCCTCCAGTCGCTCGGTATTCCCGACACCATGCTGCGTTTACTGCGCCGTGCGCCGAATATCAACGACGTCTATGACCTGCGCCAAGGGATCGTCGATCCTTACGGCGGCGACCTGAACGCTTATCGCAAGTGCCGCGATGAGATTATCGGCGCGGTCAAGCTGCTCATCCCGATTCTATGATCCTGACGAAGATGCTGCCCCTCCATATCGATGGGGTGAAGGAACTGCTGGACATCTGCTTCGGTGAGAGTGCGTGGTCGCGCGAGAGCATTCGCGATCAGTTGGAGAATCCCGTATCCTACTGCGCAGTGGCGATGGATGAGGAGCGTGTGATCGGCTATATTGCCTTTGAGCGGATCGCCGATGAGGGCAGCCTCGTGGAACTCGCTGTAGCACCGAAATACCGCAAGAAGGGGATCGGACGCGAGCTGACACAGCTGATGCTCACCTCCTGCTCGGGGATGCGTACCGTGTGTCTCGAGGTGCGCGCATCCAATGCGCCCGCCATTGCTCTTTACCGGGCGGCGGGATTCGTGCCGATCAGCACGCGCCGCGGTTATTACGATAACCCCCGCGAGGATGCGGTGATCATGATATATTACGTGAATAAGGGAGTAGATACCCGATGAAGATACTCGCGATCGAGAGCAGCTGTGACGAGACCGCCGCGGCCGTGGTGGAGGACGGACGCAAGATCCTCTCCAATATTGTTGCTTCTCAGGTAGAGGAGCATCGCCTGTACGGCGGTGTTGTGCCTGAGATCGCATCCCGCCGCCATGCCGAGGCGATTGTCGGCGTGGTGGATGAGGCGCTGCGTGCGGCTGACTGCTCGCTCAGTGACATCGACGCCGCAGCGGTCACCTATGCACCCGGACTGATCGGCGCATTGCTGGTGGGTGTGAACTTTGCCAAAGGCTTAGCGCTCGCATCTGCAAAGCCCCTGATCCCCGTACATCACCTGCGTGCACATATTGCATCGAATTATATTTCTGATTTAGAATTAAAACCACCGTTTTTGTGCCTTGTCGTATCAGGCGGTCACAGCCATATCGTCGAGGTCAAGTCATATACCGAGATGCAGGTGATCGGCCGCACGCGCGACGACGCGGCGGGAGAAGCCTTTGATAAGGCTGCACGCGCTATGGGTATTCCGTATCCCGGCGGCGTAGAGCTGGACAAGATCGCTGAGAACGGCGATGACACCGCTTTCCCAATGCCCCGTCCGCGGGTGGACGGTTCTCCTTACGACTTTTCATTCTCCGGGCTGAAGACGGCGGTCATCAACCTGATCCATAATAAGAGCCAAAAGGGTGAAGCGATCCCTGTTGCCGACATCTGTGCCTCCTACCGTAAGGCTGTTGTCGGATGTCTGTGCGATAATTTCCTGCGCGCCGCCGAGGATCTGCATTATGATCGCTTGGTGATTGCGGGCGGCGTATCGGCCAACAGCCTATTGCGCCGTGAGCTGTCCCGGCGCTGTCAGGGACGCTATACCCTGCATATGCCCGACCGTTCCCTGTGCGGAGACAACGCCGCGATGGTAGGCTCACAGGCGTATTATGAGTATCTCGCCGGTCATGTGGCAGGATCTGATCTGAACGCTGTTGCGACCCTGCCGATCAGTGAAGATCTGTACTGAGATATTCTTTTGAAAACATAACCTGTGCCGCTTATATATTTGAGCGGACGAGGTAATGAATCAGCGTTTTCCAAAATTGTATGATTCGGAGCAGGAGGGATGCATATGAAAAGATGTCTGCGCACGCTGGCGGGGATCCTCGCGGCGGTGCTGCTGTCAGCGTCTCTTTCTGCCTGTGACATCAGTGAGTATTTTCAATTCAATGCGCCGACCGAGAAGGGTATCCCCGAGGATAACTCGCTGGAGTATGTGCCGCTCGGTGATCCCGGCTATACAACGCCTGCCGCATATCAGGCGCTGACCTCCCGTTATGCTTACCGTGAACTGGATGAAGGACAGCAGACACTGTATGACGGCCTGATTGCCAACGCTTATCGTGTTTATCCCGAGGAGGATGATCGCTACGGCTACCGCATCGCACAGGTGATCGTAGACGGTTATCAGCTGGATACGGCGGATGTACGCGTGACGGTCCGTGCGCTGGTGAATGATAATCCCTACCTCTTCTGGCTGTCTCAGACCTATACGATGCTTAATAATCCGGATGACGATTACACTGCCGTTCAGCTCTATTCCGAGTTCGAGCCGACCGCGCTCATCGGGATGAAGCATGAGCTGGATAACGCGATCGACAGCTTTTATCGCTCTGTTGATGAGGGACTGAGCGCTTACGAGCGAGAGAAGCTCGTGCATGACTATATCCTCGACCTGTGCGAGTATGATGACGATGATCGTGACCGTACCGAACTCACCACCGAGAACATCAAGTCCCACAGCGTCTACGGCGCGTTGGTGGAGCATGTCTGTGTCTGTGAGGGCTACGGGATGGCGACCCAGCTTCTGCTCAACGGTCTCGGCGTAGAGTGCGTGACCCTCACCGGTACCGCCTATGACAGCGCGGACGATCAGGATGAGGATGACGCCGTCCTGCATCTGTGGAATGCCGTGAGACTCGGCGGAAACTGGTATCATGTCGATCCCACATGGGACGATCAGGAGCAGGCTTTTCAGCGATATAATTATTTCAACCTGGACGACCGTTCTATCGCACGAGATCATGTACTCTCCAAAACGCCGGAGGAGTTGGGCAAAATGGTGATCGAGAGCGAAGGCACCGACGCAATGAACCTGTTCATCCCCGTGTGTGAACGATTGGATTATAACTACTTTATCTATGAGTGTCCGCATCTGACCGATTATGAAGGCAGTACGGTTACCGAGGCTCTCTATGACGCCGCGCTGGACGCGAATGAATACTTCACCTTCTATATTGATGCATCCATGGATTATGATACTGCGCTTTCGCTGCTGTTCAAGGATTCGCCGCAGTATTTCTTTGGCTACATTGATGAGGTGAATGACGATCTCTATGATTATGAGATCGATAATTCCAACCTTTCATATTATCCCGACGCGACCCGCCGCTGTGTGACTGTCGCGCTGAAGTATTATTAGGAGGACCTATGATTATCGTATCCGTTGACCTCGGTCATGCCCGCACCGGCATGGCAATATCGGATAAGAGCGGTTTTCTCGCTTCATCTCTGTGCGTGATAGAGGAGCGCTCCGATCAGCGCCTCGTCGAGCGCGTCGCCGATAAGGCGCTGGAGGAAAAGGCAGAGATGATCGTTGTTGGACTGCCGAAGAATATGGACGGTACCGAGGGTGAGAGCGCCGTCAGAGCCCGTGAGCTTGCCGCTTTGATCGGTGAGCGCAGCGGACTGCCGGTGAAGATGCAGGATGAGCGCGGTACCACCGTCACCGCCCATGCGTATCTCAGCGCGTCGGAGGTCTACGGCAAGAAGCGCAAGAAGCGCGTCGACGCCGTAGCGGCGTCCATTATCCTACAGGATTATCTGGATAGCCAAAGATGAATGCAAAACTCAGGAAAGGAAGTATATGATGAATTACGAAGCAATGATTCAGGAGATCAATGCCCTCGCGAAGAAAAAGCGTGAACAGGGACTGACGGATGCGGAGCAGAAGCGTCAGAAGGAGCTGTACGCGATCTATCTCAAAGGATTCCGCGCACAGGTGAAGGCGAAGCTCGACAATACCGACGTCCAGTATCCCGACGGCACCGTCAAGTCACTCAAGGAAGCGATGACCGACGCCCATGACTTCGGACAGAAAGACAATCAGAAATAAGAAATAAGAACTCCCGCTGTGAATCATTACAGTGGGAGTTTTGTTATGAAAGCGATTATGCAATTTGGTTATTTGGTGCGGCTATGCGGTTCATGCTCTCCGTCATCGCGACAAAGAGGAACAGGATCGGTGTGACGATCGGCGTGTACAGATTCACCGTCGCCTGTACCGCGTAGCACAGGATCGCGCTGATCAAGACGAGTCCCATCGGGTTGCTCTTTGCACGGCGATAGGCTCGCAGACAGACCGCGCCGAGGATCGTAAGATAGCTGAGCAGTCCCAGCGCGCCCTGCGTGAGCAGGTAGTTGATGTACTCATTGTGCGCACAATCGGTGTAGCCGTCGCCGAAGCGGCTCTGCAGCTCCGCAAAATACGGCGCCAGCACCTTGATCGTCATATCGGGTCCCGCGCCGAAGAGCTTGCGGAAGAAGTCAAACTTCACGTACTCCTCCATGCTGTGAATCCACATAAAGCCGCGGTGCGTACCCCACCGGTCATCAAAACGCAGCAGCCGGTCAAAGGAGCCCAGCTCACTGGCAGTATCCGCCTTTGTAAAGTAGATGATCGCGCCGATCAGCCCCAGAACACCGACAGCCGTCAGCGAGAACAGGATCACCGGCAGCAGCCGCGCCGGATAAGGCGTTCCGCGCAGCTGTAAGGCGTACAGCAGGAGCGTCAACAGTGCACACATCACGAGCGGGATCAGTGTCAGCGGGCTGTAGATCAGGAAGTTCTGAATGAACTCAAAGCCCTTTTGACGGTCATCCATCATCAGGGAGAAGAACCGAAGCACCCAGCCGGAAGCGAATAAGATCGTCATCGCGAGGAAGAAGCGCTTGAGATACAGCAGCTCCCTCGCCGAGAAGGCGGCCATGATCGGTATGGCGACCGCCAGACCGAGGATCACGGAGCCGGAGTTCGCGCACAGCGCCGCCGCATAAGCAAAGACGAGCGATAACCGTCCGAGGATGCGCATCCACTTCTTGTCGCTGACGACCGAGATCATGACCGTCACCGGCGTGAACAGCGACATGAAGGCGGCGATGGTATTCTTATTGCCGATCGTGGAGCCGAAGTCCACCGCGATCTCTTCCGGATAACCGTTGAAAATGCCGATCGGATCGATATAGAAGAAGTTGATGATCGTCAGCAGTGCGACGATACAGGAGAAGATCAGATAAGCCGCGATGACATAACCCTTATAGAAGTACATGCGTGACAGACACAGATACACGAGCGTATAGGCGAGCAGGAGGATGAGACCGTTGTTTCGTGCGATTTCGGCATTGATCGTTTCAGCAAAATACGGAGATGCAGCCGCTGAGATCACCGCGCAGATAAAGAAGCACAGCACCGCAATATCCACGGCGCTTACCGGGCGAATAAAGGATTCAGCGCAGCCCAAGCGCTTTTGTTTATGTCGGTTGAGAGCGTAAGAGATCAATGTACTGATCACCATCGCTCCCGACAGGAACAGATAGAGATAATACTTATCGTGCCGCGAGCTCGCGTATTGATTGGTCAGAAAGAGGGGAAAGATGCTGAACATCGCCAGCAGATAGTAGCTGACCAGCGAGTGGTGCACCTGATATTTTTTGACTGCTTCTCCGCTTGACGGGGGAGAGACTTGCTTTGATCGATTCATATATGTCACCTGTCACATCAAACTATGATTATGGTACATCAAAAGTCTCATCCTGTCAACAATTCTGCTTGACAGGAGCAGAATCTGTGCTATAATATAACAGATGTTATATTATGCGATACAAAAGAAAGAGACAGGAGGTGGACTATGCCCGCGAAGATCAAAGTAACGCGTGAAGAGATCATCGAGGCGGGTATCGCGCTGGTGCGCGAGTCTTCTCCCGCCGCCCTCAGTGCTCGCGCTGTCGCAAAGAGGCTGAATTGCTCTACTCAGCCGATCTTTTCGAACTTTCCGAGCATGCAGGCTCTTACCGATGCTGTCGGTTTGCGTGCTTATGAGATCTATGTGGAGCGTACCTTCCGTGACATGCGCGCGGGATGCTATCCTGCGTATAAGGCCAGCGGCATGGCTTATATCCTGTTCGCAGTTGAGGAGCCGATGCTCTTTCGCATGATCTATATGCGCGACCGTACCGGCGATGTGCAGAATGACGATACTCCCGAGGCGGAAACGATCGTCCGCATGATTGCTGAGAAAACCGGCCTGAGCATCGAGAACGCGGCGCGCCTCCACGGCGATATGTGGATCTTTGTCCACGGACTGGCTTCGATGTTCGTCACAGGCTTCCACACTTTTGACGAAGAAGCGGTGAGTGAACAGCTCACCCGAGTGTATTTCAGCCTTCTGGCACATTATCAAGATGAAGGGAGTGACCCCGATGACCGAGATCGAGATCAGGTCATTG
>Ga0310690_10010448_pt1 | contig 11551 bp, 21 predicted proteins | sample AusTroGonzalo_MG_2_FD_207661 | JGI IMG/M metagenome (GOLD analysis project Ga0310690, IMG submission 207661) | Bovine rumen microbial communities from tropical cattle in Woodstock, Queensland, Australia - Gonzalo_04 (v2) (version 2) | ecosystem: Host-associated > Mammals > Digestive system >...
GTTCGGTGTGAGACCGCAGAACGTGTGCCCGCCGAAGGGTGCTGATATTTGCGAAGACGGCGCCGGAGATTGTGTCGAGTGCATGAAATGGTGGAATAGGGAGTACAAGGACCCGGAGGCGGAGGAATGAAGCCGTTTACTGTCGTTGACGTTAAAACGGGGCACTATCCAGACGTCGGGAAGATCGCACGGAAAGAGGAATGGGCGAAGGACCTTATGTATTGTTCGATAGACGGGTTCGCTATCACGGAAGACGGATACCTTGTGCTTATGGACGCTTGCGGGAATATAGCATATTGCCCGCAGGACAGATTTCTGGTCGTGGAGGAACAAGGCAAATGACTATCGCATTATGGATTATCGCGGTCTGTTCGGTCGTACGCATTGTGCAGAACAGCATCCAGTTACGCAGCCTCCGGAGGAATTCGAGATCGTACGACGGGGCGCTGCAGGAGTTCGTGAAATCTCTAAACCGGACGGACAAGGAGTTTGTCCGGGAAGTGCTGAAGGAATTCGAAAAAGAGCAGGAGGCGGAGGAATGAGCGAATACTGTTCAATAAAAGGATGCTGGTGCGAATACGCGAACGATCGTGGTAATTGCATCCTTACGCCATGCTTGGTCGAAGGTGAAGGGACGTATGTGATCAATTCCGGGAAGGGGACGTTCATCCCGAAGCCGGAGAAACTGTCTTTTACCATCGAAGAGCTGCCGGATTTGATCAAACGAAACGAGATCCTGCAGGACGCGATCAAACATTACGGGGAAACGATGCAACAGCAGGTTGCGATCGAGGAAATGGCAGAGCTGACAAAAGAGCTGGTCAAGTGGGCGCGCGGGGATCATTCCTTCGAGAGAGTGGCGCACGTCTTGGAAGAGATTGCAGACGTTCAGATCATGCTGGACCAGCTGAAGATCATATTCGGCCCGACGGACGGGTTCGAGGATGTAAAGCTACGCAGGCTGCAGCAGCGGATCGAGGAAGGCAAAGAATAATGGCAAGCTATATCGCAAAGGCGAAATCGTCAATATGGGAGACGCCGCAGTGGTTATTCGATGCGCTGGACAAGGAATTCCATTTCGGGACCGACGTGTGCGCGCTTCCGGAGAACGCGAAGTGTGAGAAGTATTACACGCCGGAGGTCGACGGTCTCGCGCAGGAGTGGGGGGGGGTATGCTGGTGCAATCCTCCGTATGGCCGGGAGATTACAGAATGGGTGAAGAAGGCCGCTTCCGCAAATGCGACAACCGTCATGCTGCTGCCGGCGCGCGTGGATACGAAATGGTTCCACGATTACGTGTACGGCAAGGCAGAGATCCGGTTCGTCCGAGGAAGAGTGAAGTTCGGCGGGAGCAAAGACAATGCGCCGTTCCCGTCCATGATCGTTGTTTTTCGAGGGAATCATGAAACGTAAAATCAAAAACTGCCGAGAGATCGAGGCCCGGGAGGCATACAGAACAGCAGTGCTCGCGAATGCACGGTTCATGTGGATCCGCAGGCTGATGTGGGCGGACCTGCAGCTGATGCTGCTCGAAGAATGGATCCATAATCACCGGAAGGAGGCCGTGATCCTGATATCGGAGATAATAGGCTGTTTGCTGATCATGTACGGGGTCGTCCGGCTGGGATATTGGCTGAATGCCGTCTTGTGGGGGTAAACATGGCGTGGGTGAAGGGATATAAGCTGCCAAAAGAGGTTTACATGCAGACGCTATGGTTCGTCCGGACGTATCCGCGCATGAAGGAAGAGCTGTCCGCGCAGATAGGCAGGTCGCACAAGATGGACGGGCAGCCGAGGGGAACGCAGCCCGGGGATCCGACGGCGGCAACGGCGATCCAGTGCGCGGAGCTGTCCGCAAAGATCGCTGCAGTAGACAGGGCCCTTCAGGAGATCCCCGAGGAATACAGGTCCGGGATCTTTCAGAATGTGGTCTACCGGATCCCGTATCCCAGCTACGCAGCGCCGAACACGTGGAAGCAGTACAGAAGGAGATTCCTGTTCCGCGTCGCACGAAACGCTGGATTCTGGTAAAAGGTTGGTCTCTTTTTGCATAAAAAAGGTGGTATTCTGGTATTGGTCCAGATTGAGAACGTGTCATGAGTTCTTCCTATTCTCTACGGAAAGCCGCCTTCGGGCGGTTTTCGCTTTATAAGGCATGGAGATTATATACAAGCGCGTCGCGGATCTGATCCCGTACGCCAACAATCCAAGAAAAAATGACAAGAGCGCCGAACAGGTTGCCGCGAGCATCCGCGAGTTCGGGTTCAAGGTCCCGCTGGTCATCGACAGAAACGGTGTGGTCGTTACCGGCCATACAAGGCTGAAGGCTGCCAAAAAGCTAAAGATGCAGGAGGTCCCGTGCATCATCGCAGACGATCTTTCCGACGAGCAGGTGAAAGCTTTTCGTCTGGCAGATAATAAGGTGTCCGAGGCCTCCGAGTGGGATTTCGAAAAGCTGGATCTGGAAATAAAGGACCTTGACTTTGATCTCGGGCAGTTCGGGTTCGAAATACCGGACCTTGACGAAAAAGATCCGGACGACGGGTATTACGGAGACGCGCGCGAGCGAACTTTTAACGCAGTAAACCTTCTCGACGTGGACCTTGAACGCACTGCCGGGAAGTACCAGCTGCCTACGCTGTCGGCCGAAAATCACGTGCCGAAGGACCTGATTTCGTTTAATTACGTCCTGAATACGGACGAATTCGAGAAGGGCGTCCATTTCTATATCGACGACTATCAATTCGAGCGGGTATGGAACGATCCGCACGGGTACGTGCAGCGCTTATCTGAATTCGACTGCGTACTAACGCCGGACTTTTCGCTTTACACTGAAATGCCGCTGGCGATGCGTTGTGGAACGTGTATCGGTCCCGTCTGATCGGGCAGATATGGCAGGACGCCGGCCTGATCGTCATTCCGACGCTGCAGTGGTGCCGGGAAGACAGCTTCGAATTCTGTTTTGACGGAATCGAGCCGGGCGGTACGGTGAGCGTGTCAACGATCGGGGTAAAGAACGATCCGGACGCCGGGGATTTGTGGGTCGCCGGAATGGACGAAGCGATGAAGCGGCTGCGTCCGAAGCACGTCGTCGTGTATGGCGGGGATATCGGGTACAAGTTCCCGTGCAGGGTAACGTACATCGCGAATCACAACGCCGATCGGCTGAAGAACAACACGGGGCGCGAAGCTACGCAACCCGTTGGAAAATAAAGGTTTACGGAAGTTCAGGAAAGAGGTATAATACATGGGTGGTAGAGGCGCAAGCGCTGGCGGAAGAGGCCGCGGTGGCGGATTAAACCCGGCGAACATCATTTCGACAAGATCACTGATAAGCGAACGAGAACGCGCCGGCAATCTGGTCGACGAAACGCTGTCGGTTATGCGTGATTTCAACGACGAATACGGTGAAGTGGTCGGGGATCTGGTCATCGCAGAGCTCACGAAAAGAGGCGCGAACGTGTTCGCCTTTTCTGATGGCGACACGATCGGCGTCAATGAGAAGTATTTCAGCGATGCGATCAAGAAGGCATACGAAGACTGCGTGAAAAGTGGTTTTCATCCGTCCACGGGCAGCAAATCGGCACTCGAAGCAACGATCGCGCATGAAATGGGACACAACCTGTCCGCGCAGGTCGCGCAGAAGCTGGGCCTGCCCGGTATGGATGCGGCATCGACGCGTATCGTAAAGGAAGCGCTGAAGAACACGTCTCACAGAGGCGTCGTCATCATGGCGCGGCAGATCAGCGGTTACGCTACGCACAGCAATTCCGAGGCGGTCGCCGAAGCAGTGTCTGACGTATACTGCAACAGAGGCAAAGCGAAGGCAGAGAGCAAAGCGATCGTAAACGTTATCAATAAGTATCTGAAATAGGGAGGAACATCATGGGCAAGATCTATTCTGAACCGTCGGACTATTTCCCGAAGGAACTGCGCAAGAAGTACAAGCTGGGCGAATTCGCGCCGGACAACGAAAAGAAGACCGCCGCGAAGAAGACCACCAAGAAGAGCTCGAAGAAATAGCCAAGATGGGCGGACGGGGAGCAAGCGCCGGAATCAGTAAACGCGGGGAACGTTACGGGAGCCAATATAAGACCATTCTGGAGGTTGGCAACATAAAGTTCGTCTCAAAGAAGACCCGGCAGTCCGAGCCGCTTATGGAGACTATGACCAGCGGCCGCGTATATGTTCAGGTCGGCGGGAATGACCTACTGCGCATTATTCGGTTCGACGCAGAGAATAAGCGAAACCGCGTCATCGAGCATGACGACAGAACCGGCCAATGGCACGTGCATTTCGGGTATTACCACAACGAATACACCAACACTGCGCACGGGGAGCTTTCCGCGAGCGATCGCGAATTGCTTGCAAAAGTACAGCGCTTATGGGATAATCATTTGAGAAGGGCATAGTTTAAGTCGGTGAAAACGGCCTCCGGGCATTTTTCCGGTTAAAATCCGGATACCCTTCTGAAAGCATCCGTAAACGGGTGCTTTTTTATTTGGTAAACACGTACGATGGAAATCACGATTCAAGATGGGGTCGAGCTGCTGAAGAGCCCGGTCCGTCACAAGCATGCAGGAAAAGAAAAGGACTTTGAGCAGACAGTGCTGCTGAACATACAGCAGATATGCGAGGCTATCGGGCTGCCGGAGATCGAGAGAGTAAAGAGTCAACCGCGGTATGACGCAGACGGATTCCGCATCCGGCCCGATATCATCGTCGAGCATGTAGACGGGAGCGCGACAGTGTTCGAAGTCAAGAAGCATCCGGCAGTGGACGCGAGGCCTGACGCGTACGATCAACTGGCCGCTGTTGGGCAGCTGCTGCTGTATAAGACAGTCCTTGACGGCGTATATCCGAAGGTCCGTCTCGCGCTGATCGATAACAAAATATTTTTCCGGACCTTTTGCGCATTTTTACAGAATAACCTGCCCATTACCCTGTTAGATTTCCAAAAGGACGAGCTTTTTATGCCGTATAACGGTTGGATGGATGAACAAGAGGGGAAGACCTAAAAAAGTAACCGCGGAAATATTGGTCCGCGATATTGAACCATATTTGAGAAGCACGGCGGTCCCGATTCTGGCGGAATTTGCGCACCAGCATGGCATTACGAGGTCGTACCTGTACCAGCTCGCATACGCGGAAAGAGACGCCGGGCGGCCTGAATTATCTAACGGTTTGGCATGGCTGTCCGAGGCGAAGGAGGTCGCGCTGGAAAAAGGCGGCCTTACGGGGAAACTGAACCCGAGCGTCGTCAAGTTCTCGCTGAAGCAGCTTGGCTGGAGGGAAGAGCCGATCGACAAGAACGAAGGCGGGGGGATCCTGATCAATGACGATTTCACGGATTAACCTGTCTGACATTCTGGCGTCGTCATTCCGGCCGGCACATACAGCGATCATGCGGGGCACGCATCACCAGCTTGTGCTGAAGGGCGGCAGAGGATCCACGAAATCGTCGTACGCATCGATCGAGGTCGTGTACCAGCTAATACGGCATCCCGAGATCCATGCGGTCGTCATGCGCAAGGTCGCGAACACGTTGCGGACCACGGTATATGCACAGTATATCTGGGCCCTGTCGGCGCTGGGAGTATCCGGGGAGTTCAAGTGCACGATCTCACCGATGGAGATCACGTACAAGAAGACCGGGCAGAAGATCATGTTTTTCGGCGCGGACGATCCGGGGAAGATCAAATCGTTAAAGGTGCCGTTCGGTTATGTAGGCCTGCTGCACTTTGAAGAGCTGGACCAGTTCGCCGGGGAAGAAGAGATCCGAAACATCGAGCAGTCCGCGATGCGTGGCGGCGAGATCGCGATCGAGATCAAGACGTTCAACCCGCCGCGAACGGCGATGAATTGGGCAAACAAGTATTGCCTGCGGGACAAGCCGGACCAGCTGATCCTGCATACCGATTACAGAAGCGTCCCGGAGGCTTGGCTGGGCCCGAGGTTTATCGCAGATGCAGAGTACCTGCGGGACACGAATTTCCCGGCGTACGAGCACGAGTATTTGGGAATGGCGAACGGTACGGGCGGGAACGTATTCTCGAACGTGGCGGCGCTGGACATGTACAAGAAGACCGACGGCGTGGCGCTGGTGCAGACATTTGATCGGCACTATAACGGCATAGACTGGGGATATTTCCCGGACCCGTTTGCGTTCAACCGCTGTCATTTCGATGCCGGCCGGCGGGACCTGTACATATACGACGAATTGACGCTGTACAAGACCGGCAACCGCGAGAGCGCCGACAAGGTGATCGGCACCGGCGTCGGAGACGAAAAGATCATTTGCGACAGCGCAGAGCCGAAGAGCGTCGGGGATTACAGGAGTTACGGCCTTTACGCGTCCGGGGCACAAAAAGGCCCGGGAAGCGTTGAGTATTCGATGAAATGGCTTGCGAGCCTGAATCACATTTACATCGACGCCGATCACTGCCCGGACACGTGGCGGGAGTTCACGGAATACGAGTACGAGCGCGACAAGGACGGCAACGTCGTATCAGGGTATCCTGACGCGAATAACCATCACATCGACGCAGTTCGTTACGCGCTGGAATCGTACTGGAAGAGAAGGGGACAATGAACAGAGTTCGAAGCTGGTTTTATCGATGGCTGCCCGCGGAGGTCAAGACCGAGTACATCGCGGCATACAAGAAGCTGGAGGGAGAAAACCAGAAGCTGCAGCAGGAGAACAGAGAGCTGCGGGCGTACATCGATGGCATGCACAGCGCGATGCGTAGTCGCACGCGCGTGCAGATCGTAAACGAGAGGTCGAAATGAGAGACGCAATTACGAGTTTGAAGGAGGTTTTCCACGTTCGGGATATCACATCCGAGCGGATGAAAGAGGCGATCAAAGACTGGTATCGCCTTTATTTCGGCGTGGAAGACAGCGCGGACGAAGACGACACGCAAAGAATCGCGTATACCATCGTCCGCAAGATCACGAAGAACGTCTTCGCGGAGTACGACGCGCAGGGCAAGACCGAGTTCGAAAAACAGGTCCTTGAAGCGCTGGACCGCGCGAAGAAGAAGGCGATGCAGGGCGCGCTGATCGGAGGCGAGGTCCTGCTGAAGCCGCTTATTTTTGGCAAGAGGCTGGAGTACCTGCCGATTTCCCGTCCGTCGATGGTCATTGTCGGCCGGAACGAAAGCAACCAGATCGTGGACCTTTGCACCGAGGAACGGTCCGAGGAAGACGGGCACTATTACACGCTATGCGAGAGACGCTATCTGAACGGAGACGGCAGGCTAACGATCCTTACGAAGCTTTTCCGGTCGGATGACCTGCAGTATTACGGCAAGGAGGTCCAGCTGTCGGAGCTCGAACGGTACAGAGACGTCGAGCCGATCCTGACGCTGCCGATCGATAACATCGGTTTGGTATCGCTGTCCTGCCCGGCCGAGAACTGCGTGGACGGATCCGACGACGCGGTATCGATCTATGCGGCAGCAGCGAAGCTGATCCACGAGATCAACGTCAACGAAGCGCAGCTGTCCGGGGAATTCGAGCGGGGCATGTCACGTCTGATCGTCTCGAACGATTTCCTGCGCAAAGACGACAGAGGCAGGAAGGCGATTGTGGACGATATCTTTACAGGGCTGAACGACGATCCCGAGAATGTAGGCATTCAGATCTTTTCGCCGGTGCTGCGGGAAGAAGCGTACAACAACCGCAAGCGCGAGTACCTGCGGAACATCGAAAGCATTATCGGCCTGAAGCGGGGCCTGCTGTCCGACGTGGAGAGCGAAGACAAGACCGCAACCGAGATCACATCGTCCGCGGGCGATTACAACCTGACCGTAATCGATTTTCAAGAGGCATGGGAGGCGACGGTCAAGGAAGCGCTGGAGATCACCGGCAGACTGACCGAGATATACAAGCGCGGCAACGCGACGTGGAACGAAGACAATATCGCGATTTCGTGGGGCAACGGCGTGCTGTACGACGAGAACAAGACGTGGGCGGACTATCAGACGATGGTCGCAACCGGACAGCTGAAGCCGGAGATCCCGGTCGCGTGGTATTTCGGCAAGGATTACAACGATCCGAAGGTGCTCGAAGAGGTCCGCGAAAAGTACATGCCGCCGCTTATGACGTTGTTAAACCAGCCCGCGGAGTAAACCATGATAACACCGGAGCAGATGGGAGCGCTGCAGGACGCGCTGGGAAAGATCGCCGATCCTGTCGCGGTTTTCATCGTGCGGGACGTGTGCCGGAGAATTTCGGAGGCGGGGCAGATCACCAGCACGGCCGAGTACCAGCTAAAACGGGCCGTATGGCTGAAAAAATCCAAAAAGGATATAGATGCCCTATTGAAGCAGGAAAAGCCCGCAGAGGAACTTGCAAGTACCTTCAGGAAGGCGTACGACACGATCCTTATGCAGACCGGGGCCGAAGCGCTGGAGAATGACCCGGGAATGCAAAGGATCCTGCAGTCGGCGATCGAACTTGCGGACAAGGATTTCCGGAACATCACGCAGACGCTGGGCATGATCGATCCATTCGGAAGAGAACTGCCCTTGCGGGACGCGTACGTATCCTGCACGGATTACGCGTTCAAAAAGGTTATGACCGGCGCGCAGAGTTACACGCAAGCGTGCTGGGAGGCATCGAAAAACCTGCTGGACACCGGCGTGACCGTGGTCGGGTACCAGTCCGGAGTGCATACATCCATCGACGCCGCGGTCCGAAGAAGCGTATTCGGCGGCATGGGGCTGATGGTCGAGAAGGTCGAGCAGAAGATCCACGACGAGATCGGCGCGACGGGCTGGGAGCTTTCCGCGCACGAGGCATGCGCCGCGGATCACGAACCGTATCAGGGGAGGCAGTACACGAATCTGGAGTACGAGGCCCTGAACGGAACCGCGGAACTGCCCGGGATCCTGAAGCGGAGGATCGGGACGCTGAACTGCAAACACGTCGCATTCCCGATCATCATCGGGGTATCGAAACCGGTATACACGGCGGAAGACCTGCAGAAGATGGCGGACCGAAACGCGAAGGGCGTCACGTACGAGGGGAAACACTACACGACGTATCAGGCGACGCAGATGCAAAGGCTTTTGGAGCGGGAGATCCGGGCGGCGAGAAAGAAGATCGCCGGGCTGGAGAACCTGCCGTTGAGTAAAAAGCTCGAAGAGACGCGCGCGCGGTATCGTACACTGATGGACCGGTACAACGATTTTTCGAGGGCTGCGGGGCTGGACCCGCAGGAAGAACGCCTGCTGACGTACGGATTCGGTCCGAAGCAAGAGCGGGCAGCACAACGATAAAGAAGCACCAAGCTTTTTTATATAGCACGCAGGCGGCCGCGTTTATGGTCGCCTTTTCTCACGCCGCAGAAAACGCGGGGTACAAATCATTTTGGAGGAAAGAATGAAGGATATTTACAGCATCTTGAAAGACGCAGGAATCGACGTCCCCGAGGACAAGAAGGCCGCATTCGAAAAGGACCTGTACGCGAACTATAAGACGGTCGCGGAGGTCGAGCAGAAGACGGCCCGGATCCAAGAGCTCGAAGGGCAGGTCAAGACCGCGCAGAGCGGCCTTGCAGACGCCAACAAAAAGCTCGAAGCAATAAAGGACGTCAACGTCGACGATCTCAAAGGGCAGATTTCCAAGCTGACGAAGGACCTTGAAGACAAGGAAACCGCATGGTCCGAGAAGGTCGCCGGCATGGAATTCGACAACGTGATCGAGAAGGCGATCACCGGAGCGAAGGGCAGAAACCCGAAAGCGATCCGGGCGCTGCTGGATCTGGACACGCTGAAGAAGAGCGCCAACAGAGACAAAGACATTCAGGCGGCGATCGAGACAGTCAAGAAGGACAACGATTATCTGTTCGACACCGAGGAAGCACCGGGGCAGTACGCATCCGGAGCGGGAAGAAACGGAGCGAACAACAAACCCGTTGTCCCCGAGTTCATGTAAAGGAGTAAAAAATGGCAAGAATCAATTCCCTGAACATCCTGCTGACCACGGAAGGCAAGGACAAGCTGGCCGAAGAGTACGGCAAGGTCATCGAGAACGTACAGAAGGCCTGCATTTCGCAGAACATCAAGAACGTGGACCTGTCCGGCGATCCGACGTCGGGCACCGTTGAAGCGAAGCGCTTTGCGAACACCGGCAGCTCCGCGTACGGCACTGCCCGCGCAGCCGGCAAGGGTGTAGCGGCCTCCGCCGAGCCCGTCACCGTCGCGATCAACACCGACCGCGAGCTGATCAACGAAGTCGAGGACAAGGACGCGAGACTGTACGGCGTGGACCGTCTGATCTCCCGCAAGGCCGCGCAGAACGAGAAGTCGATGCAGAGAGAGCTCGAAAGAGCGTTCTTTGCGGAAGCTGCGACCGCCGGCACCGAGCTGACCACCGAGGCCCCGGGTCCTGCGCAGATTCTCGAAGATCTGATTCAGGCAGTCGAGACCGTCCAGAACGATTTCGTCGACGGCGTTGAAAGAGACATGATCAACGTCATTCTGACCCCGGCGATGTATGGCGCGGTCCGCGTCTATCTCGACAGCGTGGAAAACAACAGCGAGAGAGAAGCCTATGCGCTGTACCACGGCGCGAAGGTGTACTCTTCCGTCTACCTGCCGGAAGGCTATGACGCAATCGCGATGGCCGACGGTTCGATCGCGCAGCCGGTCCTGCCGACCGTTGCACCGGCCGAGAAGATTCCTCTTTCCAACGCGTATGCGTTCGGCCTGTTCTTCAGCTATGGCACGAAGGCTGTTATGCCGGATCTGATCTTCACGCTGCCGCAGGAGGCGTCCGAATAAGGAGGGCAATATGGACTACGGCTTTTACACCAGTATTTACTGCGGCAACCAAATAGCCGCGGAGGACTGGGCAAGGCTGGCGTCCCGGGCGGAAGAATGGCTCGAAATGGCCGAAGCGCTTTATAGCGTGACGTACTACAATTCGACCACCGGCCGCGCGAAGGCAGCCTGCGCGATCGCGGAGTGCTGGCAGGCATTCGAGGCAGAAGACGCGGCAGTGTCTTCCGTATCCGTCGGAAGCGTCTCGACCAGTTACGCGAGCGCAGGAGACCCGAGCGTACTGCTTACCCGTTCATGTATGAAGGCCCTGCGTCTTTACGCAGAAGTTTATCGAGGGAACTATGCGAGGCCCTAACTATACAAAGCTGTTCAAGCAGACCATAAGCGTATACGACCAGACCACGTACAAAAAAACCGTCTACCGGAATGCGTTTTTCGATTTCCGCAAGGTCCAGAACGTGGACCGGACCGGAAGCAGTGAAGCGAATACGGCCCTGATCGTTGTCCCCGGCGCGGCGCAGCCGTTCCGCGTCGGGGACAAGGTTATGATCGGGGACGGCCCGGTCCTTGCGGATGCAAGAGCATGGGCAGAGTTCATTCCGGCGAAGTACAGCGGCCTTGTCGTGATCCGGTACGTGGATCCGAAGTATTATCGCGGAGCCCTTGTGCACTGGGAGGCGGGCGGATGATCGTTCGTTTTGACGTGCCGAGCGTCTCCGAGGTTACGAAGCGCTGCGGGCTGGGCAAGGATGGAAGAGCGC
>Ga0310690_10010449_pt1 | contig 11550 bp, 13 predicted proteins | sample AusTroGonzalo_MG_2_FD_207661 | JGI IMG/M metagenome (GOLD analysis project Ga0310690, IMG submission 207661) | Bovine rumen microbial communities from tropical cattle in Woodstock, Queensland, Australia - Gonzalo_04 (v2) (version 2) | ecosystem: Host-associated > Mammals > Digestive system >...
GCTCTTCGTGATGGCGAGGATGCCGGCGCCGGACTTGATGCCGACGAGCGGCGTCCTGGCCGGATCCGCGTCCTTCAGCCATTCCTCGGCCGGGACGAAGGATTTGGTGTCCGGATTGTAAGCGTAGAGATTTTCCATTTGACTGTTTATTTGATTGTTGATAACTATGCGTTGCGCGTGATCCTGGCGCCGTTGACAGTCTTGTTCACCGTGAAGGACGCATCCGGAAATTTCTTGGCGGCCTTATAGACGGCCGTGCGGATGGCAGAAATGTCGTTGTCAGACGTGGGGACCTTCACATAATCGCCCGCTCCGAGCCCTCCGAGGGTCTTTTCGTAGTCGATGCCATCCTTGTACTGAATTGCTTTTTCCATTCTTTCTTATTACCTTTGGTTATCGCTTTCGGTTACAAAGATATGGATTTTTCTTGAAAAACAAGAGAAACGGCAAGAAATTTCAAAATTATTTCGACATGGTAACAGCACAAGAACGAATCGAAGCCATCCTCACGTATGGCGGAGTCAGGAACGTAACCGCCTTTGCGAGCATGCTGGGGCTGAATAGCGCCCAGAAAATCTACGACATCCAGAGCGGGAAGGTCAAGAGCATCTCTCCGGATCTGGCGGACAAGATTTTTCAAGTTTTTCCGGAACTTTCCCAAGAATGGGTCCTGAGCGGGCGCGGCGAAATGATCCGCGGCGGAGTCCAGGTCGGCGGTCCGAACTTCGGCCGGATCCAAAGCGACGACATCAACCTCGGAGCCGAGAGCGTTTCCATCACATCGTCCGACGTCCGCGAGCTCATCTCCCAGAACGGGAAGCTCATCGACATCATCAAGGAACTCACCAAATCCAAATAGCCATATGGGAGAGAATGTCTTTTACATCGTATTCATCGCGCTGATGATCGGCGTCCTGTTCATTGGCGTCGCTCGGAAGTCAAAGAAGAAGGCGAAGGGCGCAGCGCTCGCCCAGGCGCAGGCCACGAATGAGGATCCGGAGATCCGGACCGGCATCCTCGACCAGAGCGACGGAGTCATGGATGTCTATATCGCCGGCCTGGCGCATCACTGCACGAAGGGAGACGTCGGCGTGTTCCGCGGCCGGATCTATAATGACTGGGCGAACCCGGTCGACAAGAACGCGATGGCAATCTGGAGCAACGAGAAACAAGGCGTCATCGGATACGTGCCGAACGCGATCCTGGACGAATACCGGCTCTGGAGCGAGGGAAGGAAATGTTCGTGTGTCGGCGTCATATTCTGGAACGGCGACAGCCTTCGCGGCCGGGTAAGGGCTTACGCCGGCGCCCTGGACAAAAGCGCCGTCACGGACGACATGGAGAATTACGCTACCGAAGCCTCCGAACACTTCGGCTGGTAGTTATTTCCATTGGTTATTACTAAAGTTTACACTATATTTGTTTGCAGATTGTTTGCAAGTCTAAAAACGGCATTTTGTAACGAATTGAAAGTCAGCGGGATTACCGCGACCGCACACACGCCTGGAAAGCGTGTGTACCCCAAAAGGGTATCGCGAGTTCGAATCTCGCTCTCTCCGCAACATAATCAACGCATTATCAATGCGTTACGGAATGCGGACAAGCACTGACTTTCAATAAAAAAAAGTCGGTGCTTGCACATTTTTGCACAAAGTTGCACAATATCCGAAGGATTTGTTTGCAAGTGGTTTGCAAGTTTTCAAACGCATTTCCTCAAATACAATGATCACCACAAAATTCTACCTCGACACGAGGTCAACAGCCGCCGGGTGCGCGGCGCCTCTCAAAATCTCAGTCACCGTCAACCGCACCGTTTCCTACATTCCCACCGGCATCCGGTTGCTCCCCTCCGACTGGAACAAGTCCGGAAACAGGGCGAAGTCCGCGGCCATCCAGCAGGCCGCCGACCTGATCAGGATGAACGTCATCAACATCTGCCTCCAGCTCTCCCAGAGCGGAAAGCTCGATGGCCTCAACGCCCGGGAGGTCCGAGATAGGATCCTGGAGGAGATGTCGCCGGCAGAGCACCGGCCGGAGCGGCTCCTGGAGACCTTCCGGATCTATGCCGCCCAGCCGAAGCTGAAACCAAGGACGAAGGAGATCTATCTGGCTACGGTCGCCAGGATCCTTGCGTTCGACCCCAAGGCGGAGCGCCTGACCTTCGCCGATATTGATGTCGGATGGATGGACCGCTTCGATTCCTTCCTGGCGCAGACCTCGCCAAAGAAGAACGCCAGGAACATCCATCACCGGAACATCCGCGCCGTTTTCAACTATGCCAGGAAGCGCGGATTCACGCAGAACTATCCCTTCCTCATCTACGAGATCCGGAACGAGGCCACGAAGAAGAGGGCGCTCTCGGCGGAGATGCTCCGCACCCTATTCTATGCCGACCTTCCCGAATGGCAGAGGAAATACGTGGACTTCTTCTTCGCCAGCTTCTTCCTCATCGGGATGAACACGGAGGATCTCCTCCACGCCACTGACATCGTGGACGGGCGCCTGGAATACCGGCGAGCGAAGACGGCGAAGCCTTACAGCATCAAGATGGAGCCGGAATGCCAGGCGATCTTCCGGAGAATGGCCGGGAAAAGCTATCTCCTCAACCCCCTGGACACCTATGCCAAAACCTGTCACTGGACCTCGAAGGTGGACAACGTCCTGAAGGACATCGCAGCCAGGCTCGGCCTTCCCCGTATATCAATGTACTGGGCCAGACATTCCTGGATCACCATCGCGACGGACCTCGACATCCCTCCGAAGACCGTCGAAGCTGCGGCCGGCCATTCCGGAGGATCCGTCACCGACATATACATCGACTTCGACCGAAGCAAGATAGATTTCGCGAACCGCGTCGTCATGGACTTCGTCCTGTACAAGAAGAAGCCGATGACCATCCTCGACGTCCTCAGAAGCGCCCAGGAGAAGAAGGCCGCCGGCGACTAAATGCAGAATAAGCAGGTTTCAAAGGGCTTAATTTGTAAAGAAATTGCAGATTTCGCCAATAAATTGACAAAATATGCCATTTTCTTTACATTTCACGCCTCTATGCGAACCGAGCCCGCATCTCGCGACGCAGGCTCGAAGAAAACAAAACTTAACACGGAATAAACCCTCGGCAGGGTTATGGTTCTTAGAACGAGTATCCGAACGTGATCCCGGCGCCGGCGTATGGCTGCGCTCCCTTCGGAGTCAGGCCGTATCCGATCTGTGGGCCGACCGTTAAGGACCAGTGCTTCCTGTATGGCACGCGGATGGTCGTCTCCTTCTGACGGATCCAGATATCCACGAGCTCCGGCTGGAATCCCCTGACGGTAGCCATGTAGTCCTCGGCGACGTAGTGCTTCTCGGTGATCGGCACCTCCACGAGGACGGAATCGGTCGTGTGGGTCGTGTCGTGGACGGCGGTCGTATCGTGGACCGGAAGGAATACGAGCTTCGGGAGGACCGGCTTCTCCGTCGGTTCTGGAATCGGAGCCGCGACCCATTTCGTCCTATACACCGTATCCGGCTTCCCGGCCGGCGCCTCGCGTCTTCCGACCGTCCTTCCAGCCCAGAACGACGTGGCCATAGACAGGAAGAAGGCCAGCATCAGGACGGCCAGATAGAGCCAGATCTTCGCTCTCATTATGCGATAGTCCAGTCCTCGCGGAAGATATCGTACCAGGTTGGGATGTAGCTCGTCGCTACGGAGCGACCCAGCTCGTTATCCCAATACACGAGGAGCACCTGGTCGCGGTACTCGATCGGGCCATACTTGGCTACTTCCTTCGCGCTGTCCGGGAGACTGGTCATCTTGGGGACCACCTCCTGCGGAACGATCTGAGGGATCTGGCGGACGATATAGCCTCCCTTCACGGAGAGGCTTCCGTTTACGAGGCGTTCGCCGTTGCGAAGGGCCTCCAAAACTTCACTGAATTTCATGGCTATACGATTTCAATAGTTATTTCCTCATTACGGTCGGCGGCCGCCTTCAGCAGCTTGTAGATCTGCTGGAAGGTGACGCGGCTGTCGGTCAGCTGGCCGACCTTGGTGTTCTTTCCGACCAGGATGCACCCCTTCGTATCCAGCGCGGTCGTGCCGGGATGGATAAGGATGCCATCAAAGCCAGGAACGGATAGGAGGCGCGGCATCTTTCCCTGGCAGAAGTTCCAATACCAGGATACCGCAGCATACTTCGGAGAGGTCGTGTTCATGGAGACGCCATAGGTTCCCGCAGGGATGGCGGTCTCGCCGGCGACCTTCCGGAAATTGATCATCGAGATTGGATCGGTCTGCTTCAGGCCGCGGTCCTTGTCCTCGAGCGTATTGCAGTAGTAGATACCGTCGATGTAGAGGCGACCTATCGTGTAGGTCGCCTTCTTCCACCGGCGTTCGACTTTCACCTTCATGGCTCGACCTCCTCTTTCTCGGAAGTGAACTGGCCCTTGTTGTTCCGGACCTGGCGGACCGCCTTGATTCCGAGGACCCTCGTGATCTCAGTGATCTGCTTCTGGAGGTCGGATATCTGCTTTTGATAGGATTCCTCCATCTTCCGGCGCTCATCGCGGAGGGCTTTCACCTCCGCCTCCAGCTCCGCGATGCGTGCGTTCTGCTTCTTGACGAGAGGATCGTAGAAGTCCTCCATCGCCTTCCGCATGTTCTCGATCTCGTCAGCCTTGGCCGAGGCCGCCTCCTTACGGCGGCCCCATTTCCAGTTGACGATCCATCCGAGACCACCTCCCCCGAGGAGCGTCCCGATGTAAGGGAAGATTTCTCCGAGTTCCATAGCCTATTCCTGGAGCTGCCAGCCGGCGGGATACGCCTCCGGACTGTAGACGTTCGCATCGATGAGGGAGACGTAGTGCGCTCCCTTGAAGGTCACCTTCGCCCCCTTCGCGTAGGCGTCATGGGCGCCGGTCGGCTGGACCCATTCCGGCCATTCGTCAACAGGCTCGTCACCGGAAGGGACGGCGCCTTCGTAGCGGTACAGCGCCGGCACCTGGCCAGGCACCCAGTCGGACTGGAGAATGTGAGGCTGGAGGACGGTGTAGAGTTTCCCCTCGTGGGTCAGCTGGTCGCCGGCCTGGACGCCCTGGCCGATGCGGTTCGACCATTCGAGACGGACGTCGGCGATCTCAGCCTCCACGCCGTCCAGCTCCTCCACGACCGCATCGTGCTCCTCGGAGAGCTCGGGATAGGCGGCCTTGAAGCCGGGAAGGCTCTTGACATACTCCAGGGCTGCGCGGTCGCTCTTGGCCCGTTTCGCTTCGAGATCCTTGATGTTCGAGAAGTGCTCGTTAAGCATTTCGATCTGTTCGTTGTTTTCCATTTCTCTTGAGTTTTAGATGATATTTCTCGTTCATGCGGTCCCTTCACGTAAGGCCGGGCTTACAGGTCACGCACTGACGGCGGGCATCCCATGAGAGGAATTCCCACCATTCCTCAGAGATCCGTCTCCGGATCTCCTGCGTAGCCTTGAAGTTCGTCCTGTTCTTCGTGAGCCCTGTGTAGGCGTTCACGGACGAAAGGAACGTATCGATGTGTTTCTTCTTGTCAGGAATGCCGTTCAGACAGTCCACCTGGTGGAAGGCCATCTTGACGGTCTTGTCATTGAGATGTACGCGGCCCGGCTTGATATGGCTGCCGAGGAATTCGACGCCATGCTCGGCCGGCTGATCGTAGAACTTACGCTCGTTCAGCTTGACCCCCTTCGCGGCGAGGCGCCGGCGGAGCTCAGGGATGAGCGAGAGCGCGTAGGTGTGAAGGTGTTCCGGAACCACCATGACGATGTCGTCCACGAAGCAGACGACCTTCAGGCCGCATTCCTCCGTGAGCCACTTGACCTCATCGTTGATGTAGAGCCCCATCGACGTCTGCCAGATGAGCCGGCCGATAGCCGCGCCGACGCCTTCCGGCTTGGCGAGGATGGATTTCTCGGGATCGATGTGCTCCCTCCAGAAATGGCGCGGAGTCCGGTATTCGCAATGGGCCGCCGGATTGCAATGGATGGAAACCATCGCCAGCCATTTCAGATAGTCCTTATCCTCCCGGTCGGAAAGGTCGATGACGGCATCGACGCATTTCTCGGCGAAGTCCCAGAGAGCGTTCGGGAAATATCCCTTCAGGTCCAGCTTGATGATCCGGGCCGGAGCCGTGTAGTTCTCCGTGACTTCGTAGATGTTTTCGATGAGGAGGTTGATGGCGGCCTGTGCGCCTTTCCCCGTCCGGTTGTTGAACGTGTAGGGAGACAGGACCTTCTCCGCGAGCGGAATGATGACCTCGCAGATCTCGTGGTCGAGGAGGCGGCCCTTGAACTCGGTCGCCATGATCTCCCTCCAGCGAGGGACGGAAGTGAGGAAGGCGTAGTTCTTCTCGACGCGGAGCGACCTTTCTCCCCTGGCGCAGAGATCCCGGACGAGATTCGTGATCCATGAAAGCTCATAGGTCATCGAGTCCCTTCCGAACCGCTTGTTCTTGCGAGTGTCGAAATAGACATCCACAAGATGGGAGAAATGTGCCGCGTCTCTTGTCATAACCTTCAGTCTAAGACATTGTCGTAAATTCGTGACCGCCCTGCAACGATTCGCGTTGTTGACGTTGTTGTTGTTGAGGTTGCCGTTGTTACCGTTGAAATTCCAAGCGTTGTTGGCGTTGTTCCGGCGGGCAAACCACCTGTTGGCGGAAAAAGGACGAATCTGGCGCTGGTATGAATGATACCCCGTCCCCTTTTACATCTCAGTCGCTGACGGGACCGCCGGTGTCGAACACCGTGCCCTGATCCCGCTCCTGACGGATTGAATTATGCCACTTCAGTATGCCTTCCTCTATCCGTTCCATTCTCATCGCTATGTTCAGCTTGAACTGGTCCTTCAGGATTCCCTGCAAGCAGCCGATCTCCACGGCGGAGACCAGAATCCCGTACCAGCCGATCATTTCCTCGATGTGCCGGTCACGGGATTCCGGACAGTGATACGCCATATAGAACTCGCGCAGGATTCCCCAGGAAGCACGCCTCATCTCCGCGCCCACGCCGTCGATCCGGTCGATCTTCGGCATATGCTGGACGGCGGGAATGATGTAACGGAGCATCTGCTTCGTCTCGGCCGGTATACTTATGAAAGCGTCGCGGTGTGCCTTGTTTCCCCTGGACATAGCGTTTCAGATTTCGGCCGGGCGCGAGGGACCGCGCCCGGCGAAGATTAAGTTTAGTCCGCTTCGCGGACGGTCAAAAGCGTGACCGCCCTGCAACGATACGCGTAGCTGACGTAGTTGGTGTTGAGGGTGCCGTAGTTACCGCTGAAAAACCAAGCGGTGGTGGCGGTGTACCGGCGGGCAAACCACCTGCTGGCGTTGTTTACGAGGACGGTCGTGTTCATCCGCGTCTGCGCCTCCACGAGCTTGGCGAACGGTTCGTCGGACATGTACTCCATGCCCTCCGTGACATCGGAGAGATGCCAGCGGCCGACGGCGAAAACGCCGGAGCCGTAGCCGATCGTCAGGCCGTAGTGCAGAGCCGGGAACTTCCAGTCGGTCGTCGTGCCATCCTTCTTCGTGAAGGACTTGGCGCCGTAGCGGCGGGTCATCTCGTCCGCATCGATGAGGTCGAAGACGCCGCGCTTCGGATGCGGCCAGCGGACCATGTTCATGGCCATGTAGTTGTGATACGTCTTGTAGAAGGCGCGGAGGTCGGCGCAGTAGGCCGAGGTCTCGAAGGCGGTCTTCGTCACGGGATCCGCGGCGGTCAGGGAGACATTCGCGGTCGGAGTCTTACCGGATGCGGCGTAGTATGCCTCGAACTTCGCGAGATTCATGCCTCCGAAGTAGGACGAGACGTTGTTCTTGCGCCACAGCGCATCGGAAGCCGGCATGTCACCCCAGACGCAGAGCGCCATCGTGCAGCCGACGAGCGCGTGCGTCGAGTCGGAGCACTGATACTGGCGATAGTCAGCGCAGAAGTCGCACTGGACGATGATCTGCGTGCCGTCGGAATCGACCTTGTTCCCGTTCGCATCGGCGAGATAGGCCCAGTATCCGTGATTCGCGTAACCGACGTTGCCGGTGTTGCCGGCGGCCTCCAGGGCGGCGGTAATCTCCGCGGCGGAGGTCGCGTTGATCTCGGCTGAGGTGAGCGTCACCTCGATGGGGACCCAGGCGGCATAGTCGCCCTTCATGTGAAGGTAGAACTTGATGGTCGTGGCGGAGATGGCCGTGATGGCGTACTGCCAGCAGTTCAGCCATTTCAGGCCGGAGGTGTTCTCCTCCTTCGCCATCACCTTGACCTTCTTCCCGTCGAATCCGAATGCGAATCCGACGTGGGTCCAGGCGGCGTCGAGGAGATCCTTCTGGATAGTGTTGCCGCGGACGAACTTGACGTTCCCTTCCGCGTCCTCGAACACGGCGTCGCCGTCGCTCGGGAACGGGACGACCACGTTGACCCCGTCGATCTTCACCTCGGAGGTCTGTTCGATCTGGGCGACGCGGCTCTCGTCGGTCGGAACGCCGGCGGCCACGTATGCTTCAGGTGTAGTGTATCTCTTGATCATAGCGCGTGAGGTTTAATCAGTTCAGGACAGCCCAGTCATTGGTGGAGTTGGAGAGAGCCTTGGCGACATAGACCTTTCCGTTCACCTTATCGACGTACATCTGGCCGATATTGAAGGGAACGCCGGTCCAGACGCCCATCTTGTCCTGGTCCCAGTTCTGCGGGATCCTGGCGGAGGCGGGCGCACCGGATTCGGCGCTGTAGAGCACCATCGGGATTCCGTTCTTCCGGTAGTCCTCGGCGTCCACGTTCCGGGCGAAGACGTCGATCCGGTCGAAGATGCCGGTCAGGCGCCTCTCCAGGTCGGCGACCCGCTCGTTCAGCATCGCGAAGGCGGCAGCGATCACCGGGATGGTGGAATTGTCGATCTTCGAGAGAAGCTGGACCAGTGCATCCGGAATCCCCTGAGCGTAGGTCCAGGAGATGATGGCGGAACCGCTCGCTCCGATGAGAGCCTCCACGCCCCAGTCGTTGAGGTTCGTGATGTCAGGCGCGAGGTTCTTGTTCGCGGTGGTCGCCGTGGCGAGCTGGTACTTGACATAGGCCGTCTCGGCGGTGGAGGATTCGCTGTAGTAGGTCAGCGTGGTTCCCTCGACGAAGATGGCCGGCTTGTTGGAGCCCTCGAACTCGGCGAGGCCGCCGGACTTGACGCCGGAGACCGTCGCGGTGTACGGATAGAGGCCGGTCTCCTCGTCGAGCGTGCCGCGGGTCCAAGTAGGCTGGACGCGGCCGACCTTCGTCGTGAGGCGCATCTGCGTGGCGGAGATCCTGTCGGCGCGGTCAGAGATGATGCAGGCGCCAGATCCGACGACCCGCATCGTCCCGAGGAGGGAGAAGTCCAGGATGGTTCCCGCGTCGCCGGCGGCGGTCGGAGAGACGAACTCGTCATACCGCTTGGACCAGGCCATATGGGCGCAGGTGTTCGCCCAGGTAATGCCGGAGACGATGAGGTAGCCGGGCTCGGTGCAGACGTAGAACCGCTTACCGTTGGAGTCCACATAGGAGCAGGCCGCGCCGTCCGTGACGGATTCCGGAACGCCGGCGGACAGCGCCTTGAAATACACCGTCGGCTTCAGGTTGTCGCCGTTGTTGTCGGTGAAGAGGACGCCGTTGTTCTCGTCGGCCGTTCCGTAGGAGCCGAAGGTCAGCGCCGGAACCGGGAAATAGAAGCCATTCCCCACAGCGACCGCGAGACCGTTGTTACTCTGGAGGCGGAGAAGGTTGAAGCCGGAGGAGATGAGCTTCGATGCGGCGAAGTCAGCCGTCGCCACGACGGACTGGATGGTCGCGCCGGAGTCGGCGTTGATGGATTCGTCACCGCCGGTCGTGCGGACCTTCTCGGTCATCGTAGACTCGACGTTCTGATCGCTGCGCTCGTGCCAGGACTTCAGGTTCTCCACGAGAGGCGGAACGACGGTTCCTTGCTCGATGTTCTCCTGGAGTTCCTCCACGAGGGTCTTGATGTCGAACTCCTCAACGTGGGAGGAATTCCAGGCACCGGCCGCGTGGTCGGAGGTGAAGCGCCAGAGCTTGTTCAGATGGTAGACGACGGTGCCCGTCGAATAGGCGGTGACCGTCGAGAATGCCGGATAGCCGAGAGCTCCCTTGTCAGGAGTGTTGACAAGGGTCTGCGAGAGAGCCTGCTCCTTGGCGGCATCATAGACAGCGACGGTCAGGGTGTTCGGCGCTATCTTGTCACCGGCGTGGTTTTTAAGGTTGCCTTGTACTGTGCTCATGGGTTGTACTTGTTTATCGGTTATTCGAGAATGCTTGCAGGGTCGTCGGACGCCTCGAAGGTGAGGGCGGAGCCGGCAAAGGTGAGGGTTTCCTGGATGGAAGTTTCGAGGTCGCCGGCCGGGATGCCGGAGGACGGCTTCTGATAGGCGGTGGCGCCGACGGAGGCGTTCTCGCGAATGGTGGCAAGGTCGTCGATCTTGTCCTGCTTTCCGGCCTCCAGGGCCTGGATGCGCTCGTTCAGGGAGCCGTAGTTCCCCTTCGCGGAATTCATCGCGGTGTTCGCCGCAGAAGCTGCGTTCCTGGCCTCCGCTGCGGCGTCATTCGCACCGTTCGCGGCCATCGACGCTGCGCCCGCTGCGCCCTGGGCCGTACCGGCGGCAGCCACGGCTGCGTCGGCGGCCTCCTCGGAGCGATCCTGGATCTGCTTCGAATCCTCGATGGCCTGGTACAGGACTCCGAGGACGCGCTGGTATTCGTCCTGGTACTCGGAATCCGCCGGATCCGTGGTCTCATCCAGGGTGATGGCGGCGTTCTCCGTCGCCTCGAAGCGCTCGTTCAGGGAGTCGAAGGCCCCCTTGGCGCCGTCGATCTGTCCCTTCGCATAGTCGCCCTGGGATTTGGCGTAGTCGCCCTGTTCCGCGGCGTATCCGGCCTTTGTATTGGCAAGGGACGCCTTGTCATTGGCATTGTCGGCGGCAGAGCTCGCGGCGGAAGCAGCTTCCTGCGCGGCTTCGGCTGCGCCGGACACTGCGCCGGCGGCGGAAGAGGCGGCAGCTGCGGCGGACTGAGCCGCGCCGGCGGCGTTGTCAGCATTGGCGGCCTTCTGGTTCGCGTTCTGCGCTGCGGCGCCGGCGGCGTCTGCCTGAGCCTGTGCGGATGCGGCGGCCTGTGCGGCTACGCCTGCGGCGGAAGACGCTGCGTTCGCGGCTTCCTGGGCGCTGTCGATAGCGGCCTCAGTCCGGCCGGTGGCGTCGCCGGCATCCTCGATGGCTTGGTACAGGACTCCGAGGACGCGCTGGTATTCGTCCTGGTAGTCCGGATCGGACGGATCCGTCGTCTGCTCGAACGTGAATCCCGGGTCACCCTGGGAGGGTTTGCCGGAGTCCACATATTGCTGGGTCTCATTGTCCCAGAGGAACCAGTTCCCATTCTCGCCGATATACGGAGCCTTGTCCGCGGCTGCTTCCGCAGCGGCAGCGGCGTCCTCGGCGAGCTCCGCGGCGTCGAACGCCGCCTGGATAGCTTCGTCCAGTAGCGATGTGCTGACTTCAGTGACCTCGATCTCGACA
>Ga0310690_10010451_pt1 | contig 11549 bp, 8 predicted proteins | sample AusTroGonzalo_MG_2_FD_207661 | JGI IMG/M metagenome (GOLD analysis project Ga0310690, IMG submission 207661) | Bovine rumen microbial communities from tropical cattle in Woodstock, Queensland, Australia - Gonzalo_04 (v2) (version 2) | ecosystem: Host-associated > Mammals > Digestive system >...
CACTAAGTAGCATGATACTGCCATAGATGCTCGCAAACACACCGCCCCTGTCAATGTCTGCTACAAGGATGACATCCGCATTCGCATACATCGCCATCGGCATATTCACCAAGTCCACATCACGCAGATTCAGTTCCGAGATACTACCCGCTCCTTCCATCACGATGGGATTATATTTTGCAGCCAAACGATCGAAAGCAGCATGCACTTCACGACGCAGTTCATCCCTACCTTCATTACGGAAATAACTGCCTGCCGACTGGTTGCCGACTGGTTTGCCGTTCAGTACCACCTGTGACGTATGATCCGACTGCGGCTTCAGCAATATCGGGTTCATGTCCGTATGACAGGCGATTCCTGCCGCCTCTGCCTGTACCGCTTGTGCCCTACCGATTTCCAGTCCTTCAGGTGTGGCATAGGAATTCAGCGACATATTCTGCGCCTTAAATGGTGCAGGCCTATAACCGTCTTGCAGGAAGATACGACAGAAGGCGGCAGCAATCACACTCTTGCCGACATCACTGCCCGTACCTACGAACATCAACGGATGTAACTTTTCTTTTTCCATTCTACTTATTCTTTCATAACGAACCAAAAGAGCGCTGTGACGAGGACGACCATGATGACTTCTGTACAGCGGTTGATGCGAACGGCACGATACATGTCATCAGTAGTCAGTTCACGGTCGTTGGTACCTATATAGGGTTTATCGAACAATTCTCCGAAATAATAATGGGGACCGCCGAAGCGACAATCAAGGATGGCAGCGAGGGCTGCCTCTGGATAGCCACTATTAGGTGAGGCATGGTTACGTCCGTTTTTCCATACAAAATTGAAAGTTGAAAGTTGAAAATTGACAATTATCATTAATAAGGCGGTAAGACGGGCAGGGATATAGTTGGCAACATCGTCGATACGAGCAGCCCAACAACCAAAGTCTTTATAACGCTCCGTGCGATAACCTATCATTGAGTCGAGCGTGTTCACCATCTTATATGCTACCATACCAGGTACACCCAAGATTACCAACCAGAACAAAGGGGCTATCACACCGTCACTAAGATTCTCCGCCAGTGTCTCCAAGGCAGCTGTACGCACTTCTTGCGCACTGAGTTCAGAAGTATCACGCCCCACGATACGTGCCACCTGCCTCCTACCCTCTTCTAACGAGCGATCGAGTGCCAGAAACACTGCTTTCACTTCCCGTATCAACGTAGTGCCGGCAAGACAGAAGAATATCAGGATCGCTTCCGCGATAGTTGAGAGTTGACAATTGATAATTGATAATTGACAATTCTTTGACCTGAAGGTGCAAAGCGACAGGGTCGAGCAGATAATTGATAATTTAGAAAGAAGAAAGTAGGTGATGAGATAGGCAAAGGCGATGAGGAAAAGGGCGAGCAAGGCACCTTTCCACATACGATACTTGCCACGATTTAACCATCGTTCCCCACAGCCTATCATCTTACCGAAACCCACAACTGGATGGGGCAACCACGCTGGGTCGCCTAACAACAAGTCGAGGATATAGCCTATAGGCAGAGAAAATACCATCACTTCCAAAGATTAAAAAAAAGGGGAAGTATTATCTCACGACAGACTTGCCCCGTCAATAAACTTATATAATAATACACGTATACGCATGGCTTGCGCTTACTATAAAAGAGACTGTACTACACAACAGTCCTTCAATATCATTCGTTCCATAAAATCTGCTTGCACCTCATATCCTTTCATCGAGGACATTCGGCAGATAACCGATAAAGGCTGGTCTTCAGACTTTCCTCCACTCCCCGACACCTTCTCGTCCAAATGGACAATGGTATTCTTGTCGGCGAGCCATAACGGAGTTCACTGCTGCGGGACAGTCGGAGATTCTCACTCACATTCCCAATTAATCGCGGCTAAGCGAACCTTCATGGGTGACTCTTTCAGAATCACTTTGCAAAGGTAGTGTAAATCGAGTAAAATACAAAATAAATTTTGATTTATTTTCATTTTCGAGATGCAGCCTACCTTCGACGAAGTCAAAGGTACGAAAAAAATCATAATGAACAACTGATAATTGATATTTTTTTCGTATCTTTGCAAACACTTTAACTTTAAAACAAAAACGATTATGAGTACAGGTAATGTAAGACCGGCTGATATGGAACGTATCACGACTCCAGCGTTAGCCCAGAAATTCATTGATGAACAGATTAAGGAACTGCGTGAGCAGATTGGTGACAAAAAGGTGCTGCTGGCACTGTCAGGCGGCGTAGACTCATCGGTAGTGGCTGCCCTGCTGATTAAGGCTGTGGGCAGACAGTTGGTATCGGTGCATGTGAACCACGGACTGCTGCGCAAGGGCGAGCCAGAACAGGTGGTTCGCGTGTTCCGCGATGAGTTGAATGCCAACCTGGTATATGTAGACGCTACAGACCGCTTCTTAGATAAACTGGCTGGCGTTGCTGATCCAGAGCAAAAGCGCAAGATCATCGGTGCAGAGTTTATCCGTGTGTTTGAGGAAGAGGCTCGTAAACTGGAAGGTATCAGTTTCCTGGCTCAAGGTACGATCTATCCTGATATTGTGGAGTCTGGTCCCGTGAAGTCGCACCATAATGTGGGTGGTCTGCCCGAGGATATGCAGTTTGAATTGGTTGAACCCATTAAGTTACTGTTTAAGGATGAGGTTCGCGTGGTAGGTAAAGAACTCGGTCTGCCCGATAATATGGTATATCGTCAGCCGTTCCCTGGTCCTGGTTTGGGTGTTCGTTGTACTGGTGCCATCACGCGCGACCGTCTGGAAGCACTACGTGAGAGCGATGCCATCCTGCGTGAGGAGTTTGCAAAGAATGGTCTTGAGGGCAAGGTATGGCAGTACTTTACCGTAGTACCTGACTATAAGTCAACAGGCGTAAAAGACAACAAGCGCAGTTGGGATTGGCCCGTTATCATTCGTGCCGTGAACACTCGTGATGCCATGACGGCAACTATCGAGGAGATTCCTTATGCATTGCTGCACCATATCACCAAGAGAATCGTTACAGAGGTTCCGGGTGTCAACAGAGTATTGTATGACCTGACCCCGAAACCCACTGGAACAATCGAATGGGAATAGAAATAAAAAAGCCTCAACACATCGGTTGGGGCTTTCTTATTGTTACCACATATTAGGACGTGGACCATGACCGGGAGCACCAGGTCTACCAGGTCCACCATGACCGCGATGACCAGGACCACCATGACGGCGTTGCTTCTGATACTGCTCATACTGGTTGGCATTGAGGATGTCCTTGAGTTTTGCATCAAACTCACGGCGACGTTCCATCTGCTTCTGCATCTCAGCCTTCTGCTCTTCCGTCAGTTGAGGACGCTCGGGGCGTTGCTGACTTGTGGCACCTGTAGAACCATCTGCTGCCTGCGGACGAGGAGGACGCTGACCACCCATGCGCGGACCTTTATGAATGTCCTGATACTCTTGGTTAAGTGCGAGCACCTTCGTCTTCTGCTCAGGAGTCAATGAGAGATCCTGTGCCATCTTCTCCGTCATCTCTTCTGGAGTCAACTGTTTCGGAGCCTTACGCTCACCCTTGTCATTGTTCTGTGCCATCATTGCTGTCATCGACAGGAGGGCAACCATTGTTAAGATAACCTTTTTCATTTTGTCTTTTTGTTTAGTGATTTATGTTCGTTGTCTTACTGACACCTTTATGACGATACAAAACTATGAAAAGTTTAAACGTTGGGGTAATTCTTTCAGCGAACAGGCCATTTTCTTCAGCGAATCGGCATATTATCCATGCGATAGGTGCCGCCTATCTCATAGAAAAGTGGCGGGTTTCTTAAGAATCCCAAACATAAATAAAGATATTACAAAAAACAGAAAGAATATACCAATGATGGCAACTGACGACGGTCGAGAGAGGAGTTTGTTGCCGCCGAACTGACACTGGTATTGGATCATACGGTCGATATAGGCATCTGCCGTATCCCAGTTGCCTGCCTCTATCTCTGTGATGAGCCGTGGGAATACCTCACGGATGTATTTCTGGTGTTCTTCACTCATGTCCTGAGGCAATTCATCGGTGGGTGCATACCAGACGACGGTTCCGTCTGCCGTCTGATGGGGAAAGATACGTAGTGTCTGCCAACCCTGATAGTCGAACATATAGACCATAAAGAGTTGTTCGATGCTGAGACTGTCGTTCTGTTCTAATGGTTGTTTACGGATGTAAGCACTCAGTGGACGGACCTTGTTTTCATTGTCGCAGACCAGCAACTGACAGAAGTGTTTCGCCTGCTTTTGATGCAGCGTCACGGCAGATAGGGAAACTGACCCTGCAAAGAGCAGCAGGGTCAGTAGTCCGATGAAGTGAGAAATCTTTGCGAATCGCATTAAATAGATTCGATAAACCTTACGATAGCATTACGGTCGGCTTTCGGCAACTTGTAGAACTTCTCGGTAGCCCTATAGGCATCCGACTGCTTTGAATAACCGTGCCACATGATGGCTTCGATGATGGTACGTGCCCGACAGTCGTGCAGACGGTCATCGGCACCTGTCAACTGACGAGAGAGTCCGCGTCCCCAAAGCGGGGTCGTTCTACACCAACCAGTACGGATATCGTTCTTCATGAATAAACGATGCTGTACCATATCGGTATAGGGCCAGATGGTCTGGTTGGGATATTTCGGTAACATGTTGTTGGCATTCTTGCCAATGCTGGCAGCGTATGCCTTGATGCTGGCGTCCACCCAATAGTTGTCGGCACCCGTCTTCCACGAAGGACGATGGCACTGGGCGCATCCTATCTCCGAGAAGAGTGTCTTGCCACGCTTCACATCTTCTTCGTTGAGGTTACGGGCGGCAGGAACGGCGAGTCCGCGATGCCATACCATAAACTGATAGTACTGCTTGTCGCTCATCTCCTCCTCACCATGATAGTACTCATCGTTGAGCAGATATTTCTCAAAGGTATCCTTGTATTTGATGCTGGGTGTGTTCAGCACCTCATAGACGCGCTCCTTGATACCTTCGTCGGTACCATCAGCATAATAGGGATGTAGAATACTGGCTGTCGAAGCACCGTGTTCCTTGATATAACTGATAACCTCAGCATCCTCGCTCTGTGCCTGTGCCCATGCCGTCGTAGTATAGAGCCAGTGACGGTCGGAACGGGTGACATTGGTGATGTTCCAGATAGCATTGGCACCGGCACCGTCTTGCAGTGTTCCGCGTGTCATCGCGTAAGTGAAACGTTTCAAAGGACCATGATCACCATGGAACGAACCTGTATCGTTATAGGGTGCGGAATAGTAGGCAGAAGCCTTGAACTTACCAGCCTCCTTGTCCCACATGGCAGGATTCAACTCTACATAGGGTGCTTCGGCAGCCCATTGTGCTTCGATATCCTCGTCGGTAAGAGCGTCGAGCAGTCCTGTACCATAGATACCGATAGTAGATTCCAGACGTACCTCATAATTGGTAGGCAATGGATTGGTGTTGAATGCGGTCACAGGAATCGTCACCTCAGGATAGATGAGTGAGTAGGAGTCTCCTCCGTCTGGGAACGTCATCGCCAGTCCACTCTCCATCTCCGTCACTTCCTTCCATTCAATCTTGATCTGATTCTCGTCGATAGGTGCTTTGAAGGGTGACATTGCCTGTGTCTGCGGCATACCCGTTACCTCAGAGATATAGGCATTGTTGTCGGGATGATAGATGACCAGCAGATAACCATTGCCAATGGTGTTGGCACGGTATTCTGTCTGACGCTTGCCATGACCGTAACTCGGATGACAGGCAATACAACTGTTACGGACCCATGCAGGTCCCAGTCCCTTACGCGGTTCTTGCTCGAAGTTATAGAGTTTCTCGAAGAAACCCTCACCCACGTTGAAGTCCTGTTCCATACCACTGACAGCATCCAATGCTGGAGCAGGAGCAGAATAACTGGCTTTCTCGGTGGTTCCCAACTGTCCACCAGGATACCATTCCTCGGCAGTGAAGACATCGTTTGCCTTACCGAAGACATCCTCATCGGGGGTGAGTTCTCCCATTCCCGATAGGGTATCATCATCGGAACAGGCCGCCATGGAAATGGCAGCCAGTCCAATCAATATTACTTTTGATAGGTTTTTTAATTTAAACATATATGTATTTGTTAGTTTATTCCTCTACTTCCCAGTCTTCATCGTCCTCGAAGTCGATGTTCCAGATAGTGCAGCAGTACTTCACAAAGGGCGATGGCATATTGCTAATGCTGGTGATGGCGTTGACATAAGCATTCTCCACACTGTCGTTCACCCTACTCTGGTTGACACTGGCAAAGAAGGTATGGAAACTGTATTTGTTGGCGGTCTTGTCGGTAGAGCCCAACCAGATATTACGGATGGAACGAATATTATCGCGGAAATCGGTGATGGAATTGTAGCTATAAGGTGACTCCACGTATGAGACATCACCTGCAGAGAACGGGTTGGCAATCTTCGCCGTACCTACCTCGTTGGCAATACCTACACAACTACCTTCATCTGCAGAAAGAACTTGTGCAATGGCTGCCTTTAGACTCTTGAAGGTACTCTTGCTGTTGGTACCGGCAGTAGTCAGATTCTCAGCATAACTGAGTCCTGCCTCAGTGGTATAGTCCAAACCAGCAGCCTTGACGACGGCTACACGACTGGCATTCTTCTCACCTTCCCATGCTACCTGCAATTGGAAGCAACGCTGTTTCAGCAGGGTACAGATAGTCTGGGCGTATGCCAACTCCTGAGCACCAGTAATCTTTTCGAAGTTTTTATAGGTATCGTTGGCTTTGAACTCTGCAACCTGACGGGGCTTACCATCACGGAAGAGGATGAACTCCAAGGCGTGGAAACCGAGGATGGTGGCATCGTCTAACATCTCATCATCCATACCGTTATTGAAATAGTTCAGCAACAGCGTACGGTTCAAAGGCCATGAATCAATCGTCGGGTCGATGTCGAAGTCAGAGGCGGCACCCATCAGAAAGGCCTCAGAGCGCTCCCAGTTCTTACGGGCATTCTTGAAATCCTCACATGCCTTGTTGATCTGAGCCTGAGTAATACTATTGACAGTCAGTCCGTTCAATGTCTTTTCCAGATCCTCTACATCATCCGCCAGTTTGGTATAAGTGGGAATCACCACGTTATTGACAATGTTCACAAGTACCTGGCGCAGATACTCTTCTTGTGTCTCCGTGAGCTTTGAAGAGGCGATGATGGCATTGGCAGCCGTCAGTTCGTCAACCAGATTGCCGCAATCGTCAATGGCACTCTCGCCAAACGACTTACTGCTATAGTTGGCAGCCGTTGTGTTCTCTGGATAGGTGTCATTATCCACAATCGGTGTTGTGGTGACAATGTTAAAGATATCTTCTTCTCCACCGTTGTTATCATTATCGTTACTGCTACATGCGGTGAAGGTCATTGTGCCCATGAGGGCTACTACGGGTAAAATCAAATACTTTTTCATTGTTGTTTTTATTTGGTTGTTAATTGTTTCGTTATCAAGTTATCACGTTATATCGTTATCGCGCTTACAAGAACCATCCTTCATAAGCCACGCCGATATTCAATGATGGCTCATTGTTATACAGTTCTTTCAGGAAGCGTTTCGAATATTCTGCCTTGATGACTACCTGTTTGATGGGATAATAGTTGATGCCGAAAGCCATTCGTTTCACCTCAGTATAACTATAATCAACACCCTTTGTCTGACTGGCATAGGGATTATACTGTTCATAGCGTCCGAAGACATACATCTTCTGGTTTTGATGACGTAAGGAGGCTATCTGTGAGAAGATGTCGTAGCCGACCTCGATACCGATGGCATAAGCATTCTTGCTGACAAAGGCAGAGTGTTTGTAGGGTGATTTGGAGTTCAGACGATTATACACATATTTTAATTGCTCGGCATCACTTAAATAACCATAGTCTGCCTGTCCACGGACTATCCAATTATGTCCTTTATAGGTAAAGTCGAAAGAGCCGATAGCGACGACACCTTTATATTCTGCATCAACACCATTGGCATTACGAGGATAACTGTTGCCGATACTGTGTCCATAGTAACCGCTGAGACCGATGCGTAAGCCAGGAACCGTGTAATTGTCTAAACGTAAGGCAACACCATATTTATTGGCAATATCGAACTCCAATGGTGACTTGTGTCCCTTGTGAATCCATCCTGTATTGGTGAAGTTATCCGCATTCAGACCAGCCAGGAACTGTACTTCGTAACGGAAATCCTTATAACGTCCCCAAAACGAAATACCTGTCTGATGCCATGTGGAAGGCAGGATGGTATTTTCACCTTCAGGACGATAGACCGTGAAGAAGTTCAAGGGTTCGTGATGGGCATTGTTCAAACCGACAGGCACTACGATGTGTCCGGCACGGATATTCGCCCACTGACCAAACGACTTCTGAATCCAGAACTGTTCCAGTTCTACTTCACCGCCTTTTTCGGTCTCCTGTTCCCATTCACCGCCTTCTTCGTCTTCCTTTTCATAGGCAATACCGTTACCGCCGTGTTCAAATTCAATCTCTGTACTGAACGACCATCCTTTGCCGAAGTCATATCCTAAATAGATAACGGCATGAGGGATATCGAAACGTCCATGACTGGGATCGTTCTTGTGTTCTTCGGGTTGACTGTAACGACTCACGTGGTCGCTGTAAAAGTTACGTGAGAAATTCACTTCTCCATAACCGCCTACACTCAGACGGCTCATGATACTGCGCTGCTGTGTGCTGTCACTGTCTTGTGCGCAGACTGACAAGCAGACAGTGAGAAATGTAACTGAAAATAGAAATCTTCTTACCATCGTTTTTATACTTTAGTTTTCCGCTGCAAAGGTAGGCTATTTAGACATTTTCTACAATACCTAAAAATGATGAAATTGTATAAAACTATTGCAGATGTCCTATAAAATGGGTAACTTTGCATCGTCAAAAGTATATAAAAGGTATAGGCACATGAAGAATATGAAGATGTATGAACCTGCCGATAAGATGATTACGCTTATCAAGGATAATTATAATCTGTTGCAGGCATTAGGCAGTTTTGGTATCCATCTCGGCTTTGGCGACAAGACCGTGCAGGAAACCTGTGAGATGAATCATGTGGATACGTATACCTTTTTGGCAGTAGTCAACTTCACCATAAATGGGTATGCCAACTATGACGACGATACGCAGATTGACGTTTGTACGCTCTTGCATTATCTGGATGCCAGCCATACCTATTTCTTGGATTATCAGTTACCTTCCATCCGTCGCCAACTGGCAGAGAGTTTCGATGAACAGGATTCCTTAGGACATTTGATACTGAAGTTCTACGATGGCTATGCCCGCGAGATACAGCGACACATGAAATACGAGGAGAAGACACTCTTCCCCTATGTTAAGGCTCTGTTGGAGGGACGTACTGGCAATGACTATAATGTGGATACCTTCTCCAAACACCATGAGTCAACCGATAAGGCTCTGCGTGAGTTGAAACTCATGATTATTAAGTATCTGCCCTCTGATCCCCATCACAACAACCAGTTGACGGCAACGCTCTATGACATCTATAATAACGAGGAGTGGCTGAGGCTGCATGCTGAGGTAGAGGACAAGATTTTCGTACCTGCTATCCGTCGAATGGAACAACAACAGCGTCAGAGTGATGTCACGAAGAATATCTCTACGATGGTCTTTAAGGGTGGACAAGACAATGGTGATGCTTTGTCTGAACGTGAGCGTGACGTGATTATCTCCCTTGTTCAAGGTATGTCGAACAAGGAGATAGCCGATCATTTATGTATTTCTGTCAATACAGTCATTACCCATCGCCGCAATATCGCTCGGAAACTCCAAATTCATTCTCCCGCTGGTCTTACGATTTATGCTATCGTCAATGGTCTGGTAGATATCTCTTCTGTGAAGTTGTAATCCGGTAGATACAGAAGACAGTAAAAGCATTTCAAAAAAACAATTACAGGTTTATGGTTTTGTTATTTCCTTCGCATTGTTCGATAATAGAAGTAATTTTCTTTGAATAACAATATCTTTTATCACTTAAAACAAGTTAATCATATTTCACTGAATAAATAAGCCAGTTCGCTGAATATTTTTCGCGGACTGGCTCTTTCCTTATTATATTTGCAGCAGCTAATCTGAGTATTAACGACTAAAATGTAATAAAGATGAAAAGAATGAAGACGATGACCATCATGCTCATGACAGCCATGGCGATGATGACAATGACAACGGCCTGCTCGTCGGATGACCCACTGAGCAATGGAGGCACTAATGGTAATGGCGGCACTAACGACAACGGTAGTGAAAACAGTGGCGAGGAAACGATTACCTCGACTTATGCCGACATGGCGACTTTCAGCGTTGCCATCGACAAGGAAACGACAGAGCCTGCTACCACTGCTTCCGCTACCTATCCAGAGGCAAGTGACGATATCAGCAAGAATACTTTCGAAACGATTGTCAATATCGATATGGCGAATCCTACTGCCTCTACCGAGAATGGCGTGACCATCACTGTTAACGGCAGCGACGTAACTGCCGATCATGGCAAGACTGAGGGTGTCTGTTATGTAGTCAGCGGCACTACTACCGATGGCTCGTTGACCATTGAGGGAAAGACGGATTATGAGTTGAACCTCAAGGATGCCGATATCACCAATACCAGAAGCACTGCCATCGACCTGCAAAGTAAGATGAAGGCCTTTATCGTGTTAACAGGCAACAATAAACTGGCTGACGGCATTACTGCAGACGACAGTCATAAGGGCACTATCTTCGGCAAAGGAAAGATGCTGTTTAGCGGTACTGGCTCTTTGGAGGTCTATGGCAACTATAACAACGGTATTCACGGCAAGAGCAACATCGTGTTCGACAAGGGCGTCAACGTCTATGTAAAATCTACTGCCAATCATGGTATCAAGTCGGGTGACGACCTTTATATCAATGGCGGCATCCTGAATGTGGAAGTCTCTGCTGCTGGTGCGAAAGGTATCAACAGCGATATTGACGTTACGATTAACGGTGGTCGCACTACGGTTATCAGTACGAGTAATGGTAAATGGGACGATGACGACCAAGAGACGAAGGCATCGGCTGGTATTGCCTGTGACTCTATCCTGACCATCAACGGCGGCGAAATCTATTTGCAGTCTTCCGGCAGTGGAGGTAAAGGACTGAAAGCCGACTGGGAAGCATATATCAACGGAGGTAAGATCCGTATCATCACCACGGGTGGACTCTACTATAGCAACGGTACGACGGAGAATCATAACTACACAGGTAATACCGATAATCTGGCAGATGAATATACCTCTTCGCCCAAGGGTATCAAGATTGGTACGAAGAACGAGCATGGTGTACTGACCATCAAGGGCGGTGACATCATGGTACGCACCAGTGGCAATAATGCCGAGGGTATTGAGAGTAAGGGAACACTGGATATCACAGACGGCACCATATTGGTATATGCCCACGATGATGCCATCAACTCTTCTGGCGACCTGACTATCAGTGGT
>Ga0310690_10010452_pt1 | contig 11548 bp, 9 predicted proteins | sample AusTroGonzalo_MG_2_FD_207661 | JGI IMG/M metagenome (GOLD analysis project Ga0310690, IMG submission 207661) | Bovine rumen microbial communities from tropical cattle in Woodstock, Queensland, Australia - Gonzalo_04 (v2) (version 2) | ecosystem: Host-associated > Mammals > Digestive system >...
CCTGGTGAAATGCGGGTTTGAACCGATTTTTGAAGGCGCCGGCGAATACCAGGGAGAACAGCGGGAGATTTTCCGGGGGCTGTGGAAAAGCACATGAAGAGCAAAAGAATCCATCAGGGAAACGGAGTAAAGAAATGAAACTGGAAGAGATGTCGGAATTCTTTACAAACCGGCTGGACGGATATGACGAACATATGCGCACCACCATTGAAGGCGCGTCGGATTTTTATGCCTATACGGCGGGACAGCTGCCGGCACAGCCGGGAGCCGGCGTACTGGACCTGGGCTGCGGTACCGGACTGGAACTGGAGGAATACTTCCGGCTGAACCCGGGTGCGGATGTGACCGGCATCGACCTATGCAGGCCGATGCTGGACGCGCTGGCGGCCAAATTTCCGGATAAAAAACTGCGGCTGCGGTGCGAATCCTATTTTGAAGCGGAGCTCTTCCCGGAGACGTACGATGCGGCGGTATCCGTGGAATCCCTGCATCATTTCACGGCAGAAAGGAAGCTGTCCCTGTATCGCAGGCTGTTTGCCGCACTGAAAAAAGGCGGGCGGTTTATCCTGACCGATTATTTCGCAGAATCGGAAGCGCTGGAGAAGGAGTACTTCAAAAAACTGGAAGCGCTGAAACGGGAGCAGCAGCTCAGCGACGGGCAGTTTTATCACTATGATACGCCGCTGACCGTGGAACACGAAATGGAAATCCTGGCGGAAGCCGGGTTCAGTGATGTCAGGATTCTGCAGGTATGGGGATCCACCTGTACGGTTTTCGCCGGGAAGAACTGAGACCGGGGTACGGCTCAGAAGCACTTTCCCCTGCGCTCTTTTTTACATGCTTCCATATTTCCGCAGCGGTAGCACAGTTCGTTATCGCACACGCCGTCTTTTTCAAAGCAGGAAAGGATATTGTTCACGGTCGTTTCCGCGATATTGTTCAGCGCCTCGTTTGTCAGGAATGCCTGATGGGAAGTGACGATGACATTGGGCATGGAAATCAGCCGGGACAGGAGATCATCATTCAGGATGTGGCCGGAACGGTCCTCAAAGAATACATCGGCTTCCTCCTCATACACATCCAGGCAGGCGGCCCCGACCTTCCGGGCTTTGATTCCCTCCAGCAGCGCCTCCGCATCGATCAGGGCGCCCCGGGAGGTGTTGATGATGACGACGCCTTTTTTCATTTTGGCGATCGCGGCGCTGTCAATCAGGTGGCGGGTTTCTTCTGTCAGCGGACAGTGGAGGGAAATGATATCGCTCTTTTCCAGCAGTTCGTCCAGGGAAACATAGGCAATCCCGCTGTCCTTCGCGGGGAACATGTCATAGGCGATGACGTTCATGCCGAAACCGCGGCAGATATCGATGAAGATCCGTCCGATCCTGCCGGTACCGATCACGCCGACGGTTTTCCCGTGGAAATCAAATCCGGTCAGCCCGCTCAGGGAGAAATTGAACTCCCGGGTCCGGTTATATGCTTTATGGATCCGCCGGACGGAAGTGAGCAGCAGGGCGATCGCATGCTCCGCCACCGCGTAAGGCGAATAGGCAGGGACATGGACGACATGGATTTTGCCGAAGGCGGCATGCAGGTCCACATTGTTGTAGCCGGCGGAACGCAGGGCAATCAGCCGGATCCCGAGGGCATACAGCCTGTCGATGACAGCCGCGCTGACAGTATCATTGACAAAAACGCAAACTGCGTTGCAGCCTTTTGCCAGATCGACGGTATCCTCATTCAGCTTGGTTTCCAGGTAGCGGAAACGGATGCCGTGCAGGTTTCCGTACTGCTCAAAGGAAGGTTTGTCATAATCTTTCGCGTCAAAGAAAGCGACAGTAATCATTTTTGTTTTCCTCCTGTTGCGGATAAGGCCATTATAACAGAATTCCGTGAAAGGAAAAAGCAGGACCGCGGAACTGAAATTTTTTTTGAAAATGCTGTAACGAATTCCGGATTCGCGCGTCTAATCGGTGAGTGCGGAAGAGAAACGGCAGCGAACCGCCGCACACGAAAGAATTACAGGAGGAAAAGGGAATGTTGTGGATTTTGATGGGAGTATTACTGGTGCTGTGTGTACGTAACAATTTCAACGCGCAGGGCGTTGCGAAGGATATCCGCGGGATTGCCAGAACCGGCCGGAAGATCGCCAAGGACCTGGCCCGAACGATCCGCCACGCGGCAAGGGACGCGAAGAGAGAGACTGACGCCCGCGCGGCCGCACCGGCACAGGAAACTGCTGTGACCGCCACACCCGCCCTGGCGGAACCGGTACAGGCGGAAGCCCCGAAAGAAAACGAACTGCTGAAGGACCTGGAACAGCATGCCTGGACAGCGGCCATGATGGTCAATGTTCCGACCATCGCTTTTCCGAAGGACGATCCGAAGTACGACTCCTCAAAAAAGTATATGTACGCCTGACCGGCGTCCGGTCCCGCAGAAAAGCTGCCCCGCTCCATCGGAGCGGGGCAGCTGCGTTTTCGGGGAAACCGGATCAGACCGCACCGGTGACGGTTACGCCGTTCAGCCGGGTCAGGGCCGGGATCAGGAAGGTGTCGTACTGGCGCTGTTCCGCGGAGAAACGCATATTCTTTGCCAGTTCATCCATGCTGCCGGAAACGGATCCGCCGCTGACGGGAACCGTTTTTCCGTCCCGGTGCAGGTACCCCAGGCGGATTTCCCCGGCGATATCCCCGGTTACGTCATCCACCTCAAAATCGGAAAACTCCACCACTTCCAGCCAGCTGCCTTCGCGCAATTCTTCTGCGGAAGCGGTGCCGCCTGAGACGATGAAGTTGTTTGCGAGGAAGGAATCCTCCAGGCCCAGATACCGGCTGAACTGGCGGCTGCCCCAGTAACGGACCGCTTTACCGGCGTCAATCAGGGTCACATCCCGGATCCGGGCGCCTTCGCTGTCATACGCGCCGTTCTGCGAGGAATTAGGCAGGAAGGCAGCGGTCTTCACCGTCATTTCCGCGGGGGCGACGGTGTCGCCGGGCTTCCAGTCGGAGATGCCCCGATAGACCATGCCGGCTGCGAGATGATCTGCAAAATACTCATAGACGGAGCATGCCGCGTCCGTGGAGAGGATCAGGTCCGCTTTTCCCAATGCCGGTGTCGGCTCCGTGACCAGCCGGTCGCGGCCGAAACGCATGGTTTCCGCCAGGTCCCGTGTCAGCTGCCCGCTGTCACAGGTGCCGCAGGTATACATGCGGTACAGTTCGATCTCATGGCCGTCCTTCCGGGCGTTGACAACCGCCTCCACCATGGAGGAGGGGCAGGTTACGGTGACGTCGATTCCTTCGCTGTTCAGGATGCGTTTCCGGATTTCACTGACAAAGATTTCGCAGCTGTTCAGATCTTCGGTTTCTGTTTCCGGCAGGGCGGAAACGGTCCGCAGGAAGTCGCCGCTGATGGCTTTCAGGTCCACGGGCGTTGCGGCAGGTTCCGCTCCGGATTCCGCTTCCGGCTGATTCAGGGTATAGAAGGGATTCCGGACATAGGTTGCGTCCTGGCACAGCCCCGCCACAATCCGTTTCATTTCAGCCTCGTCCACGTCCGCGGGAACCGGGGCCGCTGCGGAGCCGAGGAAGTCATCGAATTTTATGTATACTTTCACCTGATAGCTTTCCAGTTCCTTGAACCGGTTTTGGTCCAGTTCATGCCGGATCAGGTAAAACTCCCAGCCTTTTTCCTGTGTATCGGTGACTTCCCAGGCATCCGCCCCGGAAGCTTTCAGTATATTCAGCAACTGATGCAGCGTCTGTTTTTCAGCCATCTTATCCCAGCCTCACTTTCGCCTTCAGATAGGGTCCGCCGTCGGCAACCTTGACCCATTCCTTGTGTCCTTTCCCGCAGTAACCGGAGCCGAAAACCTCCCGGTCCCGGGACACCATGCTGACCGATCCAAGCAGGTCCGGCACATAACCGGTCATCACCAGCGGGGAAACGATCTTTCCGGTCAGTTTTCCGTCGATGATTTCATATCCGCGGTCCAGGATGCACTGGATGCCCCAGTGTTTGGGATCTTCCATTCCGGACTGCATGCCTTCCAGGAGATAGCCTTTCCGGATACTGGCAATCATCTCCTCCAGGGTGCTGGTTCCGGAATCGAAAACGGTATTCGTCATCCGGGTATAGGCTTTATGGGAGAAGCTTTCCCGCTTTCCGTTGCCGGTGGGCTGCACGCCCAGCCGCAGCGCGCTCAGTGCGTCGCAGATACCGGTGCGCAGGATGCCGTTTTCAATCTCGGTTACGTCGCCGGCCGGGACTCCCTCATCGTCAAAAGCATAGGAGGTGACATCCACGGCGCAGAGGGCGCCTTCGTGCATGGTGACCAGATCAGACCCGACCCGCTTGCCGATATAGTCGGCGCCCAGGGCCCGGCCCTTCACAAACATATCCATTTCCACGCCGTGACCGAAGGCTTCATGGGCAATCAGGCCGGTGACCTCGGGGGATGTGATGACGTCGTATTCCCCGGGTTCCACATGTTCCGCGGCCAGCAGGTCTTTTGCGATGCGCAGGGCTTCCGGCAGTTTATCCGCCATGTTGTCAAACAGTTCCGGGCCGCAGCGGCCGGACAGGGAAGTCCAGGACATTTCCGTGCGCTCGCCGTCCGTAACCAGCGCGGCAACCATGCCTTCGCTGTAGGTGTAGGACTGGCGAAGGTCCTGTTTTTCCGTCAGGAACATTTTGCACACATGGGTGGAGGAGGCCTGGGTCTGGCAGTCAATCATCTGAATGCCCATGTCCGCGCCTTCCTTCATGCCCCGGGCGGAGATGTCCGACAGCCGGGCCACCAGCCCGGAAAGGTCTTCTGTTTCCGGCAGGCGTTCTGTTTCCATTTCCGCGAAGATGGTCCGTGCCCCATCCGGCAGGGCGGCTGTTTCATAGGGCCGGATCCCGGAGGCTTCCAGCAGGATAAACTGCTCCTCCAGTTCCCGGCGGATCTTTTCACAGGTTTCACGGACGCTGTCCGGGCTGAAGCCGGTAAAAGCCGCTTCGGAATACAGCCCGTTCCGGCAGACCCGGACCACGGTGCCCCGTTCCGAGGTCAGCGTTTCCCGGCTGACGGATTTCGACTTCTGCGAAATGGAGGCCCGGAAACCTGTGGAATCCGTTGCCAGGACGGACACATAATCATACTCTTCCCGCAAAAGGGAGATCAGCTGTTTCAGGCCCGGCGCCATGCCGGAGAGGTAGGGTGAAAAAGGTGCTTTCATGTGCTGCTTTTCCTTTCCGTGGTTCATTTCTGCATGCTATTATACCAGAAACTCCGGAACGGGGAAAGCAAGCGGGATAAAGAACTGTCCGGAATGCAGGATTTCTGCTATAATTAAATATCATGATCCGGCAAATCAATTATCCGGATCCGGAGGCAGATGAAAATGATGAACAAATGTAAATACATGAGAATCCAGGGCCGGGAGGATTCCTGGATCACCAAATATCCCAAGGGGATCTTCAGCATGTGCTGGCGGATGATCCAGGACGGGATTATGCAGCCGGAGGATGAAAAGACATTCCGGGATATCGACGACTGGTTCAAGGAAAACCTGCCGGAACCGGATCCCTGCAAAAACCATGAAAAAGTAATCACTTTCTTCAAGACCGGGACAACCGGGGAAATGCAGGAGAAGATTGCCGCGGCGGTACAGATCCTGGATCAATACAGCCAACCGTATGACATTGTTTATACCAACGCTGTCGGGACCATCGTCTATGAAGATGACTGGCAGGTCGCCGTGCGGGTTGAAGACGGGAAAATGGTATAAGCGGCATGGACAGGGATCCCCCAACCGGACTGCGTTCCGGATTTGCAAGGAAAAGGACGGAAAGCGAATGATCTTCTTCCAGAAATTCTACCTGGACCGGGAAAAGGACCTGGCCGTGGAACTGTACCTGCAGGGTGAACGCCTGTTCTATGAGATCCATACCCCGAACCACCGGACCGGTAACCTGATCACGAACCTGGCACGGCTGTGCGGACTGGAAACCGGCATGGATGAAAACGGCCTGAAGGTTATCCGGGATGAAATCCCCTGCTACTGCGACGGGAACAATGAGCGGATGTATATCCTTCGCCTTGGCAACACGAAGATTGCAAATATCTACCCGGACGGCCGGGTTGAACTGAAGGCTTCCATTCCCGCCATCTCCAAGACGCTGATGAGCCAGACCAAGGATTACCGGCTGGGCGTTGAAAAGACGATCGTAAAAACCTATATCCGCAGCGACTGCAAATTCCGGACGGACCTGCACACACATATGAACGGCAACCTTCCCCCGGACGTGCTGATTGCGCTGGGCCTGATCCACCAGATCCGATATCCGTATTACTATATCAGGAAGCTGGGCCTGAAATGCACCGTGGAACAGCGCGCTGCGCTGGAAGAAGCCCGCAGGGCGGCGGCGGAGCAGCTGGGGGATATCACCGGGCTGACCGGCCGGCACAGGGAACGCCGGATCGACGATTTTACTTTCATCAATTTTGCCGACCTGATTCTCGGCAATCCGAAGGACGCGGCGGAGAATATCGGCAGGATCCGGAATTCCCTGACCATTCCGAAGGACGGACAGGCCGTTTTCGCCGATCTGGAGAAGGTCTACCTGTACCGCTATGTATTTACCCGCGGAAAGCCTTCAGCATCCCGCTTCAGCGGGATCAATCCCGACGGGATTCCCGATCCGGAAGTGCGGGCCTATGCCGAAAGGATGCAGCGGGACCGGCAGGAAGACTGTTACTGCCGGAATACGCTGTTCCAGGATCTGCTGCTGTGGATTGCCCGGACGTACAGGCGGTACGGGATTGAATATGCCGAGGTTTCCGATACGGCGCTGCTCAACAGTGCGCTTTTCCCGGCAAGGCTGCGCGAGATCCATGAGATTATGCCGCAGGTCACCCGGGAAACCGGCGTCCTTCTCCGCTTCCTGGCCGGGATGCGCAGGGTCCCCTTAACCATTGTACAGGACCATATGACGCCGGCGGATTACCTGGCGGAAAACCTGCGCTGCCTGCGGGCTATCGCCGACGATCCGTATGTGGCCGGCGCAGATATTGTGGGCGAGGAGATTAATGACATCCTGGAGCTTCGCGGCGTAATCCGGGAACTGACGGCGATTGCCGGGGAATATCCCGGGTTTGTAATCCGTATCCACGCGGGCGAAAATGACAGCCTGCGGGACAACGTGGCGAACAGCATCCACTGCGTAAAGGACGCCCTGTCTCCGGGCCAGGAGATGCCGCCGCTGCGGATCGGCCACGGCCTGTATACATGCAACCTGCAAAGCGCAAAAGGGAAGAAACTGCTGGAGGAGATGCGGGAGTACAACGTGACCCTGGAATTCCAGATCACATCGAATGTCCGGCTGAACAACCTGAGCTCGCTGGAAAAATATCCGCTGCGGCAGTACCTGCAGGCGGGCATCCGCTGTGTGCAGGGAACGGACGGCGGCGCACTGTACGGGACAAACTCCATTGACGAGGAGCTGAGCCTGAAAAAGCTTCTCGGGCTCGGAACGGAAGAACTGCGGCGGATGCGGCAGGGAGAAGACGAACTGCTGGACAGCAGTATCAGGGTTTTTGAAGAGAAACAGGCGCGCTTCCGGCAGACATGTGCCGGGAACGATATCGAGCAGTACTACGAACACATCCTGGAGAAAACAGGAAAGCCGGGAATCATCCTGCGGCAGACCGGGAAGACTGTCAGCGCGGAGGAAGCCCTCAGAGACCGGCTGGCTTCCCTGCCGGAGAATATGCATCCGATCGTGATCTGCGGCGGCAGCTTCAACAGCAGCGCACGCCGGACAACGATCCGGAAAGAGGACCGGGCGATGATCGACGAGCTGCTGGCAAAGGCGGACCCGGAGAAGGTGTTTTTTGTTGTCGGTCATACGCTGCTTGGACAGGAGGGATACCTGGTCCGGCAGGCAGCGGGACGGTTCAGGGTATGCGCCGTTGTACCCAACCGGCTGCAGCGGGCGGCGGCGGAGGCGCTCCGCACGGCGGGTGTCGGGATCCTGATCTCCATTGAAAGTTCTGGACTGGGCCTGTACAAGAGCGTATCCTACGAGGTGTTCCGGAACAGGCCTTCCGTGCTGCTGGCGTTTGACGGGAACTCTGCCGCGCTGAACCTGATCCAGCAGGCGCGCAACAGCAGCAACCGTCACCAGATCTTTATCAATCCGCGATCCCGCGGACTGACGGAAAAGGCGAAGATGCTGGATGGCTATGTGCGGAGAATGGGGAGCGCAGACGAAATCCTGGCTGCGACGGAAACCTGAAAAATGCCGATTTACTGCGGCAGCATGGTTTCAAGCGTATCTGCAAATAACAGCATATCCTCACGGCCGTAATCAAACGCCCATTTCCGCAGGACGCTGATTTTGCTCCGGGTGTTTTTCACATACGGATGATCCGCGCCGGCTCCTTCCGGAATTCTTTTCAGGCTTTCCGCCGCCATGTCAGCCAGCAGGTCCATCAGCTGTCCGGAGATATCGGTATCCCGGTCCATTCCGATGGAGAGAAGCTGCGGAACAAAACCAAGCGTGGAAGCGGTGAAGCAGCTGCCGTCAAAACCGTTTGTATTTTTGGCCGGATCGGTGACCGGGGAATTGATTCTATTGGTCAGGTAAACGATCACAAGGTTGCGGGACGGATCGATCATCGTCAGCGTGCCTGTCCATCCCTGGTGGCCTATCGTATCGGAAGAAGACTGCGTACCGAAGTACCACACGCGCTTATCATCACCTTCACGGTGCCATCCAAGGCCCCACTGGCCGAAGTCAAAGGATTTCGGCGCGGTGAACAGATCCACCACATCCCGGGAGAAGAACCGGTATCCTCCGTAGCCGCCGGTGAGCATCACGCTGGAAAGAATCGCCAGGTCGGTTGCGCTGGCAAACAGTCCCGCGTGTCCGGAAACACCGCCCATGCTGTACCAGGCGTTTTCATCATGGACCTGCCCCCGGAGCGTTTCCGTACGGATTCCGGAGAAGGAAACACTTCCGTCCCTCGTGTTTCCATTCAGTTCCGTCGCAGCGCAGTCCTCCGCGGAGAACCCGTTCTCAAGCGGAAGGAATGTAACGCGATCCAGCCCGAGCGGCGCATAAAAGGTTTCCCGCATGTAGACGTCCAGGCGCTTTCCGGTGACCTTTTCGACCACGAAGGTCAGCAGCATATAATCCAGATCAGAATAGACCGTTTTCGAGCCCGGCTCATAGAGCAGGGGCGTTTTGAAAATGGCCCGGAGCGTATCCTCCCGGTTCACGGCGTAACAGGGGTTGGAGCCCGGCAGGCCTCTTGCGAGAAGGGAAATGTCAAAATCAGGATCGTAATAATGTATGCTGGACGGGAATCCCGCCTGGTGCCGGAGAAAATCCCTTACGGTCAGCGTGCGTTTCCATTTCTTCTGCGTTTCGATTCCGGGATCGCTCTCCGTGCTCAGATACCGGATGTCCAGGGTATCCTCCGCAAAACCGTCTCCAAGGATTTCCACAATCGGCGTATCGATATCCAGCTGCCTGTCTGTCACCAGTTTCTGGATCGCATAGTTGACGGAATACATTTTCGTCACGCTGGCAAGGTCAAACAGTGTATCCGCGGTTACAGGAACAGGATCCGCCTTCGGCGTTCCGTCCGGCTCATAGCTGTCAACGCTGCCCCACGCGTTTTCACAGACCAGCTGTCCGTTCCGGATCACGGCCAGCTGTGCGCCGGTAAAGCCGTACTCCACGTCTGAGCTGATCAGGTCGGAAATCAGCTGAAGCGTTTCCGGCCGGATCCCCTGGAGGCTGCCTTCCCCGCTTGCGACTTCGGGATACGGGATATAGACGGTCACGGCTTCTTTCAGCCCGAGCGGCAGTATGTTGGAAACCTGCAGGGTGTTTACGCCGTCCACAGCCACCCCGGATATACCGACGGCCCAGGTGCCGGGCCCGACGGCCGACGTGTCGAACCGTACACCGTTCACATAAAGGATAAAGCTTTCCACTTCATCGGAAACCCGGATCCATACCGTGCCCTGGCCGTGCCAGCACCGGAAACTCAGCATGCTGTTCATGGCAAGCGTATCGTCGGTATATCCCTTCCAGTCCGGAAAAGCCGCTGTTTTCTGCCACTGGTATTCCGGAATTTCCGCGTGGACAACGGAAGGACTTTCCGATAAAAGCCCTGTGTTCCCGGCGGTTTCCGCCGATGCCCAGGCAAAGAGCAGCAGGATTGTCATCAACAGGCAAAAGATCTTTTTTTTCATATTCTCTCCTTCTTTCGGAACTATCATAACGGGGAAAAGGCCCGCGGTCAACAGATCATTGGCGGACATGGCGAAGGTATTGCATTGCGCAGCCAGATCGGTTATGCTGAACGGGCAGGCGCGTATTATGCAGCATATAGCAGGAAAGCGGCCGGAGACAGGGAGGATTCGATGGATATTCAGATTGAAACGGTCCGGGTCAACGGCTTTTCAATGGACTTTTTCCGGTTCGGAAAGGGGGACAGGACCCTCGTGATCCTGCCCGGACTCAGCGTGCAAAGCGTCATGAACTATGCGAACAGTGTATCACAGTCATACCGCCTGCTGACAGATGACTTTACCGTCTATGTATTTGACCGGAGAAAAGAACTGCCGGCAGCTTATTCCGTGTGGGAGATGGCGGAGGATACGGCAGCGGCGATCCGGACGCTCGGCCTGGACCGGGTATGCATTTTTGGCGCTTCCCAGGGCGGAATGATCGGGATGGCCATCGCAATCCGGCACCCGGAACTGGTCAGCAGGCTGGTTCTCGGTTCGACATCCGCGTGCATCGGGGAGGAACCGTTCAAAACCGTGGAGAACTGGATCCGCCTGGCCGGGGAAGGAAATGCGAAAGACCTGTGCCTGGCATTCGGGGAAGCTATTTATCCGCCGGAAACATTCATTCTGTTCCGGGATCTGCTGGTCAAAGCCGCGGAGTCCGTGACAGGTGAGGAGCTTCAGCGCTTCAGGACACTGGCGGAAAGCATAAAGGATTTCGATGTCACAGACCGGCTGCGGGAGATTGCCTGCCCGGTGCTTGTGATTGGTTCCGGGAATGACCGGGTCCTGGGAAGCAGGGCGTCGGAACAGATCGCGGAGCGCCTGAAAGGCCGGCCGGACTGCGAACTGTACATGTATGACGGCTACGGACACGCGGCCTACGATTTGGCGCCGGACTACAAGGAAAGGATCCTCCGCTTCCTGAAGAAGGAGCTGCGGATCACATCTGCCGGACAGTGAAGGGGAGTACAGACAATGGGAAATGTATTTGACGGTCAACGGAAAGCCGGCTGCAGCATCGCGGATCATCTTCATTCTGTCCGCAGCAGGATACAGGCCGCCTGCGTGAGATCCGGCCGTCCTCCGGAGGATGTCACTCTGATTGCCGTGAGCAAGCTGAAGCCTTTTTCGGACATCCTGGATGCCTGTAAAGCCGGGGCTTCAGATTTCGGGGAGAATTATGTCCAGGAGCTGACGCAGAAGATTGAGCAGAACAGCGGTCCCGGGGCAGGCATGCCGATCCGGTGGCATAT
>Ga0310690_10010453_pt1 | contig 11548 bp, 13 predicted proteins | sample AusTroGonzalo_MG_2_FD_207661 | JGI IMG/M metagenome (GOLD analysis project Ga0310690, IMG submission 207661) | Bovine rumen microbial communities from tropical cattle in Woodstock, Queensland, Australia - Gonzalo_04 (v2) (version 2) | ecosystem: Host-associated > Mammals > Digestive system >...
GCACCCCCGGCCTCATAACAGGAGAAAAACATGTCCGACCATATCGCAATCGCAAAACATGATCACCCCTGCGACTTCTGCGGGGGGATCATCCCGAAAGGGACCAAATGCCGGATCATCCACGATGACTACATGCCGCAGCTCGTGTACTTTGAACACCTCCGCTGCCCGCCGTCCAGAGCCGTGTCCGCCGAAACCATCAACCCGAAAAACCCCGTCAAAACCAATTTCAAGCCCGCAATCTGCTGCGGCTAACAGAAAGGAATTCTTACCATGGCCATTCTCAATTTCAACGCAAACGAAGTCGAACCCAGCAAGGAGTTCGATCCCATTCCCGCGGGAAAATACGTTGCCGTTATCACTGACTCCGAGATGAAGGACACCCGTGCTGGAACCGGACGCTACCTCCAGCTCGAATTCGAAATCACAGACGGCGAGTTTGCCGGACGTAAGGTCTGGGCGCGCCTGAACATCGAAAACAGGAATCCGGAAGCCGTCCGTATGGCCCGCGCCGACCTGTCCGCCATCTGCCGCGCGGTCAACGTGCTCACGCCGAACGATTCCGCCGACCTCCACAACCTCCCGCTCGTCATCAAGGTCCACTGCCGGAAAGACAAGAACACCGGCGAGATCTCCAACGAAATCCGCGGGTACGAAAGCAAGGCCGCGTTCAAACCGGAACCGAAACAGGCTGCGGCTCCGGTTTCCTCCCAGACCATGCGCGTTCCTGCGAAGCCGCCGTGGATGTAATGGCGGTCGAGCTTGAACTGCCGTGGCCGCCCTCACTGAACCACTATTACCGGCATGTCGGTCCTCGTGTCCTCATCAGCCGTGATGGCCGACGATACCGGGAAAACGTGACGGCAATTGCCCGGAGAACGGGGCATCCCATGTTCAAATGCCCCGTTCAGGTAGACCTTGACCTCTATCCGCCCGACAACCGCAGGCGCGATATCGACAATTCCCAGAAGAGTCTGCTGGACGCGCTAACGTGTGCGGGTGTGTACGAAGACGACTCCCTCATCCACAAAATCACAGTCACCAAACGAGAACCACTGCCCCCGAACGGAATGGCATTCATAAGGATTTCTGAATACAATGCAAAAACAGGATCTGCAAACCAGGAAGAAGATTGTCCACGACTGTCTTAATAACATCGAAGACCCGGAAATGCGCAGCGTGTGTTTCATGTTGTATGAAAACTACAGTGAAAATGAGATTTCCAAACAACTGCACATGAGCAAAAAGAAGGTTCACAAGCTAATCGTGCGCTTCTCTGTTGACCTCCTTATTGCGGGATTGAAACCGAGGTGGTGATGCACAATGAACTTACGACCCTACCAACAGGAAGCGGTCGAGGCCGTGTATGAACATCTCCGCACGAAGAAGAACAACCCTTGCGTTGTACTCCCCACGGGAACAGGCAAGAGCCTTGTCCTGGCTCAGATCGCGAAAGACGCCGTTACACTCTGGGGCGGTCGAGTGCTGATTCTCGCTCATGTTAAGGAACTTTTGGAACAGAACACCGACAAAATCCGACGTCTTTGCCCTGATCTCCCCGTTGGAATCTACTCCGCGGGTCTGAAATCCCGGAACACGGAAGAGCCGGTCATCGTGGCAGGCATCCAAAGCGTGTACAACAAAGCATGCGACCTCGACGCTTTCGACCTCATTATGGTCGATGAATGCCATCTGATCGCGCCCGATGGAGATGGGATGTACCGGACGTTCCTCAAGGACATGAAGGTCATCAATCCGCGTGTCCGGCTTGTCGGGATGACAGCAACGCCGTTCCGACTGAAGGGCGGCCTCATCTGCAAGCCGGAGAATCTCCTCAACGAAATCTGCTATGAGGCGGGTTTGAAAGAGATGATTCAGCAGGGGTATCTGTCACCGCTCGTGTCCCGTGCCGGTCGCGCCGAGGCCGACCTTTCCAAACTCCACATCCGCGGAGGCGAGTTCATCGGCGACGAGATCGAAGCCGCGATGGATACGGAACAGCTGGTGACAGCGGCCTGCCGGGAGATCGTCGACCTGACCAGAGATAGAAAATCGGTGCTGATATTCACTTCGTCCGTAAAACACTGTCAGCATGTGGCCGAGGCGATCCGGGGATACAGCGGGCAGGAATGCGCCATCGTGACTGGCGAAACCTCTTCCGGTGAGCGAGCCGAAATTCTCGACCGATTCAAGGGCAAGACGGTCCCCGCCGACCTCTTCGGAACGCCGAAGCCGCCGCTGAAGTTTCTTTGCAACGTCAACGTTTTGACGACTGGATTCGATGCAGTGAACACGGATTGCGTTGTTCTGCTTCGTCCGACAAACTCGCCGGGACTGCTCATCCAGATGGTGGGACGCGGAACACGGCTTTCGCCCGACACAGGCAAGACCGACTGCCTTGTCCTGGACTACGGCGGGAACATCATGCGTCATGGTCCCGTGGACATGATCCGCGTGAAAGACAAGACACCCGGCGGTGGGGATGCTCCGGCGAAGAAGTGCCCGCAGTGTTTCGCCCTTATTCATGCGGCGTATGCGAGATGCCCGCATTGTGGATACGAATTTCCGCCATCGCAGCACAGCGAACTTACTCAACATGCTGCCCGCGACGGCATCATCTCCGGCGAAGTGTTCATGGACGAGTACGACGTAAAGAAAACCTATTACGAAGTACACCGGAAACGGAACGCTCCCGACGATGCACCGAGCACGATGCGAATCGATTATGAGGTCGGATTCCAGACGTACAAGTCGGAGTGGGTCTGCCCGGAACACACCGGATACGCGCGGAGCAAGTTCACCAAATGGTGGAAGGATCGCGCCCCTGAATGGCTGCCCGTCCCGTACAGCGCGGCCGAGGCTGTCCGTCTAGCTCGTAAAGGATACCTTGCCGAGCCGACAATAATCACCGTCCGTTCGACAGCGGGCGAGAAATTCGAAACAATCACGAAATACGAGCTTGACCCTCGTCCCGAACGCGAGCCGGGCGACGATACGGCGGAGGGCGGCGTGTCCGGGGACCTCCACGTGGAAGACTTCGATCCGGACGAAATCCCATTCTAAGGAAGGAAACAGACATGAGCTGGGGAACCTATTATCAATACAATGGTTATCTCTCCCATATCGGGAAACACGAAATCGAAACCAAGCGCGAGGACTGCAACTATTTTAACGATAAGATGTGGCGCGAAATCCTCGCTTACATGGCCGCCACGCCACCTGCCTACGCGAAGGACGACGAAGGAAACGAGTATCCGTGGGCCGAGTTCATCGCAATGAGACTTCACGAACTCCGCGACGAGATCGAAGTGAACGACAAGCTGATCGCTCGTCTGGAAGATTGCGAAGACACTATGCGCGAGAACCCCGAAAACGTGACGGAGGGCTGACCTATGGGAAAAGAAAAAGACTACCGTGAACAGATTGACCGTTCCGTGAAACGCCTGGCCAAGGCGCTGAACCTCATCGAAGCCATGCGCGACGAACTCCAGTTTGTGTTCGAGCAAACCGAGTGGAACGATGAAGTCAAGTATCAGATCGACGAGGCCGCCGCGAAACTCGGCTTCTCCCTCGCCACCCTCAGCACCTGGTACGACGATCCCGAAGAATAAACTCAGACGAAAGGAAAAAAAATGTCCAACAAACCCGAAACCGTTTTCTGCGGCGAAACTCCTGTCCGCACGTTCGTCATGAATGGCAAAACCAAGTATGCCGCCCGCGATCTCTGCGGCATCCTCGGCTATTCGAGAGCAGATAAGATGCTCGCCACCGTCAATTCCCGTCCGGAATACATCGACGTCATCACCCGCGGTGGGACGCAGAGAATCCGCGTCGTCGAAGACCGAGACATCGAAAAAGTCCTGCGGCACTGTCGCCGCCGTAATGCGGAAAAGCTCCGCTCCTGGCTTCGCCGCGATACGCAGACGGCAACAAAGCCGACCGAATCGGAACAGAAACCGACCGAAAGAAAGGACGAGGACGTCCTGCTGATGTTCATCTTCGACTGAGGAGGAACCATGACAAACCGCGAAGAAGTCATTCGCGCGCTGCGTCTGCTGTTCTCCGAGGGGGATGTGTTCGAGATAAGAGTTCTGAAAGCCGTCACGGGCGGATATCAGCGTCCGCACACTGAGTCCGGATATTTCGACTTCGAACACATCCCCCAGGCCGCGGACTCTCTCGCAAAGATCCGAAGCTTCTCCGGCGCTTACGTCACGCTCAACCCCGTTGACCCCGAATTGCTTGCGCGGGCGTTCAACAGGCTCGGTCCTGCGGAACAGAATGCAACCACGGCAGACGATGACGTATCACGCCGCCGCTGGCTTCCCATCGACTGCGACGCAGTACGCAAGAGCAACATTTCAAGTACGAACGAAGAACACGCCTCCGCGCTCGAACTGGCCGACCAGATTCGCAACGGACTTGCCTCGGTCGGGTGGCCGCAGCCCATTGTGCTCGATTCGGGCAACGGAGCCCAGCTCCTTTACCGCATCGACCTTCCGGCAAAAGATGACGGGCTCGTCCAGAATGTCATCACGAGCATTGCCGCCGCATCCACGGAACAGGTTCATGTCGATTTGACGGTGTTCAATCCCGCACGTATCTGGAGATTGCCCGGTACCATGAATTGCAAGGGTGACAGCATCCCGAACCGACCGCACCGCATGGCGAACATCGTCTCCGTGCCGGACAAGGTTCAGACCGTCAGCCGGAAACTGTTGATTGCCGCCGCAGGCGGGGAGCCGGAACAGCCGATGCAGACCGTGGCGGTCTCGAATCCCGGTTTCTCTTTGGACGACTGGATTCTCCGTCATGGTCTCGACATCGATTCACCCGTCCCATATAACGGCGGCCGCAAATGGGTGTTCAAGGTCTGCCCGTTCAACCACGAACACACAAACCGTTCTGCCGTCCTCATCGAGGAACCGTCCGGAGCCGTCGCGTTCCGATGCCACCACAACTCGTGTTCCGGCAACGACTGGCACAAACTCCGGGAAATGTACGAACCCGGCTGCTACGACAAACCGAAGGTGCAGGCATCTGCTCCGCAGCCTGCGGACGTGGATATCAGCGGAATTATGAAGAAGACCGTTGACATTGAAGCACTTGAAACGAAGGAAAACATCCTTGAATTCACCGGCGATCCAGGCAAAATCAACGAAAAACTTCTTCACGTCCCCGGACTCATTGAGGAGATCACGGATTTCTCCATGAGTTGTGCGCCGAAACCAAACAGGCTTTTGTCGTTCTGTGGCGCTCTGTCCTGTCTGTCGCTTCTGGTCGGGCGAAACGTAACCGATACCCGGAACAACCGCGCGAACATTTATCTTATCGCACTCGCGGGATCTGGCGTCGGCAAGGACCATCCCCGACGCATCACAAAGGCCGTTGCATGTGCCGCAAAACCCGCGATGAATCAGTGCATTGCAAACTCGTTCGCTTCTGGTGAGGCACTGGAAGACGCCCTCTTCATTAGTCCGTCCATGTTGTTCCAGGTCGACGAGATCGACACACTCATCAACAGCATGAAATCCGGCGACCCGCGGGCGGAAGCCATGATTGGAAAGATGCTCGAAATCTTCACATCTTCTTCCAGTTCATACACTATCCGAAGCAAGGCAATGCCACGAGCCGAACTCATCAAACGCAAAAAAGAACAGAAAGAGAAAGGATTCGATTCCATGGCCGTTGATATCCAGAACCCGTACCTCGTCATCTTCGGCACGGCCATCCCGGAGATGTTTTTCCAGTCGCTGAACAAGCGCTTGCTCGCCAACGGCCTTATCGCACGATGCCTCGTCTTTGAAGCCGGGGAACGCGGCAAAAAGAACCACGCACAATTCATCAGTGTGCCGGAAAGCATCATCCGGCAGGTCAGAACTATCCTGCATTACGGACAGAGCAAAGGGAATCTCTGCACCGAGTTCCCTACGCCAATGGTCATTCAGGCCACTAAGGACGCCACCGAACTGCTCGACAAGCTGGATGACAAGTATGATGGCATCTACGAAAAGTACGACAGGATGAAAGCCATTGTGCCGACCGCGTTCTGGGCCCGTGCCTTTGAGAAGGTGTGCAAGCTGTCCATCCTGTACGCGGTCAGCGAGAACGTCAACGATCCCGTCATCTCCGCGGATGCCGTCAAGTGGGCCAGTCAGTTCGTGGAATACCAGATCAACAAAACCCTCTTTCTTACAAACTCTTACACGTTTGAAAACCCGTTCGACGAGAAATGCCAGAAAGCCCTGCGGTATATCCGTGAGGCTGGCGGGACTTATACCCACAGCGCGTTGCTGAAACGGATGCATGAGTCCAGGGAAATGTTCCGGCAGATCATCGAAACCCTCAAAGACAATGGCAGCATCACCGCTAAGGAGACCGAAACGGAGGCCGGAAGAAAGCTTGTCTGCTACCATTTGGCCCACTGATTCCCAAAAAGCGATTCCCAAATCGTAAATTCCCAAGATGATGGTCAGAAAAAAAACGGACTTTTGGGAATTTAGGGCTGTTTTGGGAATTTGGGGGGAATCGAGAAAGAGAATATAAAAAGAATGAAACAGGTTCAAAATCAACAAAAAACTAATATCTTCTCTTCTCTCAATTCCCCAATTCCCACGATTCCCAAGGGGTCTTACATGCAGGTTATTTTCAGCCTTTTATATGCGTCTCCGCAGGTTTGGTGGGGAATTTGGGAATCAAGCGTCAATTAACCTCAAAAAACGGCCTTTTTCCGATTCCCAAGCTCAAAAAGAAAAAAGCCGGTGGAACGGATTTCCACCGGCGACCCTTAACCTCTTGAGGAATGTGGGTATGCATTCGCAAAAAAGGTCATATAATTTACACCGGAAATCCGGAAAGTCAAATTTCCCGCTGAAAAAAAAGAAAGCCGGTGGAAACATGTGGGAAACCACCGGCAAAATTGGAACAGGTCCGACACCTGTTTCCGAAAGGATGTACCGTACAATATCACGCATCCGGGGCAAAGTCAAGCGGGGTTCGACATTTTTTGCTGTATTTTTGAGGTAATGTCACGCGGGAATAACGGAAACGCGAGAAACGGCCCAAATTCGCGCGACAGGCAAGCGCGAGCATGAGGCCGAACGAGGCCGCAAAGCCCCCCGCAAATCGCCCCAAAACGCCGAAAAAGGGCTTTTCTCGAAAATACCGCAACCCGAAAAAACGGCCTTCGAAAATAGGCGACGGGTCCTCCTTGGGGGTCTATGCTCTATGGCGCGCGGAAGGACTCCCCCGTATAGGCAGAGTTTCCGCAGTTGTCCGAATGTTTTATTTTTTGCCGTTTAAGGGGTTACAGAGGCGATTTGACGCGACTTGTGAGCGTTTGCCGGTTTGGGAGCGCATAGGCACGACGCGACAAATCGCGTTTGCCGCGCGTTATGCAAAACCCGTTGTTTTGCATCGGATTCAGGGCTTGACAGTGATGACTTTGTCGGTCGCCACAGCAGGAGCGAGAACGGCAACCGTCTTGGTGGCCTTCGGCGTTTTGGCTTTCTTTGCGGGCTTGGCAACCTTCGCGGGGTTCTTGGCGGCCTTCTTGTCCTTCTTGGCCTTGATTGCTTCAAATTCTTCCGGAGCTTTCTCAGCCAGGAGTGCTTCAACCTCTCTCTTGCCGCGCTTGGTAAGGGCCCTGATGGCTTCAATCTGGTTCGGATGGGGCCGGTTCTTGCCGCTTTCCCAATGGCTGACGGTGAATTGCGTCACGCCAAGGATTGCGGCCAAAGGCTTCTGGGAGATGCCGTATTTCTTGCGGAATTTGACAATCGTCTTCGGGGAGTAACGCACTTTGCTCGCTTTTGCATTTGCTGTCTGGTCTGCCGGGGTTGCATCTTTCGTGGGTGCGGGAGCGACGGTTTCAAATTTCTTTTCGAGTTCGGCAACACGCTTTGTCAAGGCCTTGATGGTCTTGCCTTGCGCTGTGATAATTTCGTTGAGAGCCTTTGCTTCTTTTTTTGCAAGGCGGCGCACTTCATCCGTGAAAGTAGATTTGAAATCCGGCATGGTGGTTTTCCTGTTGTTACTTGTTGTAATGATAATGGAATGAATGCTGGAAATAATATAACGTGGTTTGCGAAAATGTCAAGCTATGAAAACGAAATGATTTGAAAAATCTTGCGATAGTCAAAAACAAATGATACTTGTGCAAAAGTAAAGCATTAAAAATGGAACGCCTCACACCCCCTGCGAGACGTTCCAAACAATCAAACCGTTTTCAACGGAGAGATGTCAATCTTCCACGAAGAGATCCTCGTCATCGAACGGACGAACGTGGAGGTTTCCATCAGCATCATAGCTGATAGACGTATTGGCTGATGCAGTTGCCGGAATCGGAACAATCTTGCGAATGGAGTTCGGAACGGCGGTATGAGCAGTGAAGCCATAGTTGAATCCGTCGAATCCGGCGAAGGTCATTCCGTAACCGAAGCCAGGAGCCACGGTGAAGGCAGGAGCCATACCATAGCCGCCGAAGCCATAGCCGTATCCGAAGGGACTGAAGCCGCCGAAGCCGTAGAAGTCATTGTGATGCGCGTAGGCGTTAATAGAAGCCAGTCCGGCGATTGCGATAAGAGCGAAAAGTACGAGGATCTTTTTCATGATTGTTTCTCCGTGATGTGATATTAAATTGGTATCTGCAAGTCTTTCTCGCAGTGTTTGTTCGCGTTTTGTAACAGCGCTTACATATCAATTAACGCATAGCACTTTTGTTTTATTGTGCAGTTGTTTTTATTTTTTACGGAAAATGAAAAAAAGACCAAATCCGTGAGGAAATGGTCTTTGAAGAATTGCGTGTTTAATGGAATCAGAAAGGACCGAAACCGCCTCCGAATCCCATACCGGGCATGCCACCGAAGCCGCCGCCGAATCCCATGCCGGGAGCCATTGCCATGTTATTGTCAAAGCTCATGTTCGGGTCGAAGGCAGGAAATTCACCAAAGCCCATACCGCCGAAATTGGGTGCCATATCCTGCTGAGCGGCAGCGGCCTTCGCCGCTCTCTCGGCCTTTCTTGCTTCGCGGGCTTCTCTGCGTTCCGCACGGCGTTCTTCCGCCGCAATGGCACGTTCTTCGGATGCGCTCATCTTCTTTTCCGCCTGGACGGGGGCCACGGGAGCCGGGCAAAGCTTCATGAGAGCGATAAGGAAAAGCGGCATTAAAAAAACAAGGTAAAAGTAAGATTTCTTCATTGCAAGGTCTCCGAATTGTCGGTGATTGTTTATTATTGTCTTCGTATCAATTAACGCCTTTGACTGGTGTGATATTGTGCAGGAACTAACATTTTTTCAAAATCGGGAATCCAATCCCGGAACAACTCTTATAAGAAAGGAACGCGCATGCAAATCCAAAATGTACCGATTACGTCGGTGAAGCCCTATGAGAAGAATCCGCGGTTCAATGACGATGCCGTCGATGCCGTCGCGCGGTCTATCAAGGAATTCGGCTGGCAGCAGCCCATCGTGGTTGACCGCGACATGGTCATCATTGTCGGGCATACCCGCCTGAAAGCCGCCGAGAGCCTCGGTCTGACGGAGGTCCCGGTTATCATCGCTGAGAACCTGACCCCGGAACAGGTGAAGGCCTATCGCATCGCTGACAACAAGACCGGCGAGATCGCAGAATGGAATTTCGAGCTTCTGCCTTTCGAAATCAAAGATCTCCAGGACGCGAACTTCGACCTGTCGCTCCTGGGCTTCGATTCCGAGGAACTCGACCGGATTCTGAACGGTGACGCCGACAAGCAGGTCTCGGCCGGAGAGACGGAGCCGGATGCTGTTCCGGAAGCGCCGGAGATCCCGGAGAGCCGTCGTGGAGAAGTCTATCAGCTTGGGGAACACCGGCTGATGTGTGGCGACAGTACGAGCATCGAGGACACAGCAAAGCTCATGGCAGGCGAAAAGGCTGTTCTTTACCTCACGGACCCGCCGTATAATGTGGCACTTGAGGGTTCCACCGGACTGACAATCGCGAACGACAACATGCCGACCGACGAGTTCAGAAAGTTCCTGGACGGCGCATTCAAGGCGGCGGCAAGTGTTCTGGCGGAAGGAACAAGCTTCTACATCTTCCATTCGGACAGCGAATCGGCCAATTTCCGTCTGGCGGCACAGCAGGCGGGGCTTGAAGTTCACGAGACGCTGTATTGGGTGAAAAATGCTCTGGTCCTTGGAAGATTTGATTACCAGTACATTACGGAAAGTTGCCTTTACGGATGGACGCCGGGAGCGGCACATCGCTGGTTCAACGACCGTTGCCAGACCAATGCACTGCACTTCGACAAGCCGAAATGCAACGATGTTCATCCCTCGATGAAGCCCGTTGAGATGCTCGTCTACCTTATCCAGAATTCGTCCAAGCATGGGGAAATCGTCCTCGACAACTTCGGCGGCTCCGGCTCCACACTGATCGCCTGCGAGCAGACTGGTCGAGTGTGCCGGACGATGGAACTCGACCCGAAGTATTGCGATGTCATCAGGCGTCGCTGGGCGGAGTTCAAGCACGGCGAGGGCTGCGACTGGAAGGCGCTGACCCCGGCAATTTCCGAAACCGAAACCATCGAACAAATGTGAGACATTTTATGTTCAGAACATCCGAATATGTATCCACCGGACATCCGGACAAAGTCGCGGATTTCATTTCATGTTTCCTGCTCGACCGTTATCTCGAACAAGATCCGATGACAAGGTATGCGCTGGAGGTGATGATTAAAGACAACATCGTCACCCTCGGCGGGGAGATTACCAGCAAGGCCAATTATTCTGAATCGGACATCGCCGCGCTCGTGCGGGTTGCGGTCAATCAGATTGGATACACCCGCGCGTATCAGCTGCTCTGGGGCGAAGAGAACACCATCAGCGGGGACAACGTCCTCGTTGGAATGCAGATCAGCCAGCAGTCGCCTGAAATTGCCCAGGGCGTGAACGGCGGTGGATTTGGCGACCAAGGAATTTTCTGGGGTATGGCCACGAACACGCCGGAGACCAGGTACATGCCGAAAGACCACTGGTTCGCGAAGAAGATCGGGAAGCACCTGTACGATTCCCGTTATGCCGGGATCGACATCAAAACGCAGGTGACGATGCAGGATGACAAGATTGATGAAATCACCATCGCTATCCCAATGAAAGAACAGCACTCCGAAGCCAGGATTGCTGACATGATCGCCTTCTGCTGCGACGGAAAACGAGATTACAAGCTGCACATCAACGGCACGGGCAAGTTCCTCCGGCATGGCCCGCTTGGGGACTGTGGCATCACCGGACGCAAGCTTGCCGTGGACTTCTACGGCGGTAACTGCCGGATTGGCGGTGGCTCGCCCTGGACGAAGGACGGCACGAAAGCTGACCTGTCGCTCAATCTGCTTGCTCGCGCCAGGGCATTGTCCTACATCAAGGAACACCCGGACTGCCTGGAAGTGTTCTGTTCGATTTCCTGCCGGATCGGGTCGCCTGAAATTCTGGTGGCGTTCTATGACGGGCAGAACAACGAGCTCCTGTCCTACCGCGAAAGCATCAACCCGGAAGAGGTCATCAAGCACT
>Ga0310690_10010454_pt1 | contig 11548 bp, 11 predicted proteins | sample AusTroGonzalo_MG_2_FD_207661 | JGI IMG/M metagenome (GOLD analysis project Ga0310690, IMG submission 207661) | Bovine rumen microbial communities from tropical cattle in Woodstock, Queensland, Australia - Gonzalo_04 (v2) (version 2) | ecosystem: Host-associated > Mammals > Digestive system >...
AAGATGGAAATGACCCTTCACGATGATTTTGATGCGATCCTGGGCAGGATTGAGAATGGGATTATGCGGGGCAGCGTGTCCGCATCACTGGAAGACAGCAGTGACTTTTCGGACGGAACCTGCCGCTGCGCTGTTCGCGTATTCGAACGGTACAGCGCGCTCGGGTCCAACCGGGTTTCCCTGAACGTGACACTTTTCCAGGGAAAAGACGGGAATACGCGCCTTAGCGCGATTACCTCCGGAGGATCCCAGGCGATGTTTTTCAAGATCAACACATTCGGGGAGCAGGCGTTCCTGGACAAGTTGGCGCAAGTGCTGTAAAGTTGGCTATGACGGAAAGCGGTGTCCCCGGCTATGGGAACACCGCTTCATAAAAGGAAGAATCTGTGTAGCTAATCATTCCCAAAGCACGAATTTGGCGTTTTCTTCGCCGCAATGGTCTTTTTCTTCATTGTATTGCTCATCCGTTGATATCTACAAAAAGAACAACCGACTTTCTTTTTTCCCGTTCTATCTGAGACAATTGCTTTATAACTGTGTCCTTTAGGGCAAATCCAAGCAGCCATCATGCTACTTCCGTAGGTAACTTCATCAGGGGTTTTGTTGTTCTTTTCAAAATCCCATTCTTTTGCGATTTCCGGGAAACGTTCCACCAAACTCCTTCCTGAAGATATCAGGGTTTTCATTCTGTTAACAACTACTTTCTCCTTATAGCAACAAACAGGGCAGCTTTTCCCATCAATAGCCCGAGCTCTTATCTGAGTTTTCCACGTATGGCCGCAAGATGCACACTTCCAAAATACATACTTACTGCTGTTCGACCGAAAATCAGATGGTTGAATACTATTCTTTTCATAATCCCAGTCCTTAAGCAATTCCGGATGCTCTGTTTCAAGATCATTAAAGCCTTTTAGCAATCGGTTTCCAGAACAATATGGGCATTCTGCTTTTCGCCTAGCAAAAGAAGTAACAGTTTCTCCCCAGGTATGTCCGATCATACAGGTCCAAAAACACTTTTTCATAGTACCAGCCGAGAACTGATCCGGAGAAGCTTGATTTCTATTGTAATCCCAGAATGCAGAGTGCATAGGATGAGTATCCTTGAATGAATTAACACCGGAAATGATTGTTGAGTTTGAACAGACTGGGCACCCGGTTCTATTAGCTGTTTTATCATTCGGTGATGCTTGGTAAGAATGGCCTTTTTCGCAACTCCACCAGTATTTCTTTACGCTTCCCGGCATTACATCAAAAGCGTGCAACGGTGCATTTTTCTCATTGTCCCACCATCTGGCTACATCAGGATATCTGGTTTGTAAATCATTATATCCCTTCAAAACTCTTTTCCCACTACAATATGGACAACCACAATGCGCTGAAGTCCGATTAACGACTGAACTTTGCCAACTGTGTCCATTCTTACATTTCCACCAAAATCTTCTATCTGTAGTGGAGTTTATCCTCTCTGGAGTAATTCCTTTATTCTTTTCATAGTCCCATTCCTTTGCAACCTCTGGAAAGCAATACGCAAGCGATTTTTCTTTCTGAACGTTCGCGAAGGAAAACATTATTTCATCACGATCTCTATCAATACTAATATCGCTATCATCTTTCACTCCAAGAACGTGAAAGATGTTTTTTATGACAGTATCTAGCCCTGTAAGTTTTTTTGAGTTTCTGTAAACGAACAAATCACATGCTTGCTGATCCTTTGGCAAATCAAATTCAGAGATCCTGATAAAATAGATTCCCTTTTCCTTACATGCGTTATACTTTTTCCTGTCTCGATCAGCAGAAGTATTATTGAAATGCCATGCAACTCCATCATATTCGATTCCGGTGTTTTTGCTCGGAATGAATATGTCCAGTTCTGATCTTTTGTTTTCTGAACTGTATCTGTATCCATTTATCGTGTCCGGAAAATGCTTCTTAATATAAAAATATAGAGCTTGCTCAGGAAATGATGTATGCGAATATCTCTTGCAATTAGGACATCCACTCTTGTTATGTGTTCTATTCGCAATTTGAGCGATCCATTCAAAATTGCATTCAGAGCATCTCCACCATACTTTTTTTGTTGAATATCTGCTTACTTCTGAGGGTAACAATGAGCCGTTTTTTTCATAGTTCCATTCAGCAGCCACTTGGGGAAAACCTGAACATAAATCATTAAAGCCTGATACAACCACGTTCCCGGCACAAACCGGACACCTTGAATTATGTTCTGTTCTTGAACAAAGCTTTGTTTCCCATTGATGACCGAGTTGGCATTTCCAATGCACTCTGACCTTACTGCTCTTATAATAAATTGTTTTCGGATCAAGGTCTCCATTGGCTTCATAATCCCATTCTTTCATCATTTCAGGGCACATGGTAGCAAAGTCGTTTATTCCGGTGATGCAATACTTGCCTGCACATAATGGACAACCCTGACCATGAGTTTTCTGTCCCGCGCTTAACTGATAACTATGACCGTTTTTACATTTCCACCATATTCTTTTTTCACTACCAACAGATATAGAATCAGGAGAAAGATCACCATTCAAATCATAATCCCAATCCTTCAAAACATCAGGACGTTGAGATTGTAGATCATTGATGCCGACAACAACATGACTCATAACCAGTCTCCTACTAATGTTCCCTCACACATCATGATGCAGATTGATGCAGCTGCATCAAAATGATGCATATACCAAATGACTGCAATCACTATCGGTAAAAAGTGTTCCTCCGTCGTCCTGATGACACCGAAAAAACAAAAAAAACTTTCATCATGATCAGCGCTTTGCCGGTGTCATCATCTGATATCCGATCACAATGATCATGTGCCCAGTCACATTTTACCATGATCATGTGGAGGATGTCAGCACTGAACTTTGACAAAAAAACGGACAGACTTTTCTGTCAAAGTTCAGAAAAGCAGAACGGGATGTGCCGCCGGAGTAGGCACATTCTGTTTCTGCTTTTGGGGTAGATTCCAAAGGAGGGCGAACACCTTCCTTTGGCGCAGGGTCATTCAATAGGGAGCGCGCAGCATCCCTGTTGGCAGGGGAATCCAAAGGGGACAGCGTCCCCTTGGCGGGAAGAATCCAAAGAAACCGGAGGTTTCGTGGCACACGGACTTTCGAAGAAAGTCTAGTGTGTTATACCTTTGCGAAAGGGATGGCCCGCAAGCGGGTTGATTCGCCCTCCACATCGGAGAGGGCGAGTCAAACTGATTGCGTTGTGACTGCTGAGCAGTCACAGCATCAGACGACAGTCTGAGCCATTCCTTTCGCAGAGGTATTTTCACTCCATATTCACCGCGGGAGTCGCATTTATGAAAGAAGCTGAAAAAGATCATGTTTCACGGACACAGTTATTATTCACAGTTTTTCAAGGGGAGAATAAAAGGAACCGCCGGCGGCAATCAGCCGCAGGCGGTACAGAGTTCCTGAAGTGAAGTTTGCCTTGAAGTTTTTTCGTCGGATCAACCGGGATGTCACTTTTTTGTTGCATCCAAAATGGTCCAATGAGAATGTAAAGGGGAACAAAACCCAGATTCTGGGGAGATTCTCCGGTGCCGGAATGCGCAAAGGTGGATTGCTTCAAGTTGGACTTGAGTTTCTTCTTTCAAGTTCTACTTGAGCCTGCTGGTTCATTTGTCGGGGAATTGTTATTGTGTTTATGGAAAGGGGGCGGATTCGGATGAGTGAGATCATGCGGGTGAACAGTGCTTCGTTTGACAGGTATGAGGAATTGCTGCTGCGGAAGAATGATTTGCGGAAGGAATGCTTCCAGCTGGAGCAGGAATACATCAGAGTGTTCGGAGAGGACATCCTGGCGGTGTTCCATGCGCAGGTTGAATGTGCGCGGAAAGTAAAGACGATTGAGTTCTGCCACAGGGCGATCAACCAGGGGAAGGATCCGGATACTGCGGAGCTGCAGGATTTTGTGGAGAAGGAAACAAAGGAACTGCAGGATCATTTCGCTAAAATGACGGAGGAATACGAGGCCGCGAAGGATACCGGCACTGTCACAGAGGCGGAACTGATGGAGATCCGGAAGATCTACCGCAAACTGGCAAAACGGATGCATCCGGATATCCATCCTGAACTGGCGGATTCAGAAAAGATCCTTGAGCTTTGGAATCAGATTTCTGTTGCGTATACCTGCAATGACCTGAAGGAACTGAAGGAGCTGGAAGTGCTGGTTGTTTCAGCCCTTAAAGAAGATGGATCGGAGATTGCCGTTGAGATTCCGGACCTGGAGGAGAAAATCGCGTCCCTGGAGAAAGAGATAGAAAAGATTACGACAACGGATCCCTGGCGGTATCAGTTTCTATTGAATGATCCGGAAGCCGTCAAGGAAAAGAAAGAAGCACTCCGGGAAGAACTGAAAAAATATCAGGAGCACAGTGCGCAGCTGGATAAGATGCTGGAGGAGATCCTGCCGGATGGAACAGTGATATTCTGGGACTGAAGGGGGTATCAGCATGACGTCTGAAGAAAGAACCGCGCTGGGAAATGAATACAATAACAAGGGTTGGGAATTGCAGTCTGGAGAGAACCCGGATATTCCCGCCGCTATTTCCTAGTATGAAAAGGCGGCGGAACTCGGATGCTCCACTGCCATGATCAATCTGGGGAATATCTATGAGGACCGGGAAGACTATGAGTCTGCATACCGCTGGTATCTGGAAGCGGCATATGCCGGGGATGAAAAAGGCATGTACAATGTCGCCAACATGTATTACTGGGGCTGGTATGTGGATCAGGATTACAGGAAAGCATATGAATACTTTCGCCGGCTGTATGACAAGGGCTATCCGGGTGTCAGCCTGTATATGGGCTTGTATGCCGAAAACGGTTTTCTGGAAGATCCGGATTATGCGGCTGCTGTCCGATATTATGAACAGGGGATTGCTGAAGGGGATGATTTCTGTCCTGTAAACCTGGGAAAGATGTATTGCGAGGGGATCGGCGTTCCTGTGGATTATGAGAAAGGTTTTGAGCTGTATATGCTCGGTCATGTCCGCGGGGATCCGCTGGCCGCGACGAATATCGGTTACTGCTATGAGGTCGGGCAGGGCGTAGGGAAAAACAGGAAGAAAGCGCTTCAGTATTATTCTCTGGCAGCAAAGCAGGGAGAGGAACACGCTGTCGAGGCACTGGCGCGGCTGAAGGAGGAATGACAGATGCCGAATGAACTGACAACGCAGGAAACAAGCGCGGTTTCGGTAATCAGCCATCATGAGCTGGGGGAACTGATCAAGCCAATGATCAGGGAGATTCATCTGTTTGATTCCTGGATTGCCGGCACGACTCATCTGAAGGATAAATCCGTTCTGGAGAAGGTGGAAGCGGGGAATGAATTGCAGCTTCGCCGGGAGGACAATCCTTTTGACAAGAAGGCAATCCTGGTGCTGAACGCGGAAGGGAAGAAGCTGGGCTATGTGCCGGAAAAGGATAACATTGTCTTTTCCCGTCTGATGGATGCCGGGAAGATTCTGAAAGCGAAAGTATCTTCCGTGAAACCGAAGGGTGGATATACGCAGATCAATATCGGCATTTATCTGGTGGATCTGTAAGGACAGGGAGTATGAAGCATGTATGGCGTAAGTCATTTGATTGAAATGTACAGTGGGAATCCGACAGAGGAACAGATTGCGGCTTATGCAGTGTTGATCCGCTCCCTGCGTGACATGCAGTATGAACATATCTGTTTTGATTTTCTGGATCCGGATAAAACCTGGGAAGGACTTGTGTTTTACCAGGTGGCCAGGGACGGAGATCTGATCCATGCGGAAGTCCGAATAGATCGTAAGGATGGTAAGCATATGTATGCTATTACGATACCGGATGAAAAGGCGACGGAACTCCTGCGCAAACTGATCCGCATACGGGTTGCGCCGGATGTTTCAGCCTGGGAGGATATTACGGACAAGGTGTTTCACAAAGAAAAGTAAGCAATACGAAAAATCCGGAAAGGGGCGGCTGGATAATGAGCAGGATAATTCTGAAAGCGGAGTGTCATAACTGGAGCCTCATGGGGCCGGGCGATATATCTACAGAAATATGGAAGATCCGGAATGATAGTACTTATTCCCTGGAGATATTCATTGTGGGGGATGGGAAGAGACCTTGCAGGGTCGTCCAGGGTTCGATGGCGCCTGATGATTATGAATCCCTGTTCAGGAAGGCGGGCGAAGATTGGAGCGACGAAAAAACAGATGCCTGTGACGGGGATGTCTGGGAATTCAAAATGTACGGGGAGAAGGGCCGGCTGGAGAAGTATCGCCCCATTGGTTATATCTATGGGATTGAGCCTTATGAAGGTATGGCTTCCATTTTGGCTAAATACTTGGAGGAAATTCCTGCGCAATCTGTATTGAAGGAGGGAGAAAGGAAGATGAATAAACTGGTTGATTATGAAAAAGCCATGCGTGATTTTGACAAAAGCATGGGCCGGAAGACAGAGAAAGATCCAAATTTGAAAGGCGGGATTACGCCGGACGGAGGCGTGGATTATACGTCCGTTTCGAAGGAGTTTGAGAAGTATCTGATTCGGGATGAATCGGAGAGGATAAACAGCAGGAAACGGGATCGTTGATGTTTGCTGCGGGAGTGGAATCTGCGTTTTGCGGATTGTTTTTCCGACAGGGAAAAGGAAGGTGTTTTATCATGGCGGTTCATTATCCTGATCATCTGGAAGAAGAACAGAATCGAATATGGGAAGAGTTTTTTAAAACGCATGATCCGGAAGATGATTTTGATGAGGAAGCGTTCAACGCCTTTTATGAAGAACGTGCTTCGGAAGAGCTGAAACAGATGGACAGGGAGATGAAGGAGTATTTTGCGAATTGTCCTCCCGGTTTGCGTTGAAAGCCGTCCGGACATTGTTTCATAGTGATCATCATGATATAATTTCCATTATGTGATGACCAACTGAACAAAGAATCTCCTGAAGGAAGAGGCTGTGTTATTTATCCGGAAGGGAAATTGTTTATTGCTGACCGGATCATAAAGGGGCAGATGAAAAATGAGAAACCAGGATAAATTCCGTGGCTGCCTGATCGGCGGTGCCGCCGGTGACGCGCTGGGCTATGCGGTGGAGTTTTTGGGAGAAAGGGATATCCTTGGCCAGTATGGGGAGCATGGCATAACGGAATATGATCTGAAAAACGGACTGGCACAGATTTCAGATGATACGCAGATGACGCTGTTTACCGCGACAGGACTCCTGCTCGGAACGACCAGGGGAATGATGCGGGGAATTATGGGGAGTTACTCAGAATATATTTGTTGTGCCTATACAGACTGGCTGAAGACACAGGACAACCGGTATCCTTTGTCGGGGAAATATCATAGTTCCTGGCTTGTGAACCTGCCGGAAATGTTCTGCCGCAGGGCTCCGGGAAACACATGCCTGGATGCGCTGCGTTCCGGGGAATGCGGAACCATTGAAAAACCAATCAATCAGAGTAAGGGCTGCGGTGGCGTGATGCGCGTGGCTCCGATCGGCTTATATTTCAATGATAGAGATCAGGATATAAAAGATATCGCCAGGATCGGCGCGGAAGCGGCGGCGATTACCCACGGCCATCCGCTGGGCTGGATCCCGGCCGCGGCACTGGTGCAGATCATTCATGAAATCAGCCAGAATGATGAACGAGTATTGGACGCGGTGCTGCATGCGCTGAACACAGTGGATGAAATGTGGCCGGAGACGGAGGACAGGATTTATTTTACGAAGCTGATTGAGAAAGCGATTGACCTGGCGTCGGAAGACAGGAATGATATCGCGGCGATCCATAAGCTTGGAGAAGGCTGGGTGGCGGAGGAAACACTGGCCATTGCTGTTTATTGCGCGATCAAATACGAAAATGATTTTGACAAAGCGCTGATTGCTGCTGTCAATCACAGGGGCGACAGCGATTCTACCGGCGCGGTGACAGGGAATATTCTCGGGGCCAGGCTGGGCCTGCAGGGGATTCCGGAGAAATATACGGAGAAGCTGGAACTGAAAGATGTGATCCTGGAGATTGCGGATGATCTTTATCATGATTGTCAGATGAGTGAATATGATTTTGAACACCGTGATCCGGTCTGGATTCAGAAGTATATCGAAATGAGTTACAGCCGGTAAGATATTCTGAAAGATTTTTGGTCATCTGTCGCGCGCAGATGACTTTTTTTCGGGATGACACTTTTTTGTCGCATCCAAAATGGTCCAATGAGTATGCGGGGGAAAGGGATGAGGTCGAATTTCTGGAGGTGAGAGCATGAACACGCAGAAGATAAGCATCAACGGTGACATAATTACAATCCCGGGTTATTATCAGATAGTTGATTCCATGCCGGAGGATCCGGTAAATTCTATTCCCTATATGTTTCAGACGGAGAACGCCAAGTGTTTTGCGTTGATTTATATTGTGGACGAGTCCAAGTCCCTTCCACGCACCAGGGATTCTTTGATTGCGGGGATCCGGTCGTTTCTGGGAGAGAACCAGGGGTTAATTCAGGCGGAGGCGTCTGAGGATTATGTGTACAGTATTGTGAAATCAATGAAGGAGCCAAGTGGCGTTCAATATATTCTGACATATCAGAAGTTTTATCCGGGTTTCATTCTGAATATCCAGGCATATTTCGATGAAATCGGAACGACCGGGATCCGTGACAGTATGGTATATGAGCAGTGCCGCAGAGAGAATCTTGTCGGGAAAGGTGACAATCCGTTTGAGGGCTGGTTTAAAGATCCTTACGACGAGACCATCAAGGAAGGGGCTCTGATGAATCTTTCTGAAATGGAACGGTTCGATGCACAGTTTCCGGGATTTCCGCTGACCTTATGTCGGGAGTTTATTCACACAATTGAAGGAAACAGGTCCGAAGCAAAATAGCCTGTTCTATTCCGCTGGTTTGATCCTGTATTGCTTTGGACGGTTCTGCTAGCCTATGAGTGAGAAAGAAGGGAGGTTGCACGGTGAAGGTCTGTAAATTTTGCTCGACGCGGGCGGAGAATTCCGCTGCGCATTGCCCGAACTGCGGATCCAATGTGTTCCTGCATGTATGTGAGAACTGCGGACATGCGTTTGACAGCGGTTACTGCCCGAACTGCGGCGTAAAGGCCGGGGCGGTGAGGAAGGTCTGTCCGGATTGCGGGACAGCCTATTTCACCAACGCCTGCCCGAACTGCGGTTATACGCCGGCCAGGAAGCCGGTAGTGCAGCGGGTGGAGCAGACGGTGGTTCACAAGCATGTATATGAAGAACCTATACGGACTTCGCCGACGCCTACCCAGGCCCGGCAGGTCCGGAAGAAGGGGAAGGGCTGCGGCTGCTTTACCTTTCTCATGATCCTGCTGCTGATCGGTGCGATGTTCGGAAGCCTGGGCAGCTGCGGGAAAAAGAGCACGAGCAGCAAGACCAGTACCCGGACTTACAGCTCCACTTCTTCCTCGCGGTCTACGACGACGAAAGATCCGAAGGCAACGGCAGTACCGACCGCAACGCCGGAACCGGCCATTGTTTCTGCCCAGGCGGTGGTGGATAAGTTCTTTGCCGGTGCCGGCGCGGAGGAGATTGCTGCGGTGCGGGCAGCGGATTCGATCCTGTACCAGTCCGACGCAAAGAAGAACGGCAAGGTGATCGAGGTGCGGCGGAGCGGGGCGGGCGACCGGGGAACGGTCGGAGTGTCCAAAAATGAGCCGAACTATGTGGCGGCGCTGGGATATGCCGCGGTGTTTACGGAAGAGAAACTGGAGTATAACAGCGATTTCGCTGCAACGCCCTGGCAGGTACCGGTATACCGGAAAGACAAACAGTTCTGGGAGAAGACCGGGACGATTGACCATAAGACGGAGGTGGTGGTCATCGGCCAGGAGCTGGAGAAGCCGAAAACGAGATATTCCCCTGACCGTTACACCGGATACCTGCATGTGATCCGGACGGATACCGGGGAGGACTGCTGGCTGAACGTGGATAACTTTGTGACGAAGCCTTACTGGAAAAACAGCCTGACAGACGCCCGGGAAAAAGGATACTGCATCGCCATCTTCCGGCAGAAGAGCGATTATTATCCCGTGACGAAGGGAAAGGAGAAGACGGAACTTGAAGACGGGATGATGGTGCTGCTGCCGATGAAGACGAAGGTTTCCGGAAGCAGCCCGGACAAGACGAACAATCCTGTGGGCGGGATTGTGTTCAAGGAATGGAAATACGGCTTCGGCGGCGTGACGGTATGGTTCAATGAGGAGGACCTGGAGCTGACATATTGAATCTGTTCATGTTTTTTCTATCAGTTTGCACTTTATCTGTATAAGTATTGCCTATGTGCTGCGGATGCAGTAAAATGCCTGCGAAAAAAGCATCTGGGCATTTAATGCCGGAAAGGAAGAGAGAAAAAAGAAAAGATCCCCCTATACGGAAGAGACCATCACGCGCCTGGCTAAGGACAAGGTAAAGGCCTGGCAGAATGCGTAAGATCCTGTGAAAAAACCCTCCGGTTCGATATGAGCCGGAGGGTTTTTCAGGCAATGTGGTCATGAGGTTGAATAGCTGACGGATATGAATCAATATGATTGCAGGACAGAGTTTTTCAGATCAGTTCCGTAATGGCCTTTTGAAGCTTCCGGATTTCTTCTTCCAGCTGCTTGACGCGTTTTTTCAGTGCAGCGTTTTCTGCTTTTGCCTGGCTGAGATCCGGCTTTGCTGTGGCTGATTTTTCATTTGTTTCAGGAGCGGCTTTTTCTGCTCGTTTCCGGACAGATATATGTTTGCGGGAAGGAATATTCATATTTCTTTCCCGGGCCCAGCGCAGGACGGTCTGCCACGGAACGCCGGCTGTTCCGGCAGCGGCGTGGATTCCGTTGATTTCTGCGTCTATGAGGATCTGACGGATTTGTTCCTTCGTATATTCCATCTTTGCTGTCTCCTTTTTTCCTGTTTTTGTGTCCGGCTGTTTGTTTTCAGTAGTGGATTCTTTTTCTTCTCCTGCGTCTCGGACCTGGATCCAATAGGTTCGTTCTTCGCCCAGCAGACTGGCCCGGATCTGAATCCTGTTGTCTTCTGTGCTTTTGATGAGATTGTTCAGGCAAGCCAGCGGACCGAATACGATTTTTCCATCTTCATTGATGAAGGACGGACGTGAATCGGACAGTGCTTCAATGACCTGCCATTCTTTCTCCGGAACGGTAACTGCTTTGCCTTCTTGGTTGATGGAGAAGATGTATCCGGGAACGATGAATCTGCGTATGCCCCGGGATCCGTATGTGGATGTGCTGTTTGAATCGACAGAAAGGTAGGAGGGCAGGAAGGCACCGCTGTATTTTCTTAATTCCTTACGTTCCTGGCCTTCAGGTACTTTGATGCAGTACATAGGGCAAGCCTCCTGTTCTTTTGGTATTATTTTGCAAGACGCAATATTCCCGCACAGCAGGATACTTTTGTAAATTCAAGCTCCGGAAACTCTTTTTTCATTTCATCCGCTACGAAATAGTTCTCTTCATTATCCCATTCGTCACCGGTTTCCTGCCTGCATTTTTCCAGCTCGTCGCGTGACTGGAA
>Ga0310690_10010455_pt1 | contig 11547 bp, 13 predicted proteins | sample AusTroGonzalo_MG_2_FD_207661 | JGI IMG/M metagenome (GOLD analysis project Ga0310690, IMG submission 207661) | Bovine rumen microbial communities from tropical cattle in Woodstock, Queensland, Australia - Gonzalo_04 (v2) (version 2) | ecosystem: Host-associated > Mammals > Digestive system >...
GGTGTTACTCTGGATGAAGAAGGAGAATATGAGTATTCTGCTCATTCCTTTGTACGAAACTCAAAATATTTCGGTCTACCACAGAACAGACCTCGCGCATATATCATGGCATTCAGTAAAAGAGTGTACGGGGATGTAGTCAGAGTCTTAAACGATGGTCTTCCTTTCAAAAGTGATAAACAAATAGCCGTAGATTTGAATGACATATTAGAACACGATGTTGACGACATCTATTATATGGCGCAGGGTTATCTTAATACACTGAAAAAGCACAAGACCCGAGAGAAAGCAAAAGGGAATGGATTCGGATACGTTGTTGTGAACCGCGAGGGAATCGAACATCCCATTGCCAATACATTGTTAGCTACCGGAGGTTCGGGAAAAGAAAGAAATCTGATCTATCAACCGAAAGAAGGAGTAGCAGGCAAGAGAATACCCACCAAGAAAACCGTTTTGAATGATGAAGGTATTCGTGTGATGACCCCAACTGAGTGGGGACGGCTGCAAGGATTTATAGGATACGGTTTTATTGATGAAGACGGAATCGATAGATTCAGCTTTCCTCCTGAAATAACAAGAGTTCAGCAGTATAAACAATTCGGTAATTCGGTTACTATACCGGTAATTGAAGAACTGGCACGCTTTATGCTTCGCTGTTTCGACAGAATGAATGAGTATACGGATGAGTTGGTTATTAATCTCGCGGCAAATAGAGAATACATAACAAAAAGAGATATAATCGAACTGTTGAGAATAACGCCCTCACAGGCAAGCACAGTTCTTAAAAATCTCAAACAAAACGGAATTCTCCAAGCAGTTGTTACCAGAGGACGAAAATCGAACTACAGATTAAATCCCCAGATGCAGTTTGATTTTGAATAACAGAACTGATTGTTTACTGGTAGTGTAACGCTTGGTAACGAGAGCCATGAGGGCAAAAACAACTGGCGAGATACTAAGTAAGAAATGTTCATCAGCCTCAGGATATCAAGAAAGTGTTTCGCAAAGTTATTCGTTACTTTATTTGATTTGTAAGGGTTGATACATTATAGACTTGACTTATTATTTTTCTGTGGTATTGTGTTGTGTTTGAAAGGGGCGCAATACCATGAAAACATTAGAAAACTTCTATTTTGGAAACATTAATCCGAGTGATTATCTGCAGAGCGCTGAAGTTAGGAAGAAACTGTCTATAATGACGAAGCATTTGGAGGAATTGTCTTCTCTGCTGGAAAAGGATCATCAGAAAGAAAAGTTGGATCAGTTTGCCGATAGGCAAACGGAGATAATCGCTCTGTCTGAGCGCGATGCTTACATCGAAGGGTTCAAACTCGGTGTGAAGATGGCAACAGAAGTATTTACAGAATAATAATGGCGGGGATGGCAAGTAGGATATTATTTGAATGATAATGTTAACAACTACTGAACACCCAATTTCAAATGCAAATAGTAATTGCATAAATATATAATGTACTGTTCTTGGATAGGTGAAAAAATGATTACAGAAACAGTAGAACTTAAATCTCAATGTATAAAGAAATGGTGCCGTGATGAGGATGTGCTTGACGATAGGCTCACACAGTTTGTTGAGAGATTTGATAATTGGCATCAACAGATTTCTCCTGAGCACAGATCTACTGTATACACACTTGTTGAACATATTGAGTATTATTCCCATAAATATACTAACTCTTGCCTAAAAGAATTACATAATAAATTGCTTGAAGACCATGACATTAGTGATGACAATACTATTTACGTATTCATTAAGTCAAAGGATGGCCAATCAAATAGTTCAAATGATTACTGGACTGAATACAAAGCAATAAATAAAATTAATAAACATATTTGCATTGAAAATATGGATGTATTCGATCAGGATGACTGGGAGCATATTATAAATATCGTTTTTATTGAAGACTTTAGCGGAAGTGGAAAAAGCTTTATTGATGAGTTGAATAAAACCCCTGCACGCTATTGTGGAAAAAATGTATTCTTTATTACTATTAATACAATGTTTGCCGCAAAAGAAGCTATCAATAAATACTGTTCTGAAAAGCAGATTAATATAGTGTTGATTTCGGCAGAGCAGCAAAGAAAGGCTTTTGAGCAAGATTTGTTTCTGGATAATAAAAAGGCAGAATTGGAAATATGCGAAATGTCAAGAAGTTTCGAAATTCCGGAAAAATACATTTTAGGGTTTAATCAATCTCAAGCTCTTGCTGTGTTTTATAACAATACACCAAATAATACTTTCGGTTTTATCTGGTTTGATAATAGTAAATGTTTTTCGCTGTTTCCAAGAGATGATGATCCTTTACCAATTTGGCAAAGAATGAAAAAGAATCGTAAAAAACGTAATAGAGCTAATTACAATAATAAAGTTAGAGGACAAAAATAATGGAATACATTACTTGTCTTGTGCTGGCGTATTTTAAAGAGAAGAAAGCAAACTATTCTATTAGCGAATTATCTGAGTTGTTAGGATATGATAACGCTCGAGTTGAAGATTTATTATATAGAATGATCGCTAATGGATTGTTGCATTATGTAGATAATCTACTTGTAGTATCTCAAAAAGGTCTTACATTTCTCATCTCGCGTAATTATGAAGATGTAAATATGCAATGCGAAGAATATGTTATGCCTCATATTTGTCCGGACAAAGCTTTGCCCCAAGACGCTCCATATGTTCCAAAAGGATTTTCAAAAAAATATAAGGGATAATTTTCGTTGTTGGAATAGAACCGAATGACAAGTTGTCACTCATAATAGCGATGTTGCTTTGTTTACATATGATAAAAATCCAATGGCTTTTTATCATAGTAAATGACTGGAACTGCAGTCATTTACTGCATATCTGTAAACAGATATGCTTGTTTTCAAAAACAGATTTTGTATCTCAACAACGATTATTATTACAAAGGAGATATGCCGATAGAAATAGAAAAGCAAGTTGCTTTTCGTAAATGTTATGTTTCTTTTGATTACACCGCACTTTTTCAAAGAAATAGTGCGATGATAAACAATTGGAATTACAATTATTTATCATCACAATTAAATTCTATTGATATTTAATTGTGATGTATTTCAATCAAAGAATTAGTATCGGCATATCTCTCTTTGCTAATAGATAGGAAAGAACTAATGAATAAAGAATTGTTTATTGAAAACTTAATAAAAAGAATAGAGGATGAGGGATATGGAAAATACTATTCTTCAAAATGTGTAAGATATGCTTTGCGATTGTTGGACAACGATTTGCCTGTAATATTTGATACAAAGCATTTGTCGCTATTAATTGGTATTGATACTTCATATTTAACGAAAATAGTTTTTTCAGAGGATTTGTTTTACACTCTGACAAGCATTCCCAAAAGAAGTGGTGGGCGTAGAGAGTTAGATATTCCTTCAGTAGAACTAAAATACATTCAGCGTTGGATATTAGATAATATTCTTTATAGAATTAAAACCTCGAGATGTGCGGTTGGGTTTTGTCCTGAAAAATCTATCATTGATAATGCAAAAATGCATTTACATCAACACTGTCTTGTAAATATGGATATTGAAGATTTCTTTCCATCTATTTCATTTGAAAGGGTTTTTAGGCTGTTTTCGTATTATGGCTATACGAGAGAAGTCTCGTTTATTCTTTCTAAGCTGTGCACCTATAAAGGGAAACTCCCTCAAGGGTCTCCGGCCAGTCCGTATTTATCAAATATTATTTGTTTAAAACTAGATGCAAGACTCAATGGATTAGCAAAGAAATATGGCGCAGTTTACACGAGGTATGCAGATGATCTGTCTTTTTCGGGCGCTAATGATATTAGTTCCATAATACATGTTGTTTCTGATGTAGTCGAAGATGAAGGTTTTGCAATAAATAATAAGAAGACAAGAATTGCATATCCTTATCAAAGGCAAGAAGTAACAGGGTTGATTGTAAATGGGGACGTAGTTCGTGTATCCAAAAAGTATAAGAGATACCTATATCAAGAACTATATTATTGTTCAAAATACGGTGTATCTAATCATATGCAGAGAATCGGTTGTGAAAAAGCTTTTTATAAAGAGCATATCTATGGTAAGATTTATTATGTTAATATGGTAGAGCCAGAGGAGGCACAAAAGATGTTTGAGATTGCTGGAAAGATTCAGTGGGATTATTGAGGTGAAAAAATGAGTCTTGAAGAGTTATATTTGTTAAAGGAAAACTTGGAGTTATTAGCGAATGAGAAGGATCCTAAAACCGGTTATATTGTGGAAGATACTGTTTTAAAGTCTTCGTTTAATAAACAAGTTCTAAGAGACGCTATTTCAATCGTGGACTATGTAATAAAACACGGGATTAATCCTGATAAAAAAGACAAAAGAAAAAAGCAGCCTTTTTATATTTCAAGAGAAGATAGAGATAAGATTCCAGTTTCAGAAAGCCCGATACCGATTAGTGTGTTCGTTCATAGAATCAATGAATGTATTGATGATAGTAAAATGAAAAAGTTAAAAGCCATTCAAATAACGTCTTGGTTAGTTAAAGAAGGGTATTTAGATATATTTGAGGATAAAGATGGAAGACAGTTTAAAATCCTTACTGATAAATCAGCAACAATAGGTATTTTCTCAGAAAAACGAACTAGTAATTATGGAAGGGTATATGAAGTAAATCTATATAATGAAGAATCTCAAAATTATCTAATTGATCATCTGGATGATATTATTGAAAGCAGTATGATTCTATTATGACGCCTACATTGAAGGCTTCAAACTCGGCGTGAAGATGGCAACAGAAATATACACAGACAAATGACAGCGGAGAGGACAAGAACGTCCATCTCCGCTGTTTGCGCGTGTGTGAGATATTCAGTTGACAAAAGGAATGTAATCGGCTCACAGATGAAAACGCGCCACAGCCGATTTGTGAGCATTTGTGAGGGGGGTTGTGGGAATCAGTTGAACGAATGATCATTTCACAATCATCTTCTGCGTGGAGTAAAAAATAATACGCCAAACAAAGAAGACACCCCGCCGAAAAGCGAGGTGCAGATTCATTGCTTAATCTTCGTTGTCATCAAAAGAGAACTCATTTAGCTCCTTGAAATCAAGGAACTCAGCCAGCGTCATATTGAACGCGGTAGCGATCTTATGCAGGTTCACGACGCCGGGGTTCTGCGTTCTGCCGTTGACAATGTTATCGATAGACGACTGGCGAACGTTGCTCATCCGGGCGAGCTGATTGATTGAGATCCCACGCTTTTTGCACAGGCTGCGGATGCGTTTTGCGTACAATTCGCCATAGGTCATAAAAACAACTCCCATACTATCAATATTACCTAAATTCCGTTAGTTAAATGATAATATGGGATTTTTGAAATTTACCTAAATATAGGTTGACTTTGAAAATAATGTCAGCTACACTGATATTGCTTAGATATAGGTAATAGAGGTGAGCTTATGGCAGCGTGTACGTTCTTCGGACATCGGGATTGTCCCGAGAGCATCAAGGTGAACTTGAAAAAGGAGATAGAACGGCTGATTTGTGATCAGCAGGTCGATACCTTTTATGTCGGTACCCAGGGCAGCTTTGATCGCATGGCATATAGTGCACTGAAAGAACTGCGCAGTAAGTTCAGTAACATCAAGGTGTACCGAGTCCTTGCGTATATGCCCCGTAATGACGTCGTGTCGAAGGATGATGCTGAAGGCGAAGATACAATACTCCCGGAAGGTATCGAGCGCGTACACCCACGTTATGCCATCGTGCGGCGCAATAACTGGATGATCGATCACAGCGAATATGTCATAGCCTATATCACTCACCCGACCGGAGGCGCTTTCCAAGCGGTGGAGAGGGCGAAGAAGAAAGGTAGGACGGTAATCTTGATTGAGTATTGAAACCTCATATGGTTAGTGGTAAAATACTGATAGACTTATCAATATGGTGGGGATTCATAATGATCGAAGTAGTAGCGGCGCTGATATGGGAATATGTAGGCGGCAAAGTCGAGCCGGGTGAATCGAAATGAGGATCATCATCTCTCCCGCAAAGCAGATGCGTGTCGACACCGATACGCTCGCGTGTCCGGATTTGCCCGTCTTTCTTGAGAAAGCCACCGTTCTACAAGACTATCTGAACAGCTTGTCTTATGACGAGCAGAAAAAGCTCTGGGCGTGTAACGATAAGATCGCAAGTGAGAATCATGAGCGATTCGCGCATATGGATCTGCATAAGAATCTCACGCCGGCGCTGCTCGCTTACGATGGAATCCAGTACACCTACATGGCGCCGTCGGTATTTGAGGACGCGTACTTCGATTATGTGCAGGAGCGCCTGCGTATCCTATCGGGCTTTTACGGAGTACTGAAGCCGCTGGACGGAGTGACTCCCTATCGTTTGGAAATGCAGGCAAAAGCATCGGTTAACGGCTTTAAAAATCTTTATGATTTCTGGGGCGATTCTTTGTATCGTGAGGTGCTTTCAGAGGACAAGGTCATTATCAACCTTGCCTCAAAAGAGTATTCGAAATGTATCGAAAAATATCTGCAGCCGCAGGATACATACATCACCGTCGTGTTCGGCGAGCTGAACCATGACAAGGTTGTGACCAAGGGCGTATATGCAAAGATGGCACGCGGCGAAATGGTACGGTTTATGGCTGAGATCGGCGCACAGCATCCCGAACAGATCAAAGCCTTTGATCGGGGATATGGGTTCGATGAAAAGCGCTCAACGGATACGGAGTATGTCTTTATCCGTGATTTGGACAAATTACACACCGATTAGAGTCAATAACGGTGCGGTCATAATGACATTTACAGAAGCGCTGAAAAGCGGAAATACAGAATATATAAGAAGATTCCCGAAAGCGGATCTGCACGATCTTTTTGTGCTCGGCGGGAGCAGAGAATATCTTTTCAGCAAAACAGGATATGAAATCAAGCCGATCACAAAACCAAGGAAACAACTGACAAATAAAGAGGTATACACATGAAACGATCCGTTATATTGATTCTGACGCTGGTTTTGATGATGCTTTCAGCGTGTGCGGCAGAAGAGCAATCGAATACCGGCTACACCATCATCACTCAGGAAGAGGCAATGGCGATGATGGAGAAGGATGACGGTCACGTTATCGTTGACGTTCGGCGACAGGACGAGTACGATTCCTGTCACATCCCCGGCGCGATCCTCATCCCGAACGAATCCATCACCGATACTAAACCTGCTGAGCTCCCCGATCTTGATCAGATCATCCTGATATACTGCCGCAGCGGCAACCGCAGCAAGCAGGCGGCTCAAAAGCTCGCTGATATGGGATATACAAATCTATACGAATTCGGCGGTATCATCGACTGGACAGGAGAAACGGTATGTAGCGATTCATAGTTTTTGATTTCGGCTATTGAAGCATAGGATGAATCCTGCTATAATATAATCTGCAGATCAGGCAAATGCCCATATTGCCGGCGCAAAACAATTAGAAAAGGAGATATTGAGCTATGAATAAAGCGGATCTACCGGGAATCATTAGTTCCCCGAAGAAACCGAATATCATGCAGTTTTTGTTTACGTTAAAGGATGAGATCGACTGCTCTGTCATGTATGAAGCCATGCAGAAAACGATCAAGCGATATCCTTACTTCGCGTTTCGTATCGTCAGGACGGAAAACGGATACGACAAGATTGAAAATCAGCTCCCGATCATTGTGATGGATTCATTTTCAGAGGAACTTGTACTGGGCTCTGAAGCGGTGAATTATCACTGGGTCGCGGCTGCGTGTGAGGGCAGACGGCTGAAGCTGGTCGTTCATCATATGATCGCCGACGGCAGGAGCGCCATGTGGTTTTATAAAACCCTGCTGTACTGCTACGTCAGCGAAAAATACGGCGTTCAGCTTGATCCTGAAGGCATCATCCTGCCGGATTCTCCGATCTCGCCCGACGAGGATGTGAAGGTGTTCAACCTCGTAGACGGGGAGGACGGAATGATGCGAACCACGGTCGAAGATCCCTTTGTGATCCCCGAAACCGTGAACGATGAAATGAAGGGATATCTTTATCAGGTCACGATACCGGAGAAGGAATTTCTGGCGTCCTCTAAAGGAAGCGATAACAGCCCTCTGACGCTCTTGACCGTCTATATGGCAAAGATGTTTCAAAATCTGTATCCCGAAAATGAAAAGGATATCTATGCAGGGATCGCCATTGATGCGCGGAACGCGCTGAATTGTCCTCGCAGCAGGTTTACGAACTCCTATGTTATCTTTATCAAGCACAACCCTGCGAAGATCGGCTTGGATATGGAGCGGCTCGGCACGATGACGCGCGGTCAGATCGTCGTTCAGAGTCAAGAGGATATCGTGCGGTATGTGCATAACTCCGTTATGCGTATTTCTGCTCAGATACGAAGCACACCGGATCAGGGAGAGCGGCAGCGCCTGATGCATGCGATCTATCAGCTTGTGGCGTCCGATCCGACATACACCATCAGCTATGTGGGCAATCCCGAATGGGGGAGCCTGGAGCCCTATATCGAGGAAGAATACACGTTGATCATGAACAAAAGGCTGTTCTTGGAGGTCAACGCGGCGGGCGGTAAGTTCTGCATCGCATGGGTACAGGCGTTTGAAAACGATGCTTATGTGAAGGAATTTCAAAGCCTGCTTCGGGAAAACGGTATCCGGTGCGAGGTCAGCGGTCCGTTCCCGCATGAGTGGCCGAAATGCTGTCTGCCGTGACATATATGCTGTAATAATGATCGGCGTCACAAGATGTGTACAAATCAATTCGGATACAGGGAGTTGATACCTTGAAGAAAAGAATCATTGCAACATTTGGAATTCTGGCTGTAGTCTCAAGCATACTGCTTGCCGGATGTTCAAAAAGCGAGAGCGAAACCGTGAAAGAGAAAATCGGCATTATCGGCGCGATGGATGACGAGGTCGCTTCCTTGAAGAAAGCGGCAGATATCCGGAAAACGACAAAGATCGCCGAGATGGAATTCTGCGAGGGTACACTCGGCGGAAAGAACGTCGTGATCGTCAAATGCGGTATGGGTAAGGTGAATGCCGGTATCTGCGCCCATACTCTGATCAACGATTTTGACTGCACCAAGATCATCAATACCGGCGTCGCAGGCTCTCTGGACAGCAAGATCGATATCGGAGATATCGTGGTATCGACCGAGGCCGTCCAGCACGATTTTGACGTAGAAGCCATCGGCTTTAAAAAGGGTGAGATCCCGTACACCGGGCTGATCGCTTTCCCTGCGGATGAGGCGCTTCGGGCCGAGGCGGTAGAGGCGGTACAGAAGTCCGCTCCCGATATCCATGTGTTTGAGGGCAGAGTATGCTCCGGCGATCAGTTCATCTCTACTAAAGAGCAAAAGGATACGATCATTGGGAATTTCGGCGGAATGTGCTGTGAGATGGAGGGCGCCGCTATCGCGCAGACCTGTTATCTGAACAGCACGCCCTTTGTCATCATCCGCGCGATCTCCGATAAGCCCGACGGTGCTGGTGCAGTTGATTTTAATGAATTTCAGGCTGAGGCCGCGGCAAGATGCGCCGCGATCGTGCAGTATATGGTAGAAAGATAATCAATTGCAACCGATTTGCAAACACCAAAAAGCGATTTGCAATAACACTGTAATCAGCGTTAAGACACATCAAAAACCGCTTAACCAAGTCCTGTTTCGGCTCTGTTAAGCGGTTTGTTGTTTATTGTATACGTCCAGTGGATCATTATAACTGATCCAGCTTATTCCGGAGCAATTCAAAGAATCGCGAGATATGGTCGCCGTCAACAAAGCCGTGATGCACCGTTAATGAAATCGGCATCGTTTTGTCCTCCCCCATCTTCCCGATCACAATAAGGGGATAATCGTTGCCGCGGCGGTCGCGCTGTGTGTTGCAAAAGGACGTAAAATCCAATTTAGGCAGCGCGCTGACCAGCACTACGTTGTAATCCGTCATCCCTTCTGCCAGTTCGTACGGGTCTACGGAAGCGGCAAGAGAGATCACCTTCTGTGCTGTCTGACAGAACGTGTCAAAGTCCTCTGCATACGGAAAAACCATCTCAGCAAAGTTATCCTTCTCTTCCACGCGGATCGGCGCAAGCCCGTCGATCCGGTCATAGAGTACGACGTTTCCGTCCCGATCAAAACGGTAGCGGAATTCCTGTATTTCATTGACGGCGCTGAGGATCGCGTAGAAATAGCTCAGAAAGAACGAAACGCCTTTCGCCTTAGCCGCCGAATAAGCGTGCCTGACGTCCACACGTACCGTAACGCCAAGGTTGGGATTGTAAAAATCACGGAAGAACTCGAAATTATCACGACGGCTCCACATGGAAATGTCGATGGTATGTTTCTCAGGCTTTTTGTATTGTTCCATATTATGATCCTCCTGTTCATCATCTTTAATACTATCGCAACCATAATAACAGATGATCGGCTGATAATCAAGGGAAGGACAGTATCATGTTTTTACAAGCAAATCAGCGGATTTCTTGTAAGAAGTTTACTGCCTTATCGCGGAAGGCGGTATATTTCTTTTCGGGGATCGGCAGCTCGACGCCGTCGGTCAGCGTGACCTTGAATCGCCGGATGTTCCGTATATATAGCGGATTGACAAGGTAGCTCTGATGACACCGCAGGAAAAGATGACCGTACCGCTTCTCAAGGGCTGAGATCGTAGTCATCACCTCGACCTGTTCCTCCGCGGTCACCACGACGCTGTGCTTGCCTCCGTGAGCAGCCTCGATGCGGATGACGGTGTCCGAGAGGAAGAAGTAATCCGAGCGATCCAGACCGTGGAAGTGGATGCGGTCACCCCTGCGGGTCAGCACCGTATCCGAACGGTAGACCTCGTGGAAGTTGGTGGGATAGATCACATCGTCCTCGTGCTTCGCGTGAGGATTGGAGATATGACAGAGCAGTATGCGCGGCTGTTTCTCTTTATTGCCGTCCTCATCCTCGATGATGCGCTCGCACCATGTCAATTGCAGGCGCTGGTACAAGGTGATGTCGTGGTGATCGGGATAATGCGTGGTGACATGATAGCTCAGCATAACGTCGCAGAAGGACGGATGCGCGGAGGTGTGCATGACCTCGATGTTTCCAAGTGTAAAGCGCAGATCATGCTCCTCGGAATCCCACACCTTTATCATCACCTCGCGGCCGTGCAGGAACTGCCCTTCGGCAGGGCCGTACCACAGGGCGTCGTCGTCCATCGCTTCCAGAAAAGGCATGTAGTCGTTATCGTAATACTTAATGATCAGCTCGGCTGAGAGATCGGCGATATGCTGTTGGTTCATAAGCGGCTCCTCGTACTGAATATCGTCCTCATTATATCCCTGTCAAGCGATCATTTCAAGTGATTTTTTCTGATTTACAAGTTATTTTAGTATTGCTATTGACTAACCGAAAGCGATTATTGTACAATAAAATCGTAAGAAAAACGCACCCGCATATCGCAGGAATACGAAAGGATGGTATGCTATGACAAGAATGATGAGAAGGATCACAGCCGTCATACTGTCACTGATAA
>Ga0310690_10010459_pt1 | contig 11546 bp, 8 predicted proteins | sample AusTroGonzalo_MG_2_FD_207661 | JGI IMG/M metagenome (GOLD analysis project Ga0310690, IMG submission 207661) | Bovine rumen microbial communities from tropical cattle in Woodstock, Queensland, Australia - Gonzalo_04 (v2) (version 2) | ecosystem: Host-associated > Mammals > Digestive system >...
CACGCGCTGGTCGAGTTGCAGCATATCCATACGTCCCTGCATGCCCAGCATCTGTGAGAAGAAGGAAGGTTCCACCATTACCTTGGAGGCATCGAAACTGCCCACCTGAGCAGGCAGGTCATGCAGGATGGCCTTACGTATGTTCTGCTGTTGCACTTGTGCATCGGCATGAAAACGAGCACTGGGAGGAGTGGCCAGCAGACTCATAGCGTTCTTCTCGAAAAACGCACGTGCCGAGGTACTATAGGACTGTTCGTTGTGCTGGCAATGAAGCGCTTCATCGAGGAGCTGCCCTGCCAGGTTACCCAGCATGATTGCCTCTGACTCGGCAGGCGGCTCTATCATGTGAAGAAGATAGACAAGAGGGGAGTCGGAGTAGCTGTCCATACACTTGGCAATCTGCGAGATATCCACGAGATAGTCGGGTTCCACGATGATAAGTTCCGGATAGAGGACTCCTGTTTCACTGGCACGGGGTCTTATCAGGTGAAGCTGCATGCCCTCTTTCAGAAGAGGGGTCAGGTACGACCAGTCGAAGGGGTAGTTCTCGTTCTCCTGCGTGTAGCAGACACATGCATCTTCCGCACCATCCGTCTCCAAACGACCATGGATAAAGGTCTCATCCCATCTGTCAACAATCATTCTGATGCACTCACCTAATAATATACGGTTCGGACGATTGTGTCTACGGGCAGGGAAGAGGGCGGAAAGGGAGTCGGGAACGGGAATGCCATAGAGGTGTCTGACAAAGAGACTGAGTGCCTGTGCATCATCGCGAAGCATCTTCTGCTGTTCCTCGACAGAGAGTTCTCCGTTCTTGAAACGGTTGAGCCTTACACGCATATCATTGACCATATACGAGAGTCTTTTCGGTGCATGGCGCTCCTTAAGCAGATAATCGGTCTTGGCAAAAGGCCCTACCAGGTGAACGGGAAGGTGTGAGGTGTGTTCATCGAGCAGATGCAGGAAGAGCCGGTTCAGTCGGATATAGCTATCGGCTGTTATTTTCCGTGCTGAGAGGATGGAACGAATATCGTCGTAAAACTCTGCCGCTGTTTCGAGCGGATAGGACAATATCTGGTTTCTTTCTTTATCTGTCATCGAAAACACAATGATTTCTGCAAAATTAGAGGATTTTTCCGGGTTATACAAGGGAATATGAAGAAAATGTCTTACCTTTGCCAAAACTAACATACACATGCAGAATATGAAAAGGTTCCTATCGCTTGTTATCTATACGATGTTTGTTCTGAACATGGTGGCTCAGGCCAATCTTCCCACCACTTTGGATGGCTGGGCAGACCGTTTGCAAAAGTTCGGAAAAGGCATTCCACAGGAGCAGATATTCATACATACCGACAATACCTGTTACTTCTTGGGTGACACCTTATTTTACAAAGCTTATGTGCGTCGTAGCGATGGCACCCCCAGTAAAGTAAGCAAGGTGTTATACGTGGAGTTGCTGAACCAGGACGGATTTCTTGTTCAGCGCCAGTTGCTGGAGTTGGAAGCAGGCGAGGCACACGGAGATTTTGTATTGAGCGACTCCCTTTACGGCGGTTACTACGAGTTGCGAGCCTATACGCGCTGGCAGCTTAACTGGGGTGAGTATGACCACCCGCATACCACCTATGCCGAGAAGTGGTTCTTCAACACCAAGATGGCGAAAGAGTATTACCGTGATTATGAGAAGCTGTACAGTCGTGTGTTCCCCGTTTACGACAAGCCCAAGGAACCGGGCGACTATGTTCACTTCATGACATTACGTCCGTTGCGCCGCCAGTTCAAAGCTGATAATGACAAGCCCAAGGCTGTTGTCAAGCTCTACCCAGAGGGAGGTCATCTGATAGCAGGAGTCAAGAACCGTGTGGCTTTCGAGGCCAATGATGATGAGGGCATGCACATTGAGGGAACACTGGCCATTGTGGATGCATCAGGCAACAAGGTTGCAGAAGCCAGGACAGAACAGCGTGGACGCGGAAGTGTGGAGTTCACCCCTGCCAGCGGAACAAAATACACGGCACAATTCACATGGAAGTATGATGCTACCAAACCATCGCTGCCTGCCATGGAGACAGACGGCTGTGCGATGATGGTGACACAGGAAAACAAGGAGGTACAGGTTAACCTTTCGCTTAGCGGCACAGCGGCAAGCGAGCCTCTGGGAATGACCGTGATGAATCAGGGTCTGTTACTTGACTTCAAGGAACTGGGATCGGGCCAGAGCCTTTCGACTACTATTACGGCAGACAAGCTCAAGACCGGTGTCTGCCAGGTTACGGTCTTTAATGCACAGGGACGTATCTATGCCGACCGTCTCTTCTTTGTACGCCAGGGTGATTTCTCGGCCCGAAACATTACATTCAGCGGTATTAGCGATACCCCTGTAAAGCCTTTCGAACCCATCAGCCTGCAGGTAAACACGAATGCTCCCAACGAGCATATCAGCGTAGCTGTGCGGGATGCTGCACATACCGAATATATCTATGATTCCGGGAATATCCTTACAGAGATGCTGTTGAGCAGTCAGATACGCGGTTTTGTTGAGCAGCCCGAGTATTACTTCGAGAAGGACGATGCCGAGCACCAGCGTGCCCTGGACCTTCTGTTGATGATTCAAGGATGGCGGCGTTACGATTGGCACACCATGGCCACACCCGGCGCCTTTGTCCTTAACCACATGCCAGAGCAGACACCTCTGATGACAGGCGAGGTAAACAAATACCAGAGTGAGCAGGGTGAGAATCTGTTTGCCGATGCTGCAGATAACATCGCGGCAGCAGGCAATTCCATAGGAAAGGCCGAAGCCGATATGACAGAGGAGGAGAAAGCGCAGGTTAAGCAAGAGGCTGAATCAGAGGCTCCGGCAGAGAAGCTCAGGGATAACAAAAGCGAGAGCGAAGTCCTTCATGATGGATTCGGACGTTTCAACAAGAAGGAAGGTCCGCTGAAAAACGAAGTATTGGTTCATGCTAAGTTTACAAAGCAGAAGGAAGTAGGCTCGGATGGTGTTGTGGGTGAGATGGTAACCCAGAAGGGTATGTTCAGCATCCAGAGTCCGCGTTTCTACGATGGCTGTATCATGGAGCTTGCGGCATCAGATACCACAAAGTGGAAGGATGACAAGCATGCCTGGTTCGAGGGCGGAACAACCAAACATGGAGATATTAACTATCCTGAATTCTATGTCCGTCTGCGTCCTATCTACCCCAGGTTTGTCAAACCCTACGAATGGTATCAGGAGCATTTGGCTGAGGCACCCAAGGGCAGTGTGATGGCAGAGGACTGGATAAACGATGGTTCACGTGTCCTTCAGGAGGTAACCATAGGTGCCAGACGTAACATGCTGAGAAAGTTCGATGCCAGTAAACCCGCCTTTGTGATAGATGCCTATACCGCACTTAACGAAGCAAGCGATGCCGGTCTTTGTACAGGTTATTTTATCGGCCAGCAGCGCTTTATCACGGATGTTGCCCGTACGTATATAGGAGATATGAATATGGAAAGCCCTTATGATATTGTTCTTCGACTGAATTCGCAGTTGGTGAATTATACTACGGAGATGCAGCAGTCAAAGGCAAATACAGGAATAGGAAAAGTTAATGGGACAGGATCCATTCCTACGGCAAGCAATAACATCTCTACCGGTACCCAGGAGCTATTCAACAAGTTCAGCAATCTTGACAAGATATATATCTATACCGACTATAGTCCGCGCCGTGAGGGTGATTCACATTTCATCGGCAGCAACCAACCCGAGGTATCCATTGACCTGCGTACCTATCCCGATACATCGAAGCGTATCGTAAGGCGTGACCGTTATTATATCCTCCCCGGATTCTCAACGCCAGATGATTTCTATCAGCCCGACTATAGCAAGAAGCCCCTTCCTGAAACAAAGGACTACAGGCGTACGCTGTATTGGAATCCCAGTCTGAAACTCGATGCCTCGGGATCAGCAAAGATACAGTTCTACAATAATTGCAAGCCAACCCAGATAGCCGTCAGTGCCGAGGGTATGACTGCCGATGGAACACTACTGACAGGTAAAAGCATGCCAGAAGACAGATAATCTTAAACGCTATACATCATGAACGAACTAAACAACATTGTTTCAAAATTTGCCATTCGTGGCACCGTGAATGAAATCAAGCCTTTGGGCGAAGGTCTTATCAACGATACCTATAAGGTAATAACAGCTGAGGCAGATCAGCCCGACTATGTGCTGCAACGTGTGAACCATATTGTCTTCCCCGATGTTGACATGGTAATGCGTAACATTGCTGCCGTAACGGGTCATATCCGTAAGAAGCTGGAAGAAAAAGGCGAGCAGGATATCGACCGTAAGGTACTGACATTCATTCCCCTGAAGGAAGACAGCACAAAGCTTTATGCTTTCGTAGACGGTAAGTACTGGCGCATAATGATATTCATCCCCGATGCCATAACCAAACAGGCTGTGAACCCTGACAGCAGTCGTGCTGCAGGCAAAGCTTTCGGTAACTTCCAGGCTATGCTGGCTGATATACCGGTACAGCTGGGCGAGACGATAAAGGACTTCCACAATATGGAATTCCGTTTGCAGCAGTTGCGCGAGGTTGTAAAGGCTGACCCAGTGGGACGTGTTGCTGAACCCCAGGTACAGGAGATGCTACGCCAGATAGATGCCCGTGCTGAGGAGATGTGCAAGGCAGAGCGTATGGGACGCGAAGGTGTCCTACCCAAGCGCGTGTGCCACTGTGATACCAAGGTTAACAACATGATGTTCGACAAGAACGACAATGTGCTTTGTGTCATTGACCTCGATACTGTTATGCCCAACTTCATATTCTCGGACTATGGAGACTTCCTGCGTACAGGTGCAAACAAGGTGGCTGAGGATTGTCCTGACATGGATAAGGTGCAGTTCAATGTAGAGATATTCAAGGCTTTCACAGAAGGCTATCTGAGCAGTGCCTCAACATTCCTAACCCGTGTTGAGATAGAGAACCTTCCCTACGCAGTGAAGCTCTTCCCTTATATGCAATGCGTACGTTTCCTGTGGGATTACCTGAGCGGCGACAAATATTGGAAGTGTCAGTATCCCGAGCATAACTTTGTACGTGCCAACAACCAGTTACACCTGTTGCTGAGCATAGAGAAGCACGAGAATGAGATGAACGACTTTATTAAGAAATGCCTTTAATATTGCCAATGGATTTTAAAACATTATCAGAGAAGCGTTATTCCGTTCGTTCTTATTCGGGCGAACCTGTAACAGAGGAGCAGTTGCAATACATCCTAGAGTGTGCCCGTCTTGCACCTTCGGCTGTAAATCTGCAACCCTGGAAGTTCTATGTGATGACCTCCGGGGAAGACAGAGCCCTGCTGCAGCAATGCTATAAGCGTGACTGGCTGAGTCAGGCTCCCCTATATATCCTGCTGACTGTTCAGCATGATGTAGAGTGGGTGAGAAGTGATGGGAAGCGACATGGTGACATAGATATCGCAATTGCCGCTGAGCACATCTGCTTAGCTGCCGCTGAACAAGGACTGGGCTCCTGTTGGGTTTGCAACTTTGATGCGCAGCTCTGTCACAAGCTGTTCCAGTTGCCCGAGACAGAGGAGCCTGTAGTGCTTATTCCGATAGGCAAGGCTGCGGCCGATCTGAAACCCACAGAGAAGAAGCGTAAGGAAATGGCGGAGATTGTTATCCGCCGTTAAACTTCGTCTTTTGATGGCACAAAGATAGCATCATTTTGAAAAATGATTTGCTTAATGTGCTCATCGGGTACACTTTTGGGCTGACATTGATCTCAAATAAAGAGAAATTATATACCTTTGCAGCAAATCAAAGACCTATTATTATTATGAGATCATTTAATGAACTAAAGATTGCAGTGGCAGGAACCGGATATGTGGGTCTGTCCATTGCTACCTTATTGGCGCAGCATCATCAGGTTACAGCCGTTGATGTAATCCCCGAGAAAGTAGATAAGATTAACAATAGGATTAGTCCCATTCAGGATGACTACATCGAGAAATATCTTCGAGAGAAGAAACTGAACCTGACTGCCACACTGGATGGCGCATCTGCATACAAGGATGCTGATTTCGTGGTTATTGCTGCTCCCACCAATTATGACCCTGCGAAGAACTTCTTCGATACACATCACCTTGAGGATGTGATAGATATGGTTATCGGTGTGAACCCCGATGCGGTAATGATAATCAAGAGTACCATCCCGGTAGGTTATTGCCGCAGCCTGTATGTCAAGTATGCGTTGAAGTTCCTGTACAAACCGGAGCTGAAGGACCATAAGTTCAACCTGCTGTTTTCGCCAGAGTTCCTTCGTGAGAGCAAGGCGCTATACGATAATCTCTATCCATCGCGCATCATCGTAGGCTATCCCAAGCTTATTGAGATTAACGAGGCAAACTTCACAGAGGAGAATGCCGCCATAAAGGCCATCGGCAATCCTAAGGCCGAAGAGTATGCCCGTACTTTTGCTGCTTTATTACAGGAAGGTGCAGAGAAAGAGAATATAGAAACCCTGTTTATGGGCATGAAGGAAGCAGAGGCAGTGAAACTCTTTGCAAACACCTATCTTGCCCTGCGTGTGTCTTATTTTAACGAGCTGGACACTTATGCAGAGGTTAAGGGTCTTGATACGGCAGCTATCATACAGGGAGTAGGACTGGATCCCAGAATCGGTACACATTATAACAACCCGTCATTTGGCTATGGAGGCTACTGTCTTCCCAAAGACACCAAACAGCTACTGGCTAACTATCAGGATGTTCCCCAGCAGATGATGACCGCTATTGTGGAGAGTAACCGAACCCGTAAGGACTTCATAGCCGATCAGGTATTACAGAAGGCCGGTTGGTACGACTATTCCAACAACAACCAGTTTGGTAACTCCGAAGGTGCCTGCACCATAGGCGTATATCGTCTTACCATGAAGTCAAATTCTGATAACTTCCGCCAGTCTGCCATTCAGGGTATCATGAAGCGTATCAAGGCAAAGGGTGCTGAGGTGATTATCTATGAGCCGACATTGGAGAACGGCTCAAGCTTCTTCGGCAGTGCCGTAGTGAACGACCTGCAAGCATTTAAGACAAAGTGCGATGCCATCATAGCCAATCGCTATGACACCAGTCTGGATGATGTAAAGGAAAAGGTATATACTCGCGACATCTTTGGCCGCGATTAAGCCTAACTCTTAATCCCAATTAGGAACATCGTCTTCATTCTCGTAAATACCTACAAGATTTACGAGGTATAACAATGCACTATAGGAAGGAATAGAGGTATCGGGTGACTCGCTTCCGTATGCCATCTGATACGGAATGTATACATACCACTCATCGCCCTCCACCATGTACTGCAGTGCCGTTTGGAAACCTTCTATTCCAGCGCTGACAGGCATGGACATCGGCGATGCCGTTTCGGGGTTGAAGTCGCCATAGTATGTCTGGCTAAAGACAGCCATCTTTGATTCCTTAGTGTCCCTGTTTTCTGTGACATACTCAGAAGGCATCAGCCAGCCGCGATAGTGAAGAAGCACGTAATCCGTATAGTTTGCCAGATGTGTGCCGGTACCTTTCTTCACAATTTTGCAGACGACGCTGTCAGTAACGGGGCCTTGTACATCGGCACTGCGCTGCAGGCTTTTAAACATTCGCCATTCGCAGTGCTCCTCCCAGTTGTTGCCATACTGTGCCTTGGCCTTATTGATGGCTGTCCGGGCTGTATCGGCAACCTGTGCAAACCATTGAACGTTTCGGCTCTCCCAATCGTAATAGGGGTTCCACTCATCGCTCTCCTCTGAGCAAGAAGTAAGTCCCGCCAGGCATGCCAGACAGGCTAATCCTACTAGAAAATGCAGTTTTTTTCTCATTAGAGCAATTTCTTTAACAGACTGGTAATACTAACCTTATCCTCGATGATATCGCGCAGCTCGCTGATTGCAACACGATGCTGTTCCATGGTGTCACGATCACGCAAGGTTACGGTATTATCTTCCAGTGTTTGCTGGTCAACTGTTACACAATAGGGACAGCCGATGGCATCCATACGGCGATAACGCTTGCCAATCTGGTCTTTTTCTTCGTATTTGCAATTGAAGTGGAAGCGGAGATCGTTGATAATCTCTTGTGCCTTCTCGGGCATACCGTCTTTCTTGGTAAGCGGGAATACAGCCAACTTTACGGGAGCCAGTGCTGCGGGCAGATGCAATACGGTACGCATCTGGCCATCGGGTAACTGCTGTTCCTCGTAGCTGTGACACATAATAGAGAGGAACATACGGTCGACACCGATGGATGTCTCAATGACGTACGGTGTGTAACTCTCGTTGGTGTCGGGATCGAAATATTCAATCTTCTTTCCACTGTACTTGGCATGCTGAGAAAGGTCGAAGTTTGTACGTGAATGAATACCTTCAACCTCTTTGAAACCGAAGGGCATGTGGAACTCGATATCAGTTGCAGCATTGGCATAATGGGCCAGCTTGTCATGATCGTGGAAGCGATAGTTCTCGGCTCCAAAGCCAAGGTTCTGATGCCACTTCATACGTGTCTCCTTCCATTTGGCAAACCAATCCAGTTCGGTACCGGGCTTGATGAAGAACTGCATCTCCATCTGCTCGAACTCGCGCATACGGAAGATAAACTGTCGGGCTACAATCTCATTACGGAAAGCCTTACCAATCTGAGCGATACCGAAGGGGAGTTTCATACGCCCTGTTTTCTGAACGTTCAGATAGTTGACAAAGATACCCTGTGCCGTCTCGGGACGCAGATAGATGGTTGAAGCACCATCGGCTGTACTTCCCATCTCGGTCTTGAACATCAGGTTGAACTGGCGAACATCCGTCCAGTTACGTGTTCCGCTGATGGGGCATACGATACCCTCGTCAAGGATTATCTGCTTCATACCTTCCAGGTCGATACCGCCCTCGGCATTCATCACTTCCTGGAAACGCTTGTGCAGCGCATCATATTTTTCCTGGTTCTCCAAAACGCGGGCATTAGTAGCACGGAACTGTGCTTCATCAAAGGCATCACCGAATCTTTTTTGAGCCTTTTCGATCTCCTTCTGGATCTTATCCTCATATTTGGCCATCTGTTCCTCGATGAGAACATCGGCGCGATAGCGCTTCTTAGAATCGCGATTGTCGATGAGGGGATCGTTGAATGCATCAACGTGACCGGATGCCTTCCATGTGGTGGGATGCATGAAGATGGCAGCATCTATACCCACAATATTCTCGTGTAGCAGCACCATGCTCTGCCACCAGTATTGCTTTATGTTATTTTTCAGCTCAACACCATTCTGGCCGTAATCATAGACAGCGCCTAATCCGTCATAGATATCGCTGCTGGGAAATACAAAACCATATTCTTTACAGTGAGAAACAATCTTCTTAAAAACATCTTCTTGTTGTGCCATGATAATAAAAAATCCTTTGTTTATTTAAATTTGGGCGTAAAGTTACAAATAAATCCCGAGATATAGCGTTATACCTCGGGATTTTATACTTAATTAGCAGTATTTTATTACTATGCTTTTGCAGGTGGTGTTACAATGCGACAGGTTGCACCCATCTCTTCGAGTATAACCTTAACATCCTCGGCATCCTCTTCGCTGCAACCGGTAAAGGCTACTGAAGGTGTCTTCTTCATTACTTGCTTAGCCAGAGAGCTGCTATAGCCCTTAAACTCGCACAGCTGCTTTTTCACCTTTTTGGGGGTAGCACCTACTTCGACAATCTCCACATTATATGGACCGGACTTGAAGTTAGGCACCTTCTCGCCTACAATTGCGATGTAGATTTTCTTTATAATCCAGATGAGTATCCAAAGTCCGATTAGACTGATAGCAATTACCCAACCCAGTGCCTTTAAGGCTGCCATGTCTGTACCGAATCCACTTGTCAGGAAACGAAAAAACCAGTTCTTCATGATTAAAAAGTTTAATTGATTAATTGTTTAGTTGTTTAAAAGATGTTTATTGTTGATAGTTATCATCTGTTTCTTGTTCTGTAGCTTCCTGCTTAGCAGGTATTAGTTTGCGCACCCAACCCGACCAATTGAAGTTGTTATACAGTCCGGAGATGGTCTCTATTGTCATAACAGTAGAGGCAACGAAACAGAAGATGAATGCACCGACTATCATCAGACCAATCTTAAGGGCAATGATAACGAAGTTAAGTGAATTACCTTCTGTATGGGTGGATGTGCTGCCATTGGAGTAGTATGTCTTCACCTGATAGTCGGGCAGCAAACTCATGGCCAGTCCTGCTCCGAAGCAGAACGTAGCTATTGCAAAGCCTACTTTACGGAAGATGTTCAGACATCCTGTACGACGTGTATGACGTGTTATGGTATAGCCGTGAGGATATCCTGTTATAATATATAATGGTATAAGGATCAACAGGTATATCATATATCCCTGCAGTGTCTTACCCCAGGAGACTTTTCGGTCTACACTACCAGTGAGATCCTTCTTTGCCATTTCGTGGACTTGGGCAAAGTTCATTGCGTTGATGGAGTCATAGTCAGCGCGGTATTTGGCTGCATGCTCCTGTTCAACCTCCACATTGTGCAGGTATTTTTCCTTGTTTTCCTGTAACTTGGCAGTGTCTGCCCGCTGCTTCCATTCCTGGCTGCTCTTCTCGCTGCTCTCAGCATAACGCTTATAATCGATAAGTTTATAAGTCTTGTAGTGCTGGGCTGAGGAGAGTCGTAATGTATAGGCATCGTTGGCATGCTCGGAAGGACATTTGTTCCATGCTGTTTGCTGCACTTCAACTTCTTTCCACTGCTCCACCTGCTCACGATCTGCTTTTGCGCGTGCAATCTCCTTTTTCTGGTCGTTAAAATAGTAATAGAAAATTCCTGCGCCTAACAAAGCTCCGGCAATGAGGGACCACATCCATGTACGATGGCGTGTCTTGGACCATTCCACGATATCCGCCAGGGTGTCAAATCTCTCGCGGAAATTCTCGTCGTTGGGATCCTCAACCACCTCATTGGCTTTTTCAAGCAGGGCGGCCATCTTTTCTGTCTCTGATTTTTTACGTGGATATACGTTATCCCAGTCGGTCTCGCCCTTCTTTCGGTCTTTCTTGCTGATCAAGGACGATGTAAACATCGCTTCATCGAGATACGCGAGGGCTTCATTGTTCAGAATTTGTTCTTCCATGGTTTATGATATTGAAAATTTAGATATCTTTCGGGCAAAGATAGGTGTTTTTGCGGATACTCGCAACTTTTTCTCTTGGATTTTGAGAATAATAACAAAAGAAGTGGCACGTGCGTGTCACTTCTTCTTTTTCTTAATACTCGTCCTCGTTGAAGTTTAAATCCAATACGGGGTACCTGAGACTTACGATGTTTGGGGTGATTATTGTGTTACTAATTTGGCACTGATTTGCGCCAAAAGTCCATGTATGTTCTGTTTTTACCATACGCAGAGAACGAGGTGGCACATCCTTTGTTACCAAAGTCACAATGAAAGTTGTCACCTACAAAAGGATTGGTGCCAACAGAGCCGAACA
>Ga0310690_10010461_pt1 | contig 11544 bp, 10 predicted proteins | sample AusTroGonzalo_MG_2_FD_207661 | JGI IMG/M metagenome (GOLD analysis project Ga0310690, IMG submission 207661) | Bovine rumen microbial communities from tropical cattle in Woodstock, Queensland, Australia - Gonzalo_04 (v2) (version 2) | ecosystem: Host-associated > Mammals > Digestive system >...
CAAAGGTGAGGGCGAAACCGCAGAGAACGAAGCGCTGTGCGACCTCTTCAAGACGGCCAGCGGCAACGAAAAGCTGACCGTTAAAACGGATACGTTCAAAGACGCCGCCGTACCTGCCGTGTTGAACGTGAGCGAGGAAGGCCGCCGCATGGAGGACATGATGAAGATGTACCGCCTTTCGACCGGCAAGGACGACGACAACGCGTTTGCGCCCGACGCCACGCTCATTCTGAACGCCGCTTCGCCGCTGATCGTCAAGATCGGAGGCATGCTGGAAACCGACAAGCCGCGCGCAGAAAGACTGGCCTCCTATATCTACCGTCTCTCGCTGCTCTCGCAGCGACGCCTGACGGCCGGCGAGATGCAAACGTTTCTTGCCGACAGTTATAAACTGCTCGACGATCTTTCAAATTGATCAAGACGGGAAAAGCCCCTGCCGTGCGGCAGGGGCTTTTTGCTATTGTCTGCAATTCAAACAAGTACGAAAAACCGACTTTCCAAATAGTATACAAATATTTTCCAAAATCGACTACTTATTTTCTAATTTTATGTTTTTTGCGGTTTAACTCTTGCCGAGTCGACCCAATGCGACGGCTGCGCCTTCGGCCGCGGCGGTCATGGCGTTGGGCGCGATGCGGGTGCGCAAGCCCATGACGTCGGCCAAAAACTGATCCATGCCGTTCGGCACGCCGCCGCCCGTCAGCACGATACCGCCTTTAGCGATATCAGCGCGCATATCGTCGCCCGTTTGTTCGACCACCGAAACGACGGCGTCGAGAATGGCGGTGAGCGGTTCCTTAACGGCGCCAAGCATCTCACGCGACGAAAGCGTGATGACACGGGGGATGTTGCCGTCGACCGAGCGGCCCTTGACGTCCAGTTTCTTTTCTCCCTCGTCGGGCGAGAGATTGCCGATGCGGATCTTGATCTGTTCAGCGGTGCGCCGCCCGATATACAGGCGATGCCGTTCGCGCACGTGGCGGATGATGGCGGAATCGAGTTGGTTGCCGCCCGTCGGCACAGTCACGTGCGTCACCATGTCGCCGATAAAGATCATGGCGACCTCGGTGCGCGACGCGCCCATATGCACCAGCATTTGCCCCACGGGCGAAGAAAAATCAAAACCGACGCCGAGCGCGGCGCAAAGCGGCGCTTCGAGCAGATGTACGCGAGCTGCGCCCGCGCCGAGCACCGCATCTTCAACGGCGTTCGTCTGCGCCTCGGTCAGATCGCACGGAATGGAGACCATGACCTGCGGCCGGAACAACATGCGGCCGAGCGCGCGTTTGAAAAAGATGCGCAGCATGGCAGACAGAATCTCGGCGCATTTGACAACGGGATCCCACACGGGCCAGCAAAGGCGCAGACGGTCGGGAGATTCCTGCACCATCTTGATAGCTGGCTCGCCCGCTTCCATCACTTCGTCGGTTTCCGCGTCGACCGCGGCTACCGTGGGCTCGTGCAGCAAAACGCCGTCTTCGACCGTGCTGATGGTCGTCTGCGTGGTACCGACGTCGAGTCCGATGCCTTTTCGCAACATGGCGCAATCTCTCCTTTCCGTAAGATTCCGAAAATACGGTATTGTATATTATAGCACACCGCCGCAGAAAATGCAATGCCCTGCGGCAAAAAAACGAATTTTGCTCGCAGGGCAAAGGGTGCGGGACGTTTTCAGCGGGAGCGCGGCGAAGGAGCCGCCTTTTTTCGCGGCGTGACGGCGATCGATACGCCGATGACGCGGGAGGCGCCCGCTGCCTTCAGCAATTTGGCGCCCGCGACCATGCTCGCGCCCGTCGTGACCAGATCGTCGCACAGCAATACCACGCGATCTCCGGGGTCACCGACCGTGGAAAAGGCCTTTTTTAAATTTTCATGACGTGCCTTCTCGGTCAACTTCTTTTGCGGCCGGCCGTCGTGCAGGCGGCACAGCATGCGCTCGGAGGGAATGCCCGTGGCCGCCGAGAGCGCGAGCGCCAGTTCCTTGGCCTGGTCGACCCCGAAGCGGCAAATGGCGCGGCGGGCGCGCGGCAACCACGTCAGCACGCATCGCTCCGGCGCGATATCTTCTTTGGTGAGCGCCGCGAGCAGGCCCGGGCGCAATTCACCCGCGAGAAAAGCAAATAACCGACGGCGGCGCTGTCGTTTGGCGCGCCACACCACGGCGTGCACGGGCGCTTCGGCCGTTGCCTCGCCGTAAGGGCCCAGCTTGACCAACACGTCGACGCCCGCGCGTTTCATGGCGGGCGTGGCGCACCGGCACTCCGGATACGGCGCGTAGCACGCGGGGCACGTGGCGCGCAGAGAGGCCTCCCACAAAAAGGCGCAATCCGGGCAAAGCGGCGACGCGGCGCGGCCCGGCGTCACGGGCAGGCGCTTGTTGCAGACAAGACAGCGCGGCGGCATAAACAGATCCGCGAAAAACGTGCGGCACTTCATGTCGATTCACCGCGGATCGCCAATCGGGCGCAAAGGCCCGTATAGCGCAAGGATTGTTTACTGTTTTTCACCATGGCGGCGGCCACCTCTTCGCGTCCGACCAGAATGACCATGCGCTGGGCGCGCGTGACCGCGGTATAAAAGAGATTGCGCGTCAGCAAAAGCGCGGGCGCAGACCCAAGCGGCATGATGATCACGGGATACTCACTGCCTTGACTTTTGTGCACCGTGACGGCAAAAGCGGGTTCCAGATCGTCGAGGTCGCTCGTATCGTAGGTGGCGTGACGATCGTCGTAGGCCACCGTCAACGCGTGATTTTTGAGGTCGACATCTTCAATGACGCCGATGTCGCCGTTGAATACGCCGCATCCGTTTTCGCGGCCCCGTTCCCAGGCGAGCTCATAGTTGTTGCGGGTCTGCATGACGCGGTCGCCCTCGCGGAATACGCGATCGCGCACGGTGATCTCGCGCTTGTGGGCCGCCGGCGGATTGAGCGCGGCCTGCAGACTGCGGTTGAGATTTTCGGTGCCCGCCTCGCCGCGACGCGAGGGAGCGACGATCTGCACGCCGCCCACGATCTCGGGGCCGTAAGCGCGCGGCAGGCGCGTCAGACAGAGGTCGGCGATCGTCTCAGCGATCTCGCGGTCGCCCCGGCGCGGCAAAAAGAAGAAATCGTTGTTTTTGGCGGTAAGATCGGGCATCTCGCCCCGGTTGATGGCGTGCGCGTTGGTGACGATGAGACTGCCGCGCGCCTGCCGGAAAATTTCGGTCAGCGCCACGGTGGCAAAACGGCGGGAGGCGATGATATCACGCAGCACGTTGCCGGGCCCCACCGGCGGCAGTTGGTCGGCGTCGCCGATGAACAGCACGCGCGCGCCCGGTTTGATCGCCCGCAGCAGGGCGGCTGTCAGCGGCGTGTCGAGCATGGAACTCTCGTCGACGATGACGACGTCCTCTTCAAGCAGATTGTCGGCGCCGCGCGCAAACGCGGCGTGTCCCTCTTCGTTATAACTCATTTCAAGCAGCCTGTGCACGGTTTTGGCCTCTTCGGAGGTGGCCTCCGACAGCCGTTTGGCAGCGCGTCCCGTAGGGGCGGAGAGCGCCACGCGCAGGCCCATGCTGTCAAAGATGCGCAAAAGCGCCCGCACCACGGTGGTCTTGCCCGTGCCGGGGCCGCCCGTCAGCACCATGACGCCGTTTTTCAGCGCGGCGGCGATCGCCTCTTTTTGCAGTTCGGCATAGGTGATGTGTCCCTGTTTTTCTTCGCGGGCGATAAAACCCGCCACGTCCGCCGTGTCCAGCGCGGCGCAGGTGCGATCAAGCATTGTCAGGCGTTCGGCGATCAGCCGCTCGTTCTCATAGGAAGTTTTATCAAAGCAATAGACGACGTCGCCCTTATTCGTGCGCACGCGCATTTTGCGCAGCCGCCGCTCGCCCGTCAGGGCATGAATGGCCTCGGTGACGAGTTCCGGCGGCACCGAAAGCAGTTCGGCCGCGGCGTCGCGCAGTTTATCCTCCGGCAGGCAGGTGTGCCCGTTGGTATTCGCGTTATAGGTCAGCGTATAGAGCACGCCGCATTTGACGCGCGGCAGGCCGTCCGGCGCAAAACCGAGGCTTTTGGCCAGCGCGTCTGCCTTTTCGAATCCGACGCCCTCGATCTCGTCGCAGAGGGCATACGGGTCCTTTTTGGCCCGCTCCACGGCCCCGGCGCCCCACGCGTTGCAGATGCGCACCGTCAGGGTAGCGCCGAAATGCTCGCGGAAAAACATCATGGCCGTGCGCACGCCCGACTGACGGCGAAACTCAGCTGAGACCTCCTCGGCGGAACGACGGCTGAACCCGGGTACCTGCGTCAGCCAATCCGGATGGTTTTCCAACACTTCAAACGTATCTTCGCCGAACAGATCGACCAACTTCTGCGCCTTTTTGGGGCCGACGCCGCGCACGGCGCCGGAGGAGAGATAGCGCAGAATGGCCGCGCTGTCTGAGGGCAGGCGCTTTTCAAACTGTTCCACCGCGAACTGACGGCCGTATTTGGGATTGTGCACCCACTTGCCGTACACGGTGAGTTCGTCGCCTTCGGCCACATAGGGCATAATGCCCACGAGCGTGACGAGTTCGTGCCCATCGGTGCCGAAATCCAGAATGGTATAGCCGTTCTGCTCGTTGGCGTAAATGACGCCTTCGACGCTGCCGGTCAGTTTTTCCGCCCCGTCCGGGGCCTTTTGCACATCCATCGCCACGCTCTCCTTTCTCAATCGTTGAAATTCACATAAAAACAAGCGGCGCCAGCCGCCTCAAGGCGCGCACGCAGCTCGGGCAAATTCGCAAGCGACGCGTCGATCAGCGCCACCGTGCGGCCGACGCCGCGCACGAAAAAACTCTCTTTCGCAAAAGACAGCAAAGCGGCCGTTTCCTCTTCGGTCAGCGGTCGCCTGATCTCAAGCGCCACGCAAAGTTCCGGCGGGGCGAAAAAAGCCGATACGATCAGCCGGAAAACGGCGTACAGGCCGAAAACGGCCAGCACGGCCAACACGATCTTTGCCGCAAGCAACATAGTATCACCCCCTGACGGGAGTATATGCGGCGACGCCGTGCGAAGACAGTATCGCCGCCCGTCGGGGGGTGACCCGATTATTTCAGCAGTTCGGCGGCCAGCACCGGCGCGAGATCGCGCGCTTCCCACGGCACGTTCAGGTCTTCGCGGCCCATGTGGCCGTAGGCGGCCACCGGCGAATAGATGGGTCGGCGCAGATCAAACCGCGCGATGATGGCGGCGGGACGCAGATCAAAGTGTTTTTGAAGAGCGGCGGAAATGGCGTTTTCCGACACCTTGCCCGTGCCGAACGTATCCACACGCACCGAAACGGGGCGCGCCACGCCGATGGCGTAGGCCACCTGCACCTCACAGCGGTCGGCAAGGCCGGCAGCCACCACGTTCTTGGCCAGATATCTGGCGGCGTAACTGGCGGAGCGATCGACCTTGGTGGGGTCTTTGCCCGAAAAAGCGCCGCCGCCGTGGCGGGCGTAGCCGCCGTAGGTATCGACGATGATCTTGCGGCCCGTGAGGCCCGTATCGCCGGCGGGGCCGCCGATGACGAAGCGGCCGGTGGGGTTAACGAAAATAACGGTCTTATCGTCCATCAGCGACGCGGGTACTACTGGCGTGATGACCTGACGGATGATGTTGGCGCGAAGGATATCGAGTTCGATCTCCGGCGCGTGCTGGGTGGAGATGACGATGGTGTCCACGCGCACGGGCTTGTCCCCTTCATATTCAACGGTGACCTGTGTTTTGCCGTCCGGACGCAGATACGGCAAAATGCCGTTTTTGCGCACCGTTGCCAGCTGTTTTGCCAGTTTATGGGCCAACGAAATGGGCAGCGGCATCAGTTCGGGCGTTTCGTTGCAGGCATAGCCGAACATCAGGCCCTGGTCGCCCGCGCCGAGATCCAGCGCGTCGTTCATGCGACCCTCTCTTGCCTCCAGGGCGCGATCGACGCCCATGGCGATATCGGGAGACTGCTCGTGAATGGAGCTGACGACGGCGCAGCTGTCACAGTCAAAGCCGTATTTGGCGCGCGTATAGCCGATCTCGCGCACCGTTTCGCGCACGATGGTCTGAATATCGACGTAAGCGCTTGTGGTGATCTCGCCCATGACGGTCACAAGACCCGTGGTGCAAAACGTCTCACAGGCCACGCGCGACAAGGGATCCTGCCGCAGGATCTCGTCGAGAATGGCGTCTGAGATCTTATCGCAGATCTTGTCGGGATGCCCCTCGGTGACGGACTCGGATGTAAACAGTTTTCTCTCTTCGCTCATGGTCTCCTCCAAAGAAAAACCCCTCGTCGCCGAGGGGTAAGACAATGTAAACTTGCTCATCTCCCGGGAATTAGCACCTTGCCGCGGCAGGTTGCTGTAGGATCAACGGGCCAGTCCCTCCCCTACTCTTGATGATGTTACATATAGTATAGCATATTAGAAAACAATATGCAATAGGTTTGTCGAAATCAGGCAAAAAACCGGAACGCGGCCACCACGCCGTAGGCGCCGAGCGTCATGATGACGCCCGCGAGCAGCACGCCGAGAAAGCAGGAAAGCAAAGCTTTCGGGAACTTCATACCGATCGTGGCGGCGACGAGCGAGCCCGTCCACGCGCCCGTGACGGGCAGCGGTATGGCCACGAACAGACAGAGGCCGAAAAAGGAAAACTTTTCGATCTTTCCTCTGTTTTTTTCGGCCCTTTTCGTCAACCAGTTGCCGAAGCGACTGATCCAGCGCACGCGGCAATTCGTCATCCACGCGATCACTTTATTGATGAGCAGCAGGACGAACGGCACGGGTATCATGTTGCCGAGTACCGCAAAGATGTAACTCTGCCACCAGGGAAGCCCCAAAAAGGCGCCCAGCGGAATGGCGCCCCGCAACTCGATAATGGGGATCATGGCGCAGATAATGACAGCCCAATGCGCCCCCACGGTATCGATGAAGAAGGTTTTGATGGCTTCGATCATGGCATGCTCCTAAACAATTGTGCTTTTATTCTGACTTCTGTACCCAGAATCCAATTTCGCCGTGCATAACGTTAAAAATGACGATCAATGACGCGATGACGAGAACAAGGCCCGCCAAACTGACGATCAACGTGCGAACGCTGAAGGCCGGCCGGGTCTGTTCCGGTATTTCAACGGCGCCGTAAGGCAAAACATGCGCTTTTTTGAGTACCGTTGACAGGGATTTGTAAAGCAACAGCACGATGCCGACATTGATGGCCGCCTTGGTCACGTTGAACGGCAACAGCAGCGTGGGGATGATGGCGCGTACGGCGGCAACGGGCATGCCCCAGTAAAGCGGTGTGATGATAAGATTGAGCGGAAGCATGACGGCGACCATGGCCGCAGCACCGGATAAAAGCCCGATGATGGCGCCGAAAAAGGTCTTTTTGTATTTGTAGATGAGAGACGCGGTGACGGCGAACGAGGCGGAGCCGATGGTGTTCATCACAAAACCGTACCAACCGGTTTCGCTGACGGTAACCATTTCAAGCAGCGGTACCAGTACGGCGATGATAAGAGCCGCCGCGGGGCCGAAATATAAGCCACAAAGCGTCATCACGGCGTCTTTGACGTCAAGGGTGAGAAACCCGCCGATCTTGATATGAATTGCCAGCATCACGACATAGGCGAGCGCAGCAAACATGGCGATGGTGACCATACGACGGGTGCGTTCAAAGCTAAGACCACGACGGGGCCGACGCTCTTTGTTTTGTTCTTGTTTGTTCATGGTAATGCAACCTCCGAAAATGATAAATTGTTCGGAGAAAAAGAAAACCCAAATGCACGGCATTTGGGGCAAGCGCAAGGGTACCCGCATGCCGCGGGCGCTCTTTTTCCTTTTCTCATCCGGACTGTGACCGTCGGTATGGGAGTTTCACCCATTCGGCACCGTATGGTGTTCGCGGACTGTAACCGCCGGTATGGAATTTCACCAAACCCCAAAGGAAAATCAGTTGTGCCCCGCCCGCGGAAACCCGCGGGCGGGGATTTTTTGTAAGATCTGTGACTTATCAGCCGAGGATCTTGGAGACAACGCCGGAACCAACGGTTCTGCCACCCTCACGGATAGCGAAACGCAGACCCTCTTCGCAAGCGATGGGGGTGATCAGTTCGACGGTCATATCCACGTTGTCACCGGGGCGGCACATCTCAACGCCGTCAGGCAGAGCGATGGTACCGGTCACGTCGGTGGTGCGGAAATAGAACTGCGGACGGTAGCCGGCAAAGAAGGGCTTGGAACGGCCGCCTTCTTTTTCGGTCAGCACGTACACATGGCCGATGAATTTGGTGTGGGGGTTGACGGAACCGACTTTGCACAGCACCTGGCCGCGCTCGATCTCGTCTTTGGCAACGCCGCGAAGCAGAGCGCCGATGTTGTCGCCGGCCTCAGCCTGGGGCAGAAGTTTGTGGAACATTTCGACGCCGGTGACGGTGGTCTTTCTGCGCTCGGTGGTGAGGCCGATGATTTCGACTTCGTCACCGACTTTCACGGTGCCGCGCTCCACACGACCGGTGGCAACGGTGCCGCGGCCGGAGATGGAGAAGACGTCCTCAACGGGCATCAGGAAAGGCAGGTCGGACTGACGTTCAGGCGTGGGAATGTAGCTGTCGACAGCGTCCATCAGTTCCCAGATGCAAGCATACTCGGGAGCGGCGGGATCTTTGCTGGTGCTCTCAAGAGCGTCACGGGCAGAACCGCGGATGATCGGGATATCGTCGCCCGGGAAGTCGTACTGAGACAGCAGGTCGCGAATTTCCATCTCGACCAGGTCAAGCAGCTCGGCGTCGTCAACAAGGTCGGTCTTGTTCATGAACACGACGATGGCGGGAACGCCGACCTGACGGGCGAGCAGAACGTGCTCGCGGGTCTGCTGCAGAGGGCCGTCGGTGCCGGCGACCACCAGGATAGCGCCGTCCATCTGAGCGGCACCGGTGATCATGTTTTTCACGTAGTCGGCGTGACCGGGGCAGTCAACGTGAGCATAGTGACGAGCGTCGGTCTCGTACTCAACGTGACGGGTGTTGATTGTGATACCACGGGCTTTCTCTTCGGGGGCGTTGTCGATCTGGTCATAAGCCAAGAACTCGATCTTGCCGTTCTTGAGAGACAGCACTTTGGTGATGGCCGCGGTCAAGGTGGTCTTGCCGTGGTCAACGTGACCGATGGTACCGATGTTTACGTGGGGTTTCGTTCTTTCGAATGTTTCCTTTGCCATTGTAGTATCCTCCGTAAAAAATTTTTAATAAGTTGTGTCAAGGGTCAGTTGCCCTTGTTGCGTTTGTTGACGATTTCGTCCTGAATGGACTTGGGCACTTCGGCGAAGTGGCTGGGCTCCATGGAGTAGATGCCGCGTCCCTGCGTTTTGGAGCGCAGGTCGGTGGCGTAACCGAACATGTTGGCCAGCGGTACGAAAGCGTGGATCTCGGTGACGCCGTTGCCGGGCTCCATGGACTGGATCTGCCCGCGACGGCTGTTGAAGTCGCCGATGACGTCGCCGAGGTAATCATCAGGTACGCTGGTGACGACCTTCATGATCGGCTCGGTCAAAACGGGATCGGCTTTTCTCATGGCTTCTTTGACCGCCATGGAACCGGCGATCTTGAAAGCCATATCCGAGGAGTCGACCTCGTGATAAGAACCGTCGTACAGCGTGACCTTGATATCCACCACGTTGTAACCGGCCAGCACGCCGCTGTTCAGCGCGCCCTGCACGCCGGCATCCACCGCGGGGATAAACTCTTTGGGAATGGCGCCGCCCGTGACCGCGTTGACGAACTCATAACCCTTGCCGGGCTCGTTCGGCTCAACGGTCATCTTGACGTGACCATACTGGCCGGAACCGCCGCTTTGCCGCTTGTACTTGGTCTCCTGATCCACCTTTTTGCGGATGGTCTCTTTGTAGGCGACCTGCGGCGCGCCGATGTTGGCCTCGACCTTGAACTCGCGCAGCAGGCGGTCCACGATGATCTCGAGGTGCAACTCGCCCATGCCGGCGATGATGGTCTGCCCCGTTTCCTCATCCGTATAGGTGCGGAACGTGGGATCCTCTTCGGCCAGCTTGGAGAGCGCAATGCCCATTTTTTCCTGGCCGGCCTTGGTCTTCGGTTCGATGGCCACGTGGATAACGGGCTCCGGGAAGACCATGGATTCCAGAATGATGGGGGCTTTTTCATCGCACAGCGTATCGCCCGTCGTGGTGTTTTTGACGCCCACGATGGCGGCGATGTCGCCGCTGTAGCACTTGTCGATATCCTGACGGTTGTTGGCGTGCATCTGCAGGATGCGGCCGAACCGCTCGCGACTGCCCTTGGTGGAGTTGTAGGCTGTCGTGCCTGCCTCGATGGTGCCGGAATAGACACGGAAGAAGCAGAGCTTGCCCACAAACGGGTCGGTCATGATTTTGAAAGCCAGCGAGGAGAACGGCGCGTTGTCGTCGGCGGGGCGTTCTTCCTCTTCTTCCGTATCCGGATTGATGCCCTTGATAGGCGGAATGTCAAGCGGAGACGGCATATAGTCGATGATGGCGTCCAGCATCTTCTGCACGCCTTTATTGCGGTACGACGTACCGCAGCAGACGGGCACAAGCTGGTTGTTGATGGTAGCGCGGCGAAGAGCGGCTTTCAGCTCATCCACCGATATCTCCTCATCGGCGAGATATTTTTCCATCAAATCGTCATCGGTCTCGGCGATGGCCTCGACCATGGCTGCACGGTATTCTTCGGCCTTTTCCCGCATATCCTCCGGGATGGGCTCAACACGCATATCCTGGCCCATTTCGTCGTAGTAGATATCGGCCTCCATGTTCATCAGATCGACGATGCCGCGGAAGGTCGCCTCGGACCCCACGGGCAGTTCAATGGGAACAGGGTGGGCTTTCAGACGGTCGCGGATCATATCTACCACACGGTAGAAGTTGGCGCCGTTGATATCCATCTTGTTGACGTAGGCCATTCTCGGCACGTGGTACTTGTCCGCCTGGCGCCACACGGTCTCGGACTGGGGTTCTACGCCGCCTTTGGCGCAGAACACGGTGACGGAACCGTCCAGCACGCGCAGCGAGCGCTCGACCTCAACGGTGAAGTCGACGTGACCGGGCGTGTCGATGATGTTGATGCGGTAGGTGTTGGCCTTAGCCTCGGCAGGATTGCCGTGGAACTTGGTCGGGGCCCAGTAGCAGGTGGTGGCGGCAGACGTGATGGTGATGCCGCGTTCCTGCTCCTGTACCATCCAGTCCATAGTGGCGGCGCCTTCGTGCACCTCGCCCAGTTTGTGCGTTTTGCCCGTGTAGAACAAAATGCGCTCTGTCGTGGTGGTCTTGCCGGCGTCGATATGGGCCATGATACCGATATTGCGGGTCTTTTCAAGCGGGTATTGTCTCGGCATAGGGCTTGAACTCCTTCATCAATACCGATAGTGGGCAAAAGCCTTGTTGGCTTCGGCCATTCTGTGCGTTTCTTCTTTTTTCTTGAACGCACCGCCAAGGCTGTTCTTGGCGTCCATGATCTCGGCGGCAAGCCGCTCGGCCATGGTGCGTTCGCTGCGGCTGCG
>Ga0310690_10010462_pt1 | contig 11543 bp, 8 predicted proteins | sample AusTroGonzalo_MG_2_FD_207661 | JGI IMG/M metagenome (GOLD analysis project Ga0310690, IMG submission 207661) | Bovine rumen microbial communities from tropical cattle in Woodstock, Queensland, Australia - Gonzalo_04 (v2) (version 2) | ecosystem: Host-associated > Mammals > Digestive system >...
GATGGGATATCACATGAGACCGGTCTCCTCTGTATAGTTCCGCATGCGGACTCGTTTTCCTGAACAGGCAGTCTGAAAGGGACAGCATACCGCCCCTGTGATCAATCACTGTCACATAATCCATCTTATAGGTGTAATTGTTGAAATAACTGCACCCAATCAACCGGGTATTCTCAGTAATCAGAAATCCTGTCAGCCCAGTGTCCGCATAGCAGTCTGTCAGGATCGCATCATACGAACTGAGCACATAATTGACAGAATCCTTCAGCATTTCCGGAAGATCCCCTTCAGATGTCGGCGGGATCGGTCCGCCCCAGACATGGCAGCGGGTCAGGCGGTTGGAACCGCCTCCCAGCAATTCGATGCCGCGGGTATAATCCACCACAATACAGTCGATAAAGTGGCTGTCTCCTCCGTTGGAACTGATTCCGGCATTGCCTGCCAGACCCGGCATAGTACACTTCAGGTAAAGGTTCTGAGCGACCAGCTCATATGTCCAGGTGCTGCCTTCATCCTCAATGCGCAGACCATACTTCAGACCATTCCGCAGGGAAACATCCCGCATCGTAAAATGCTTGAAACTGTTCAGGCAGACGCAGCTCGCAAGCCCGGCACCGTCAATATATCCGCCTTCCAGAAACAGATTCCAGTCTTCAGCGTCCGGATCGCCTGAGGGAATCAGGTGACCGTCACATTCCTGCAATTCCGGGTAAGAAGCAGCGGCGTCAATCTTCAGGACATAGGGCATCTGCTGTACAGCCTTCAAAACCGCGGACTTGTGCAGCAAAAAGGAGCAACAGTTGTCAATAACCAGCATTTCGGAAATAATGTATATACCCCCGGGAAAATACAGAACACCGCCGGCACAGTCAGCAACCGCACGCATAATCCTTTGATCGTCTGAATTTTCGTTTTCAAAGCGCGGATAATCCGCGACCGATCTGTCCCAAACGCAGAAATTCATCATATCTTCCTCTCCCCCATGCTACGGCTTCCCCGATTTCAGGTTCACTCCAGTTCGATCTCCGCTGTAACGCGCTCATCCAGGCTGGAACCGCCGGCATAGAGAAGGTAGGTGCCGGGTTCGACAAGCTTCCTGCCAACGGATTCCATGTAGATCTCCAGGTCGCAGCGGTTAACGGTGAACACGGCTTCCTCGGACGCGCCGGGAGCCAGGCAGTGCAGCCGCTCAAAGCCGATGAGCCGGCGGAGCGGATGAACCGTTCCGGAGGGGGAAACGCGTTTGATATACAGTTGGGCAACCTCGTCACCGGTAACGCCGCCGGTGTTTTTCACTGTGACGTTAACCTTCAGTCCGCCATCGGTCCTTTCCGTCCGCAGGCCGCTGTAGTCGAAGGATGTGTAAGACAGGCCGTAGCCAAAGGGATACAGGACCGGCTTGTCAAAATACCGGTAGGTCCGCGGATGGCTGATCAGGTCATAATCCTCCATCGGCGGCAGGTCAGCGTCGCTTTTGTACCAGGTCATCGGCAGGCGTCCTGCGGGACTGTCCTCTCCGAAGATCGCCGTCGCAAGACCGTTTCCAAGGTCCTGAGAGCCGGTAGCGTTGGTGAGGATAGCCGGCACATGCTCCTGCATCCAGTTGATTGCGTAGGGATAGTTTGTGAGCAGGACAACGGCCACGTTCGGGTTGGCTTCGCAGACCGCCTCCAGCAGTTTCTGCTGCAGAGGGATCATTTCGATGGTGCTCCGGTCAACCTCTTCTTTCGCATTCATGACCGGATTGCAGCCAAGGGCGACAATCACCTTCTTTGCTTTCTTTGACAGTTCCCGCGCCCGTTTAATGCCATCAGACACGATTTCCACCCGGAATGGTGTGGCTTCCTTCACAGAACCGGCCCAGGCCTCCGCCACGTTGCCGCCTTCCTTGGTGTTGCTCTCAGGCTGCAGCCGGGACAGCGGGTCAGTCTTCAGTTTCCCGTCCTCCAGGTAGATGTTGCGGTTCCCGAAGCAGTAAAGCTTTACGTCGCATTCCTCGTCGTTCCAATACTCTGAAAGCTCCACGCAGTTCGCATTCCGCGGTTCCGGAAGACGCTCTGCATCCGCCATGCCGATGGTAATGTTTTCCATGACCATAAAGGTGAAGGGCTCGTCGGAAGCCAGGCTGATCTTTCCCGCTATATCCACGGTCACGAACTTTTTATATGCCGGCGCATAGAGGAAGTTGCTGCCGCAGCCCCAGTTGAGCTGCTCAAACACAATCGCGTCCTCCGCCCTGTCAACCAGAACCAGCTCCGCCGGTTCCGGTTTCATATAGCCCCGGGACATCTGCGCGGGAGCGCTGCCACCGATATATTGATCCCCAACCCTGAAGCGGAACAGGTTCTGTCCGCTTTCATAGGGAATTTCCCGGCGCATCTTCTTCTCCAGGCCAGCCTTCAGTGTGACCTTATAGAGAGGCGTACCGCCGTACCAGTCCATGAACCAGTTATTTCCGACATAACCAATCAGTGCAATATCATCATCTTTCCGGAAGGGCAGGAAGCCGTTTTCGTTCTTCAGCAGGATGTTGGAAGCTTTGCTCATCTCCAGGGAAATCCGTTTGGCTTCGTCCGTGCCCACGTCCGCCATATCCAGTTCCGCGTAGGGATCCTCCGGATCAAATATGCCCTGGCGGATCAGCTCTTCAACAGTGCACAAGATCGACTTGTCCATTTCCGCTTCCGTGATGAGACCGCGCTCATAGGCTTCCTTGGCCGCATTGGTGACTTCAGCGGGATTATCCAGCATCGCATCCACTCCGGCTTTGATACCTTCCGCCAGGGATTCCGCATGGGTCTCAAAATAGCGGTGGAAGTTTACGGTCTGCAGAAAATCTCCGCCGTCCGTCATCGCATACCGGATGCCCCACCGGTCCTTGAGGATATCCCGGACCTCGTGGTTCAGCATCGCCGGCAGGTGGTTGATCTCGTTATATGAGGTCATGACACCTTCCGCGTGGCCTTCCCGGGCACAGTAGCGGAAAGGCTCCAACTCGTAGTCATATTTGACCTTGTCAGAGATTTCGAAGCTGTCGTAGGCGCGGCGGTATTCCTGGTTGTTAGCATAAAAATGCTTGAGCACAGCGCCGGTCCGAATGCGGTTACCGCGTTCACCGGGCTTCAGGGGCGTCCCATCGTAATTGTGCTCGTCCTGCATTCCGGTGATATATGCCGAGGCCATCTTGCCGGTAAGATAAGGATCCTCGCCGTAGCCTTCCTCATTCCGGCCCCACCGGGGATCCCGGCACAAGTCGACGGTGGGCGCCAGGCGGCAGTGGCCGCCTTTACCGACCGAGTTCTCAAAGGCGCGGGATTCCCTGCCCGTCACATCGCCGGCACGGCGGATGAGGTCTCTGTCAAAGGTTGCCGCCATGCCAATGGGCTGGGTAAAAGAGGTTGTCGGGGTCGGTGGATAAGCTTCTCCCTGGCCAGACCGGGCCTGTACGCCGTGAGCGCCCTCGCCGCCGCATGTAGATGCGAAAAGCCCCAGGCGCTCATTTCGGATCCAGAGGCCAAAGCAGGAAAACTTTTCCTCGATCGTCATCTGAGAAACCAGGTATTCCGCACGCGCACGGTCTGAAAGTTTCGTGTCATACAAAGGCGTATTCCTGTCCATATGGCTGTACCTCGTTTTCAGGCTTTTTCCTGACGGAATTATGATAAGTGGCAACATGAACGCCTTGCAAATCAGCGCTCCCCTATTTCGCCGGATCAGCGGACAGGTTTGATGCTCACGTTCACACCGAGCGTTTCCTCCGTATCCATCACAGTCCAGCTGCTTCCGGGATAAATCCCGATGGTTCGCATCTCAAAGCCGGCTTCTGCCATTTCATTGACGATTGTATCACGTTTGTTTCCGACTTCAAAGGACATATGGTGAAGGCCATAGCCATGTTTCTTCATATATTCACTGAAAGTGCTGTCCCCACCGACAGGTTGATGCAGTTCCAGAACGAAACCGTTCATGGGAATGTTGCAGACCCTGAGGTCACAACTGACGGGCTGCCCGCGGTAGTGATAGTTATCGCCGCCCTGCAGGTGAGTCTGACGGATTTCCGGCTTTTCAATACCCAGCAGCTCCGCCCATGCGGCTGCCGCCTTCTCAATATCCGGAACTACGATACACATGTTACATAACATATCCGGACTGACAGTCGTTTTCATATACATTTTCTCCTTCTGTACCGATATATTCAGACGGTCTTTTTTATCCCTTCACGCTGCCCATGACAAGTCCGCTTGTAAAGAACCGCTGCAGGAAGGGATAAACCATCATGATCGGAATGGTAGCCAGGAACAGCTGGGCAGCATTGGTGGTACGGGCGTTGACCAGATTCAGATAGCGGCTCAGGTTTTCTGAAATGTTGGTTGCATTGCGGAAGAAGGCATCAGGATTGATGACAATGGTCTGCAGATAGCTTTGCAGGGGGTAGTTCTGCACATGATTCATGTAAATCATACCGTCAAACCAACTGTTCCAATGGGTTACGAAGGAAAAAAGCGTGACTGTAGCCAGTGTCGGTTTACAAACGGGCAGAATGATCTGCCACAAAGTCCGAAAATGCCCAGCACCATCGATGGATGCCGCTTCCGACAGTTCGGAGGGCAGATTCCGCATATAGTTCATGACAACGAGCATATTGAAAATCGGGAGTGCACCGGGCAGAACCAACGCCCAGATCTGATCCATCAATCCCGTATAACGGACGATCATGTAATTTGGGATAAGGCCGCCGTCAAACAGCATCGTAATCACAAAAATCCAGGAAAAAACAGGCCGCAGATGAAAATCTTTTGTGGATTTGGACAGCGGGAAGGCGGTAAGGATAATCAGGAGCATGTTCAGCGATACACCGAGGACAGCCCGGCGAACCGAGACCCAAAGTGCAGTGAGAAACTGCGAATTGTTCAGGATAAACTCATAGGCAGCAGTATTGAATCCGATGGGCCATAGTTTGACCTGATTACCAGCCACAGCAGTTTTATTGGAGAAAGAAATCGCCAGCAGATTGACGAACGGCAGCACACAGGACAGAGCCAGTATCGTGATAACCAACAGATCAATCACCAGAAACAGCTTGCGGCTGGGAGATACGGCAATTCCGTTCCCCGCTTTTTTTTCTTTATTGCTCATTTTCTGAAACTCTCCAGCAGTTCAATGCAGCATTTTAAGGTTTTTGAAGCGTTCGGACAGGTATCCGCTGACATTCCCTCAGAAAATCTGGTATCCTGCGAACTTGTCCGCGAGGCGGTAAGACGTGACGATCAGAATACAGCTGATGGCTGATTTGAACAGGCCCGCCGCAGTGGAAAGGGAAAACTGCGCGTTATCAATGCCAAGGCGGTACACAAAGGTATCCAGGATGTCACCGGTTTCGTAAACCACCGGCCGGTAGAGATTGTAAATCTGGTCAAACCCGCCGTTGAGGATATTTGCCAGGCTCAGTACGGTCATCAGTACGACGGTACTGGTAATCCCGGGGATGGTGACGTGCAGGGTTTGCTGCCAGCGATTCGCGCCATCAATGGCGGCCGCTTCATACAGGTTTTGATCGATTCCCGTCAGGGCTGCCAGGTAAATGATCGAACCAAATCCAAAGCCTTTCCATACGTCGGAAATGATCATCGTCCAGGGAAAGACCTTCTGATCGCTCAGGAACCCGATACTCTGCAGCCCCATTCCCGTCAGTGTGGTATTGATGATCCCGTCCTTGCTGAGCAGATCAGCAAAAATGCCTGCCAGGATGACCCAGGACAGGAAATGGGGCAAATAGACCAACGTCTGGTAGGTCCGGCGGAGGCGCAGGCTGCCGATTTCATTGAGCATGAGTGCAAAAACCACCGGTACAATGATCCCCAGGGTCATTTTAAAGAAGGAGATGAAAACAGTATTGTAAATAATCTGCCCGATATTGGGCATGGTAAACAGGTTGCGGAAGTTGTCCAAGCCGACCCAGGGCGAACGGAAGAAGCCCTTAGCCGGACTGAATTTCTGAAATGCCATCACAATACCGAACATTGATCCGTAACGGTAAATGAGGACGAGTATCAGCGCCGGGAGCAGCATGACGATCAGGGACAATTCCCGCTTCCATTTGATTTTTCGGACCTTTTTCATCGATCCAGAATCCTCCTTCATTCCGCTCGTGAGTGACTGCGAGTTTTCAGGAACCGCGTTTCACGGAATTCCGTTCACGGGATTCCGGATTCTCCGGTTTGCCGGGGTTTGAAGAAGAGGGCGGAGAAACTCCGCCCCTTCTTCGGAAAAATTATTTCGCGGGATACTTCGCGTCCAACCAGTCCAGCGTTTCCTGCCCGCCGGCTGCCAGCCAGTTCTTCACGAACTCATCGAAGTAATCCAGGTCTTTATTGCCTACGATGATGTCCACAAAGCTCGTTTCGATCATGTCGGCCAGCACGGAGGAGTTCTGCAGCCAGATGTCAGGCATTTCAGAAGCCAGCACGTTCTGCACCAGCCAGCCCTTGTCCTTGTAATCCAGTGCGATTTTCATGGATCCGCCGTAGCCGTCGATAAACATCTGGCCCCAAGTGCCATATGCGTTGGTGTTGTCGGCCATAGAGCCATCTTCGAAGCCGGTGACATACTTGTAATATTCCGCCGCGGTTCCTGTCAGGCCGTCTCCTGTTCCGGCTTCCAGCGCCGCGTGAATGACCGGCGCAAAGAGCTCTGTGGGGATGCCGATGTAGGCAGGACTGAGACGGTACTGTTCATTGGCCCAGTAGGTATCGAAGGTTTCAGCGGAGCCGCGCATGACGACTTCTTCATACAGGTTCAGGATCTTGATGAGCGCTTCCGGATGCTCACAGTTTGCACTGACGCAAGTGTAGAAGTCTCCGATTTCGTTGGAGTTAATGCCCATCAGGGGCTCATAGCCCTCTGCCAGCGGAATCGGATACGGCCGGGTGATAACGCCATCCGCCTGGTAGGAATAATTGAAAGGATGCCAGGTTCCCCAGTTCATGTGATACATCATACCGATTGTGCCATTGGTCACCTGGGTTTCCATGGTGCTGGTATTCAGAGCAGTGAATTCCGGATCGATCAGACCTTCCTTATACATATCCCGGACGATTTCCAGGCACTTTTTCATGCCGGGCTGGATCCATCCGAAGGTCATCTTGCCTTCCTTGTCGCGGTAGAAGACACCGGTATCATTATGGCCCGGTGCGCCGAAGGCGCCTGCGAAGCCTTCCAGGGTACCGACGTTATTCGTGGCAACCAGGCCCTGCAGCCCCAGGCCGTAGGTGTCGTTCTTGCCGTTGCCGTCCGGATCTTCAAAAGTGAAACGGCGGGCCAACGCGACCATTTCGTCAATGGTCTTCGGCGGCTCGGCATTCAGGTTTTTGAGCCAGTCGTCCCGAATCCAGAGGAATGCCGCATTATGGAAGTTATCCTCCATATAAGGGAAACCGAAGAGACGTCCATCCACCGAAACAGCGTTGAAGGAATCCGGATACTGCTCGCGGTAAGCTTTCAGTTCAGGGGAAGCATATTTTTCCCAGACATCCTCCAGGTCGGCCAGAAGGCCCTCTTCCTGAGCCTGACGATACTGGGTGATGGTGGGCCATTTGATGATATCCGGCAGATCACCGGTCGCGATGACCGTGTTGCACTTGTTGCGGTAGATATCAGTGCTGTTGTCCGCAGAGAACGCAACTTCGATATTGATATTCAGCCTTTCCTTAATCAGCCGTGACCAGGCATTGTCTTCATAGGTATCCCCGTTGAAGAACTGCTGAACCGCTGAGGTGGGCACGGACCAGGTGATTGTAATCGGCTCGTCATAGGGCGCCAGATAATCGACGGTATCCTCCGCCTCTGCGACGGAGAACACAGGACAAAGCAGACTCACACAAAGAACCAGCGCCAGAATCAATTGAGCAGTACGGTTATGCATGACAATACTTCCTTTCTGTTTTGCATTCTTTGGTCCGGAGAAGAAACGGTTTCTGAAGAAGACAGTTCCCGGAACCTATCCTTCTCCTGTGGGGAGTAATCCGGTCTTTCATATAAACACCCGTTTACTCTTTTTGATCAACCACCTTTCTTTATTCATTTCATTTTGCTGGCCTGGATTGTATCATAATAAACACGTGTTTGCAATAGGATGAGCATAAAATATGCAAAATTATTTTAGATGGGTGATTAATGTCCATTTAATCCATTAATAAAGGCATGATGTCCTACTTATTGCGGACAAATATGTGAAAACGTGTTAATTTCACTTTACAAAGAACGGGTTTATATGATAGGATAAACAAACGTAAACAGAAACGGAGCGTAGATCGTATATGAAACGGGTCAGCAGCAATGATATTGCCCGGCTGGCGGGCGTTTCCCGCAGTACCGTCAGCCGGGTGATCAACGGATACAGCAATGTTCCGGAGGAGACCTATAACCGCGTGATGCGCGTGGTCAGGGAACTGCATTATTATCCGCAGATTTCCGGCCGCCAGCTTTGCGGTAAAGGCAGCAACACGCTGGGGCTTTTTTGGATCGGCGAGCCGAACATTTCGCAGGCTCAGTTTTCCAGCAATATGTTCATGTTTGTTGTGGACGCAGCTGCACAGCGTAATTATCTGACCCTGGCTGACATTGTTCCGAATCTTTCGGAGGAGAAGTACGCGAACCATGTCCGGAGAGTGTTTTCCGAAGGACGCATCGACGCGGGCATTTTCATCGGCGCCAGCAATGCCGAACCGCTGATGGATGAGCTGCCGGAAAAAGGATATATTGTCGGGATACATGATTATTACCGGGAGAACGATCCGCAGCAGCTTCGGCTTACCAGCAATTATGACCGGAATTCCGGAGAACAGATCATTGATTACCTCTATTCCCTGGGGCACCGGAAAATTGCAATCCTGAGCGGGGATCTGAGCCACCAAAGCTGTCTGGACCGTCACGAAAGCTTTCTGCGCGGCATGGTAAAACACAATCTTCCGATCAAGAACCAGTGGATGGGATACGGCGGATACCTGCTGGAACCAGCTTACAGGGGCACGATGCAGATGCTGGGAGGCTGCATGTCGGATCTTCCCACGGCAATCTGCGCAAACAATGATACTGCCGCGAGAGGGGTTTTCCGGGCCTGCACGGAACTGGGGCTCAGGATCCCCGAGGATATTTCCGTGTTCGGAACGGATGATGAACCGGCTGCCGCGATGGTTCAGCCACCGCTGAGCACGTTTATGATTGACACCAGGAAGCTTTTCTTCTCACTTGTGAATCGTGTCATCGATACCCTGGAAGGAAAGGAAAACGTACCCCGGACAGAGTTTATTGAGGGAACACTGATGCCGAGGGGATCTTCTGCGCCGCCGCGGGAAAAAAGACCGACCCCGGGCGAATGACAGCGAATCGTGAAGACAAACCAAACGAAAAAAAGGAGGAAGAACCATGACAAGCATTCTGGAAAGCTACGATATTCACAGCGGCAAGAGGACCAAAATCGCGGAATTTCCCGGTGTGATTGAAGCGCCTGTGTGGATGAAGGACGGGGATCGCATCCTGTATAACACCGGAGGAGAGATTTTCTTTTACAGTATTTCCACAAAAGAAAACGTGAAGGTGAACCTCGGCGGGTGTTCCGGCTGCAACAATGACCATGTACTGTCTCCGGACGAAAAATATCTCGGTATCAGCTGCAATCCGGATCCTGCCAAAGGCTGGGGTTCTTATGTGTTCGCGGTTCCGGTGGACGGAGGCCCCGCACGGAAGATCACGGAGAAGGGCCCCTCCTTCCTGCACGGCTGGTCCAATGACGGAAAGGAGCTGTGCTACTGTGCCTTCCGGGACAAAAAAGTGGATATCTATTCCATTCCGGTGGAAGGCGGGGAAGAAAAATGCCTGACGGATCATGTCGGCTACAACGACGGCCCCGAATACTCCCCGGATGACCGGACCATCTGGTTCAACAGCACCCGGGAGGGATTGATGCAGGCATTCCGGATGAACCGGGACGGCAGTGGCCTGACGCAGATGACGCATCTGGATATGAACTGCTGGTTCCCGCATATTTCCCCTGACGGAAAGAAAGTTGTGTTCCTGACGTTCCGTAAAGGAGATCTGGAACCCTGGGAGCATCTGCCGGAAAAAGAGGTTCAGCTCTGGCTGATGAATCCTGACGGCAGCGACGCGCATCCGATCATTTCCCTTTTCGGCGGACAGGGAACCATCAATGTGAATTCCTGGGCGCCGGACGGAACCAGATTCGCATTTATCAGTTACAGGAAGGAGAAAGCCCCGACCGATTGCACTGTATGAATGGATGACATTCATACTGACGGCTTTGATCATCCGGGAGATCTGTCCAGCCGGTGCCTGCGTTCCGCAGGAGTAAAGAAGATTGAAGGTGAACGGAAGATGGGTGACTTCAGAAAACTTTTACAGGACAACAGCCTGGACGGTTGGAAAATCTATCCGCGCGGCATCCTGCAATATACACCGGGCACGCCGGAATACGAGAATGCCTGGGCGCATAAGGGCCTGTGGACGATTTGCGACGGGGTGCTGGAAGGCAGACAGGATCCGCCGGGATGCGGACTTGGCTCTTATCTGGTCAGCAATGATACTTTTGAGGATTTTGAACTCATTTATGAGGCCAAAGCAGACTGGCCGGCAGACACAGGCGTTTATATCCGGGCGGATGAAACCGGAACCTACGGTTATCAGATTCTGCTTGACCATAGGAAATCCGGAAACATCGGGGGATTTTACGGAAACGGCCTCGGCGGTTTCCATGCGGTCAGCTGGACTATTGATGCAGACTATGACGAGAATGGGAATGCAATCAGCATCCATATTGAAGATCCGGCGACAACGCTGGAACCGATTACGCCAGATAAACCAGCCCTGCTGCAGTATAAAGCTGAAGGGGAAACTTTCCTGCGCGCATGGAAATCGAACGATTGGAATGAATTTCGTGTGATTTGCAAAGGCTGTTATCCGACCATAACCACATGGATCAATGATGTGAAGATCGCTGAAATTGATATGAATCAGGTAGATGCAGCGCATTTTGACCGGACAGCGGCTGATCGCCTGGGGACTCGCGGACACATTTCACTGGAAGTTCATGATAACGACCATATGGGCGAAGCAAGATGGGGTAAAAATGCGGCGACAAGATTCAGAAATATTCGAATCAGGGAATTATAATCTATCTGCCTGACTTTGATTGGGAACCTGGCTATTGGGCACGGCCTGATTGTAACCTTTGAACGAAAGAAGTAATCGGCTCCCGCTATAACAGAAACGGGGACAGGCTTTGTCGAGGTTCTACTACAGCATTTTGTGTTCTCGTTGCAACCTTGGACACAAGATGATAGAATGCGCTGAGATAATCCGCCTCACGGTGCTCAAAAGAAATCCTTTTCAGTGCTTCCGCAATCCTCTGATTCACAGCCATGTTTTTTTCTCCTGTATCCGGCAGTGGAATACTTCACAGAACCAGTATATTTCGATCAGATAATATTTCCGGGAATATAGCTGTTTTTTTCATCGATCGGGAATGGCTG